>Ga0222703_1000038_pt1 | contig 35061 bp, 60 predicted proteins | sample AntAcemetage1506_FD_179827 | JGI IMG/M metagenome (GOLD analysis project Ga0222703, IMG submission 179827) | Saline water microbial communities from Ace Lake, Antarctica - #1506 | ecosystem: Environmental > Aquatic > Non-marine Saline and Alkaline > Saline | place: Antarctica: Ace Lake...
ATCTCAGCAGGGAATCCTTTTATGTCTGTTGCTGCTCTTAATGTAGGATCTCTTTTTAATGCTGTTTTTATAGCATAATCACTGAAGTCAATACCATACCGTTTACAGTTTGGTTTTTTAGGTTTTGTGTATAACAGGAATTCTCCTGTTGCGCATCCATAATCTAAGATAACATCACCATCTTTAATATGGTCTAAGAGAATGTTCCATCTTCTAGGGTCGCTTCGTTGGTCAAAGCCTTTATCAATTTCCATCCTATATTGATTATTCCAGTATGCTGGTGTGTTAATGTTTTCAGTTTTCATGTTGAAAGGATGTTCAGTTTTTTCTGGTTCTTCCTCTACAATATCAGGTGATATGGTTGTTGATGTTGCTTTCATTAGATCTTCCATAACTTTTTTCCTGTACCGTCTTGCATCATCTTGATTTACTTCTTTATCAGATATAATATTATCTTCTTGGTCAATCTGTTTTGGAGTCTTATCTTCATCTATAACCTTAGTCTTATCTTTATCTATGGTCTTGGAGTATTCTTCTAGGTCTTCAGGGAAAAATTCTTTGATCCATTCTTTGCTTATAGTCTCCCAACTGAAATCATACTTTTTACAAGAATCATGCATCTGGTTCCATAATGGTTTATTTTTTAATATCCTTGCTATAGAATCAATGAACTTATCTTGGTATTCTTTAGAGTGAGAGTCGCCATCAATTAATATCCCACAATCTTTTGGTACAATTTCACTTAATGCAGCTTTATTGGTTGTTACTATTGGTGTTCCTGCAGTTATTGCTTCCATTGCAGTATTACAACAAGTTTCTGGATAATGGTTAGGGTATGCTAAGATCGCAGAAGATTTCATTTCTTTAGCTAATTCTTTCCTTGTTACTGACCCATGATACACTACGCCTTCCATTTCTTTTGCTTTATTGTAAAGTGCTTGGAATTCTTCAGGTTCTTTTTCTGCACCATAAACTTTCATTGAACTGAATATGTGCAGTTCTGCTTCAGGAACAAGCTCTTTAATTTTAGGGAAAACATTAAGTAGAACATCTAATCCCCTGAATGGTGTGCTGCTATAAATCAGCTTGAAAGGGTTCCTTTCAATTTCTTGGGCATAATATTCTGTATCTACTCCATTCCTTGCTACACTTAACATCCCTTCTGGTATCATTGGAAATTTCTGTTTTATTATTTCTTTATGCCATTCAGTAAGAGCAAAAATCTTACTAATGTTTTCATACCTTATAGCATCTGGTAGTTTATCAAATACATAACTGTCTGGTAGATCATGCGTCCATAAACACGTTTTGCCAACAGTCAGCTTATCTTTGAATTCCCCATCCCCTAAAGGAACAGTATTCCTTGATGAAATGAATAAATCTGTTTTCCATTTTCTTAGGCTTTCTGTATCTTTCACGTCAAAATAATGGACATTATCATATATCCCTGGTTTTGTGCAATGACAGAACACGAAAACATTATACTTTTTAGCGAACATTTTTGCTAAGTTTATTATGTCCCCTTCAGAACCACCAATAGGTTTATGTTTTATTGTATCTCCTGTGAATTTTGCTAATGTCATATTATAGAATACAATAGTCTTTTTCTCAGGATCTCTCTTGAAAAGTTCTTTCTCCCTTTCTATTATGTCTCCTCTTCCATGTTTTTTCAATATCATCTCTCTTATTTTTTTAGTTTCTTTTTCACCAGGGAACGTTGCACCGTTTTTTTCTTCTACATGATCACAGAGACAACTAGAATCACAGTATACCTTATAGCCTAATTCTTTAGCTTTCATAAAAAACCAATGATCTTCGCCAACGTTCACACTTACTGTGCTCCCATCATCTTTCTTATATTTCCAATCTTCCTTGAAAAATGGTAAGCCTTTTTCTTTGAACTTGTCAAACACTTCCATGTCAATAAATGTGCAGCCTAACCCTGCACCACCTATTTCAAACAGTTCTTCTACTGGATAATTCCAATATGGTCCATCTCCCATTTTCTGGAAAATGACAGGTTGAGCAGGATAACTTTTCATGTAATATATTCCTGTTACTATTGGTTTATTGTGTGACATTAACCTTGTTATTATGTCTGTGTTTGGGAATACGTCAGTGTCAATAAAGAATAAATATTTAACATTAATTTCCATAGCTTTTTCCACGACAATATTTCTAGCTTTTGCATAACCACCCTTGGTTCTATAATCTTTTCCTTCATGCCATATATGTCGCCAGAACATTCCACTAGGAATGCCCCTATTTAGTTCATTGAGTCTCATCATCCATTTAACAGAAATCATACCGTTTGTTATGAAAGCAATAGCCAATCCACTTTTTTCTTTTTTCTCAGTCATATTATGTCACCTCATATATCTTTCCAAGTTTTCTTTTTTATTATACAATGAATAGCATTTTTACTTTTGGAATATTCACGGGCAAGTTCTTTTTGCATAACCCCTTTTGCGAATTTGCTTCTGATATCTCTTATATCTTTAGGTGTTAACTTAATCCCCATAGATGGATTTAAGCCCTTATTATATGCGTGCCTATTATTCTCTAGGGGTGTCGCCCATTCTAAGTTATCTACATAATTATTTTTTTTATTGCCATCCTTATGATTAACGCCTTTTTTATTTTGTGGATTAGGGATAAAAGCCTCACTAACTAACCTATGAACCTTTTTTGTCTTATCTTTTCCGTTTGCTTGTAATTTTACTTGAAGATAGCCATAGGTATCACTGCCAGGTTTGAGTATTTTCTCTTTACCTATTCTTTTCCTGCCATATGAGGGCATATTTATTACTCTTGATAAAACCTTGACTGCACCATTACTACTTACTTCATAGATTCCCTCAAAGTTTTCGATTGGTTTCCAACTCATGCTTCATCCCACCGCCATTGTCCCGCTATCTTGTGCGGTATCTGTAAATCTGTATCAACCCATAAAATGTAATCTAACCCTCTAGCATCATCAGAGAAACAATAATCTTCTCCTATCATTAGTTTGCCATGTTTTCGTTTACATCTTATTCTAATTTTCTCAAAAACATCTGTCTTAATTAACACACAGCCAAAACCTATCCTATGAACTTGTTGGATCCCTGTACCAATAGAATCTAAGCTCATATTTGTTAATGTGCCATCATTGTTTTCTATGAGTGGTACTGGTGCTGGCATATTATTATCATCTATCGTATTCAATAAAGCAGATATTACAGGAACATCCTGTTTTTTTAAGATATCTACCACATCACAATTTAAGATAGCATCAGCATCAAGCATGAGAACATGAGAATATTTATAATCTGCATAACCCTTTAATCCTTTAGTTCTTATAATATTTCTTGCTGCAACAACCCTATCCATAGCTTTCTCTTTCCAAACGTTCCTGTAAAAAAATCCTTCGTTTTTTATCTTATTCTCCATAGATTTATTATTAGATGTGTCAACAAGAAGAATGTCGTGACCTAATTCTCTGCCAAATCTAATTAGGCCATTCTTAAATTCTTCCCAGCAGTATAGTTTCTGGTCGTCTATTGGAGCACCGATCAATACTTTTTTCATTTTCGTTTGAAAAACTTTTCATTCCATCTACAATACTTTTTGTAGAGTTTACTCTCTTTGTCATGTAGCCCTAAAACAAATGGGATAACCCACCTTAATACAAAAATACCTATTACTGCAATAAAAATAAAAAAAAGCAAAACTCTAAAGAGTATTGCTATTGGTACCATTTTTAGTCTTTACCTGCTAACACTGGGACCTGCAGTAACATGTTTGGTGTTGTATCTTCTCCACCAATTATCAAATACTGTGGTAATGCACCATCCCATCTGTCTAGTAAATTGTTCTGTACCATTAATGGTGTTAACTCTTTTGCTTTGAGTTTCAATGATTCAGCTTCAGCTTGAGCCATCTTTAATACTTTCAATGCCTCTGATTCAGCTATTCCTCTAGCTTCTTCAATTTTCCTATCAGCTTCATTCTTTGCAATCTCAACTTCTTTCTCTTTTGCAATAGCTAACCTTTCATTAGTTTTCTGTAATTCTATTGCTGCAATAAATTCTCTGTTAAAGTCAAGATCAGATATGATGACATTCTCAAGAATGAAATAATCTTGTGGAAAATTATCTTTTATGACTTTTATTGCTGCCTGCTTAACCTCATTCCTCTTCTGCCATATTTCTTCGGATTTGTATTTAGAAGTTGTCGATTTGAATCCTTCTCTGATTGTTCCTTCAATGTTAAGAATTGCTGCTAAATCCTTATCTCTGCCTATTTTTGAATAAGCCTGTTCTATGTTATCTGGGTTGAGCCTATAGTTAACTTCTATCCTAGCTTTCACTGTCTGGCCGTCCATGTCAACAGCGGTTGTTTCATTAACCAACATTTCTACAGTAATTTTTCTAAGTCTCAAATTATACTGTTCTACATGAGTGAGCAACCCTGTCCATTGCATGCCTGGACCCATTGTGCCTTTAAGCACTCCAAATCTATTCTTTACACCGATATGAGATGCATCCACTGTATCATAACCTGCCATTAATACCATAACGGTAATAACAATAGCTATGATAAAAAGTGAAACAAATACTCCAGCATAACCACTTGCTTTTCTATTCATTTTAACTTTACCTCCTATTTAATCTATTCTTGATCTTGGATTAAAGCAACATCTTTTGCTTGCATTCCTCTATCTCCTTCTGATTCTATGAAAGATACTCTTGCGTTATCTCTCAACGGCGTGTTTTGGTCTGTTAGGAAACTAACATGCGTGAAATAATCTGTACCATTGTCTCCTGTTATAAAACCAAATCCTTTCTTCACATTGAAGAATTTTACTGTTCCTTCCATTGTTCTTTTACCTCCTAAATTGTTAACTCCATTAACATAGCTGCCATGAATCCCATAAAAAATAATAGGGTAAGGAATGCGCTTATTATTAATGCAGTTATTGCTAAGCCTTTATTTTTATGTTTTGTTAAGTGTATTATGCTCACAATAAACGTATGTATTGTCGCTGTTATCCATATTAAAGCTAATATCATAACTACATCATCTTGGACCATTACATTTATAGTGGCAAGAATCCAACATAGTATCATAATCCAAAACGATATCCTTAGCCCATAATATACATAGCCTTTTTCAATTTCAATTTTCTTTTTCTTCATCTTTTATTTCCCCCCCAGTCTTTTCTTCCGAAACAATTTCTGCTTCTTTGATATCTTTATCTGCAAGGAGCAGCCTATAAATTTCTGTATGTGCTTCACCAAATTGGTTAAGTTCTTTGATATGTTGTTGTGTTATTTTCACTGTCTCCTTAGCATTCTTATCGAATGGTTCTCCTGGTCTTCTTAATATCTTTATATATCCTGCTTTAGCCAGTTCGCTTAGATTATCTCTGCTAACTTTCACATATTCGATAGAGTTCACTTTATCCAAGTCGAATCCTTCCCTCATATGTTCTAATAGCTTTTTTTGTAATTCAAGAAATTTCATTAACCTATCTGCTGCACCTAACACATTATTTTCATCTTCTGATCTTATTAGAATGTCTGTTACTCTTGCATGGATCATAGAAAGTGTATCTGCTGCTTTTACTACTGCACGTTTCAATGTGCCTTTAAGCATCTCATCTCCTGCAATGATTTCAGCGCTTCGTGCAGAATATGTACTATATGCATTTTGGATAACAGGTACTGACGCTTCCAAATTAAATTCACTTTTAAGGTTTTCTTGGATTGTTACCCACGAAATTTCCGCAGACCTCCATTCGCCTAATTTTGCTAAAACGTGTGTTTCTCTTAATTGATCTCCAATCTGCATTATACTTTCACCTTATATACATATACGTGCTGATAATTAATCATCTCAATCTCACCTTTATTTACTAGGTTATTTATTAACTTTTTGATTGAATAGAATGAATTTCCACTATTTCTCTTATCTAGTAGTTCTCTCATTCTTTGTTGAGTTAAACCATATTTATGTTGTCTAATGAGAGATAACAATACCTCCTCCTTTTCCCTGGTTGTATAACTATGGAAATTAATCAACGTAAAAGATGTTCCTATTACCTATCGGCATTTTCTTTATTTTATTTTCATTCAATAGTTTATTGGTATGCTTAACTGATGTGTCCATACAAATTGTTAATTCTTTACAAATCATCTGACAATTCTTGCCTGAGCTACTTTCACGTAAATAATGAATAATTGCAGAATCCAAATCAAACTCTGCAATTAATTTATATTTACTTCTATGCTTGGTCAATATCTGCCTGCCATATTGATTGATTCTGTTGTTGTTACTCCTTTCCGTTTTGCGTCTTCAGCTAACCTCTTCTGTTCATCTTTAAGAGCGAATGAATCAAGCGTTTGTTCTTTAATCTTACCAATAGTGACAATCAATGCATGTCCTGATGCAGTTTGTTTAACAGTCATATCTTTCACGATACCTTTTAGATCGGGTGTTAATTGAACAAGTTTGTGTGCCATCTCTTTTTCAAATGCTCTCTTCAACAAACTTTGTAGATAACTTTTCAGATTCTTTTTCAAGATCATGTTTTTATCTGTTATCTGTAATCTTCTATCTTCAAACCTTGTTCCTTCAAACACAGTCTTAGTTACTTCATTAGCTTGTTCATTGTTCATGAAGTTCACTACACCTTCTCTGACTCTAGTGCTTATTACTTCCATTTTCTGAATCTCTGTGTCAAGCTCTCTGATTTCGCTTGAAAGTTCTTTAGCTGGCATCTCCTCAAACTGTTTTGTTGTTGGCGGCAATTCAGGGATTTTCCGTTCTGTTTCTTTCTTCTGTAACTTGTAACCGCATTTCTCTGATATCTCTTCCAAAATTTTTATTATATCTATTTTCTTTTCTGGCATTTTATACCAACCTCCTTATATGTGGGCAATCCTTATTATTCTCAAGGAAATCCATTGTTTTTTGATCTGTGACTTGGCCTGTGCCAAAATCACCGTAAACATTTCTTATGTCTTGCAATTCTTTAGTAAGATAATGATTAGCTACTGTTGCAGCAAGTTGTATAACTTTACTTTTGTTATTAATTTCAAATTGCCAGTTGTTAATTCCTATATTAATACTTCTCCCTAAATTAAGATTTCTTAGGTTTAATGGTAACTGTTGCAATAATCTTATTTCACAATCTTCTTTATCACTGTTCCATAGCTGAAGTTTTATATCATGCATCCAGAAATCTTTAAAAGTATTTAAAGATCCTATAACTGCATTAGGTATTAAGTCAAGGATAGGCATTCTCTTTAAGCCTTCTGGATTTATGTGATTTACGTTAAGATGGGTTAGGTGTTTCTGCATTAAGGTTATGTGTCTTTCATCTTGAGATTTAATAAGCATGCCATATCTCCTGAAAAAGTTAGAGTCAACTCCAACAGAGGCAACCATTATTGGTCCTAATGCAAGATCTACCCCTGCAACATAAACTCCTATTTGTAATTTATTTTTATTCGTCATTTTTCCTCCACAACATAAATGAATTGTGCTTCTTTTATTGGTTGGTTAAAATCAAACTTAGGATACCTTTCTGTTAATTGTTTCATAGTATGTGTTGTTTCCAGCACCAACATACCGTCTGGTGTTAGGTGATTTGTGATGTCAGCCAACATTTTATCTATCACATCGAATCCTTCTTTCCCTCCTCGCAAAGCTATCTCTGGTTCATCAATACAACCCCATTCACTCCACGAATCCATATCACTGTCTGTTATGTATGGTGGGTTAGAAAGTATCAAATCAAACCTGCCCGGTATATTTTCAAACAAGTTAGACATTATAGCTTTAACATTGGTGGCTTTATGCAATAAAATATTTTTATTTGCAACATCAATAGCTTCTTTTGATATGTCTGATACTGTTACAGAAGCTTCAGGAAATTCTAAACCTGTTTCAATACCAATACAGCCAGAACCTGTGCATAAATCTAGTATGTTTTTTGGATTGATGTTAAGATTCTTGAATCTGTCTTTGATATAGAATGATATTGTAGATCTTGGAATGAGCACACTTTCGTTTACATAGTATGTTCTGCCCATATACTTTGCTTCTTGTTTAGCATAAGGCACTGGTTTGAATTTATTGTTAAGATTAACCATATAATCTTTCAATGATTTTACTGCAGTAGCTGCATCAAGTTCAAACTTTTCTTCTACTTCAAACCCTCCTTCCCACCCTAATTCTATCCTACCCAAATCTGGATGTTGAACTAGGATTTGTTTCAGCTTGTCTGTAGTGAAATTCATTATACAAGCATAAGCATTTTTCTGTTCAAATATTAATTTGTTCCCTTCTAAACTCACTAACCATCTGTGATGCCAGAAACCATTATGATCTGCTACAGAAGGTTTTGCTATATCTTTTTTCTTCACGGTAGATGTTGTTGGATTTCTTATTTCCCATGATGCTTTCTCTTCCCCTGCCTTAACTCCTCTAATAAGTTCTGATACTTTAGCTGGGCAGTTGATATATCCTGCTTTCCCTACACGCATCATCTCTCTGCATACCCCAATAGGATCTCTTATATCTTCCAATGTTTGGCTACACCAAACAAAATCAAATTCATTATCTTTGAATGGCCACGGATAATCGCATATGTTGAGCTGTATCCATGTCTCTTTAGTGAACTGTTCTTCTTCGTCTACTCTGCCCATAGCCTTACATGTCCTGCCTCGTTCTTCATAAGATTGAATATCTACTACATGTGTTGCCATTTTTATTGGTTGATCCCCACCACCAACATCTAATATTTTACCAGGTTTCAATTTTAAATATACCTTTTTTATTGCTTCCAAATTTGCTATTGCAACTTCATATATCATCTTGTTCTAGCTCCTTTTTTAATTGTGTATACGCTTCGTTGATTTCTTTGAATTTGTTAGCATCACCGCCATTGTCTGGGTGTGCTTCCTTTACAAGTTTTTTATATTTATATGTCACGAAATCAATATCATTAATCTCATCAGGGATCCCTAATATTTGTCGTGGAGAAAATATCTTTTCTCCTGTTGTAGGATCATAACCAAGTCTGAATTGATTCATTACTTGTCCAAATGTTTTCAATCCTCGCCTTATAGCTTTACATTCTGCTTCAATCATCTGAGCTATTGCTGCAAGATTATTCATTGCATTCCCTAACTTGTCACATTTGTAACTATGTTCAACATCATTCACTTGCCATATTACTTCAGCCCAACCATCTGTGCTCCATGTGCCTTTTCCACCACCACATTTAATATCTAAATAAGGTGCTTCAATTCCAATCTTAGCAAAGGAATCTCTAATTTTTTTGGAATACACGCCTTCTGTAAGCCTTGCAGGATAAGGAGCCACTCTAAACCTTATTACCTTTCCATTAACATCAATTCTGTTTTCATCATCCATTATTTATCACCTGGGGATATTCTGTCATTTGTTTACCTGTTAAACCTTTCAAGATCATATCCTCAAAAGGCACTAAATGTGTACTGCTTTTTCCATTTTCTAATAAGATTTTTACTCTTTGGCAACCATCATTATGCGGTGATCCCAGGAGAATGATTCTCATTCCATCAAGCTGCTGCTTATTTAAGACAGCACCTTCCGGTATTTGCTTTTCCCATTCTGCTATAACCTTGTCCATGATTTCATCGACTTTTTCTTTTTTCATTCTCTCGTTTCTTCCTCTTCTACTATTACATCTCCACCAAGTTTACCTTCTCTTTTAAGCTTCTCTCCAAATTCTTTTGGTTCTACTTCTTCGCCGTTGACTGTTATCTTGCTACCTTTTCTAATGATCAAATCTCCTTTTATTTTCATTGTTCCACCCCCATTTATAATGATTCAGTTCTCAAATAACTGGCTGTTTGAATATTTCTACAAATTATTTCTGCAACAACAGATGATTCAACATTATGTTTCTTAGCAACATCCCCTACACAAATACCTGATTTGAATGAGGAAAGTATTTCTTGTCTCTTCTCTTGTGTTACTGAATTAAATCTATCATCTTGCATTATTTTTATATGGCCTGCATTATTAGGGCAGTATAATTTCTTTAGTTTCTCTACCCTGTCTTCTGGTTCATCCAGCCAGATATTATTTAACCAATATCCTTGTTTGCAATATGGGCAAGTTACCCAAGTATGATTCTTCACCATTATTCATTTTCCCTTATAGATTATGTCATCTACAATTTCCACTTCCTTATCCCAAGCCCCTAACACATAATACCACCTTCCGAAAGGTGATTCAGCTAATAGGATAGGATCTTTCTTATTTTCTTCACCATCATCGTCAACAATAATCTTGAATATTGGGTCTGCTCCTGTAATTTTCTCAAATGCTTTTGCAAAGGTAGTCATCTCGTCAACACCTTCTTGGGGTACAGTCTTATAATATAACCTCATCTCTGACATTTTCAATTCATATTTTTCACATAGCTTATTGATTATCTCGCTAGTTGTTGTAGGCCAATTAAACAATTTATGATTTTTTACAAACTTCTTTCTTGCTGTGAGATATTGTAATGCTATGAGTTCATCATCCATGGTGGTCTGACCCATGTGGTCTTTCAATGCCTTCATCCTACTCTTAACAACCCTTATTTTTTTATCAAGGTCTGTTAAATCTATACTAGGCGTTTCTCGTAGGATAGACTTAAACACTTCTATTGGTTTCACTATTTTTCTTGGTTTTGGTATTGGCTTATCTTCGCTGACTGCCCAAGTCCCATGCCCCAAACTTATGATACTATGAAAGCTTCCAGCCATACTCAAGTAAGCAGGTTTATTCTTTCTCAATAATCTTTTCAGCTTTTTCCATAACATTTTTATTTATCCCCCTTTAGCTATACTTCGTTCTGATATCCTATCACATTTCTCTACACAGAATTTATAGTTATCATAATATGCAGAACCCCTGAACTCAAATCCACAAATATGTAAACATTTCTGTTCATCAGATAAATTATCTATTGTTACTTGAAAATTGTTTATCTCTAGTTCTTTATATTTATACACACCAAAAGATATTGTTGCAAAAACAAGTATTAAACACAACAAACCCAGTACTACACCAACTATTATGCTTGTGTTATCTTCCATTTTTATTCATTCCTCCTACTTTGGAAGGACAAAACTTTTTCAAATCCCACCAGTAATAACATTTTTTCCCAAACTGTTTCCATAACTCGCACCCTTTACAACATTCATTCATTTCACACACTCTGGTATATAGTAATAGCCTTTGCTATTTTTTCTATAAAATCTGCTTTTTCTGAGTATTGTTTTCCCACTGAATAAATCAAACTTTTTCCCTTTACCTTGGATTATTATAGAGGGGTTATATTTTCCATGCCCACAACAAGCACCCATGGTTTCAATACCGAACACATTTAATGCAGCTACCAACGGAGCAATACATGCATCAACCTTTGCATACTTGAGCTTGCTATTTCTTCTTGGCTTGCATAATGGAACTTTTGTTGAGTTTCTTTTGTCACACACAATTATCACCTTGTTTTTTCTTAGTACATTCTTCGTCTACGTTAGGGTGCGTTTCCGGTATTTTATCATCTATTTTCTCTGCATGACAACATCTGCATTGACTTCTATGACAACCAAAAGCTTTCTTCTTAGCTAATCTATGTGGTTGCTGAACATCTTTATTATCTGAATGAATATAATCAATACCTTGCATCCCTTGATTCATATCTCTTATTTGTTTAAGCCTTTTATTTATTATTCTTTTGGTTTTTTTCCTTCGTTTTTCTGAGATCATATTTCATCAGTTCCCTTCTTCTTTTTTTCTTTTTTAACTGTATATTCTTTACATCCTTTGCAATGATTAGTTACTATCAATGTTGTTTTCTTTTTGCTACAATAAAAATTAGGAAGGAAATATATACAATCCTTTTTCATTTTCTTTATATCCAAGCTCATTGTAGCATCTTCTCATTGAATGGCTTATTAGCATCAACTTTCCTTATCTCAAACAATGGTGGATAATAATCATCTTTAGCTGCAAGCCTTTTCTCTGTCTCTGATCTTACAACTTCATATATAATACATGTATTTAAATCAAGCACATCACAACGCCCAGGATAGTTCTCAAAGATAGGTTCTACAATACAATCGTGTTTCCATTTCCTGAGTTGTTTCCATACTTGATATTTCATGTCAATATGTTCATCAGATTCTCCACCACGTTTTTCTCTAGGAGATCCCCTAAAACAATTTATGTGTGAACCTGTTTTATTACTGAACCTGATTTCTTCTAATGCATCTTTCTTTCTATATTCTGTGCTAGATTTTAGTCTGTTCAAATGTCTCTCATATGATTTCTGCTTAGCAAGTTTAGCTTTCTCAATCCGTTTCTGCATTTTCTCCTTCATCATCTTCGTCATCTTCACCCATCATATAATCATCTAAATCTTGTGGTTTTAATTTTTTCCTGTTCAATGGACGACCTCCTGTTTTTCTTCCTGTAACAGGATCCCTTCTACCAATACCATACCTACTCATCGTCATCATCCTCACCATCATTTTCTTCTGCATAGGTTTCAACACCTAGCCATGCACCATAAATATAGCCATCTAACATTTTGTCCTCCGTAGGTTATGACCAGGAAGAGGAAAAGCCCAGAAACCTCTATTACAATACAAGGTAGGTGTGTAACCTATTTTAGGAATGGGACCCTGTATAAACCTGTTTATCACTTTTTATATTTTAACATCAATTTAATACCAAAAACAAACCCTTTACGATGGATTTGTCCACAATGAACACAACGTTCTATATCTTCTTCCCATGTATTTTCATATTCATGTATCCCTAAAAAGCATCGGAATCTCATTTTTTCTTTACTCCCCCTAGGTAGACTCTCTCAGCCATCACTCTTAGACAACATTTGCCAAGCTCATTTGAGTTTGTTGTCCACATAACGCATTTGTTTTTTATACATGCATCCTTCAAAAATGGACATACATCATGCATTCTCTATCACCATCTCAATTCTGGGTTGAGTGCCATGAATCTTTTCCATACTTTCTATTCTTACAATCTGAGCATCATCAAGCCAGATTATAGTATTACAAACGTCAAAAAATGATTTCTGTAAATTGTCAAGGTCAGGCTTTTTATCTTTGAATATTGTTGATCCGTTTTCTAAAGCTAACTTTTTCTTCTTGCTCCAGCTTTTCAATGGAGAGAATACGAAGGTAAGTTTCTTTATAACCACTGGTCCTTCAATAGGGACCCATGGTTCTGGTAGTTGATTAATGATTTGTATTTTTGCTTGTGCTATCCAGTTATTAAGCTTTTTAGGCTGATAACTTCGCATGAATTTTCCTACCTTAGCAAACCTTGCAGATTGTTTTTGTAATGGTTCACCGAGTATAATAAATTTCATTTCTTCATCTCCTTTATTATTTTATTGCGTTCTTTCTCAGCTTCTTCTTTTGTGTCATAGACACATGTAATATGTTTATTATATTCAAATGTGATCTTTCATTATTGTCATCTATATCACCTTCATTCTATCTTCATCTGCTTCTGAAACATATAATGTTCAAAGTCACAATTTAATACTGCATAATAAGATTCACCATTGATAACTTTCTTGAGCTGCTCAACCATGACAGATACTACAGCGAAAGCGTTCTGGATAATACCTTTCTCTGTGCATTTACCTTTAAACTCTTGCCCCATTAGACCTTTAGTGTATTTGTTCAATAGCTCCTGATTATTTAATGGTATTGTGAATACCCTGAATACTAACCTGTGCATCCTACCATCTATTATCACTTTTGGTTTCTTGAATTGGGCATAACTGTCTAATGCAGCTTTCAGGATAACTTTTCTTTGAGCAAGACTATCAACGCACATGAACAAAGCATCAGCTTTAATTTTATGATTTGGTCGTACCCTGATAGGATATGCTTTAATATTGTTACCTATTTCTCTCCTTAATGCTTCAACTTTCTTGTAGCCATTATCACGCATTTTATAGAACTGTGTAGCAGTATTGTGTGGTTCAACCTTATCATCATCAATTACTATGATATTATTGAATCCTAGCTTGCTCAATGCTAATGTAAGGAAACTTCCAATGCTTCCTGCACCAGCTACACCAATCTTCAAATAATCATATTCATTTATGTCTATGATGTCTGTTTGGTTTCTGAATCTGTCTGCCATGTTTATTTCCTTTGGTTCATCTAAATCCGGCATTTGTGCTTCAAACCTAGTAAATCGCCGAAGCATTTCTTCTAATGCCCTTCTTGCATCAGCTCTGTGCATTTCTTCTAATATTCTTCTTGCATCAACTCTTTGGTTTATAGTCATCTATATGGAAGTTCCTCCCTAAACGTTTCTGCATAAATTGGGTATTGGGTTAGGAAATCTCTGCCAAATACAGTCTTTATGAGTAGTAACTTACCATTAGATTGGAGAACTAAAGTATAACACTCTCCCCAAAACTTTGTTAGTCTTGCTATAGTCCTCATATCTAATTGACTTAATCCTTCAATAGGGTGTTTATGGAAAAACCCTCTTACTTTCTTTTTGGTCTTTTTTGGTAACTCCCTTATCTTTTTAGAGCCAACCTTGACATAACCCTCACTACAATTTTTAGTATCAAAGATTATATCTTCCACAAGATTTTTATCTTTGTTTACTATTACCCACCCACCAAATTCTAAATTGGGCCATTTTTCTTCTTCTTGTATAATTTTAGGAATTATCTCTTTGTTTAATTTCATATTGATTCCCCCACTAACATACTATTTTTTTAATTTGCAAGCTGACCACCTTTTATATCCTTTTGAATCTTTTTTACATATTAAGACTGAAATAACTAATTTCAATGCTTCCAAGAAATTTCCATTCTCAAAACATTTATTATATGTTGATTTCATATTACCTAAACATAAATCACCATCGCTAAGAAAAGGGTTCCTGTCTGATCTTTTGTTCTTTTTTTCTATCCTCTCAGCTATTGGTGGCGACTTTAACCATACTTCATACCTTCCTGCCCAACCAAGTTCTAGCTTAACAGACTTATTTTCTTCATTGAACTTGACGACTTTGATCATCTTGTTTATCTTTGTCACTTGTTCATCGAAAGGTAATGCTTGGAATTTCTTTATTCCTCGTTTGAATAGGCCTTTACTTTTCTTAAATTCTCTTAGCTCATCTTCATTATCAATCTCAAATACCCCCTTGAAACTGGTTTGTTTAGGTTCAATGCGATCAAGCCCATACCGATCAAGCCCATTATACACACCATTTCTATTTAGATACACACCATTTCCATCTTGTCTAATTTCCAATACAGGTTGATTATCTGATTCTGATGCTGAATAATCTACCATAGGTATTGATGGAGTAGTTCCAGAAAGATCTCTTACAAATTCTGCATGTGTTCTAATCCCAGGAATTACTCTTCCATGGCCATCGAGTTGGATAGTGGTTGAGCCATCATGTAATGGTAAATCTAAATGTTCTCCACCTAATGTAAACACACGCTCAAAACGATCTTGAGGAATTTCTATTATAACATTATTAAAATAATATACACCATAAGAACTGATTACTTCTCTAGTAATTATTATTCCTTGTGGTGTTCTTGATGTTAGAATTGTTGTTGTATTCCCACTTGTGTCTTGTTGCGTAATTAGTTGTTCGCCATTCAAATCTAAGAAACCCCTAATTTCAAGCATATTGCCAAAGGCTTGTCTTGCACCTAACAAACCCCATGCTGTGCCATTATAAATCTCTACGTGACCCCCATTATATCTAATATTGCCTCTAGCGGGTTCACTGGTCTCTTCTGTCATAATCTCTTCCGTGCTCAATTTTTTATTGGCCGCCTTCTACATTAGGTGTGAAGTCAATGTTACCATCAATTACGTCAGCATCGCTAAGTTCATTACCTTCTGCATCAGAAGCTTGAACATCAGGATCTAAAGCTAATAGCGTTCTAAGATCTCCTACAGTTTGAGCTTTCTCAATGCTAACTTTCTCTTCGCCTTTCCCTAAAATACTTACATTGATTTCTTTTTGTTTTGCCATTGTCTTAACCTCCTTCTTTTATTTAGATTATATAAAAATCCCATCAAATTATTATAGATGGTGAAAGTAAGACATCGCTGCCTTCTTCGTTAACTATTTCTTTTTGTTTTGACATTTTCTTACCTCCTTGATTATAAATGGTGGAAGTGGTTGGATTTTAACCAACACTACTTTGCCTTACTTTAGATAACTTTTCAGGTGTTTCACCATAGATAGTAACACAGGTATAGGTTATCCATTTTACCCATGCCTTATCTACCAGGGCAACTAAAAGCCCTCACTTCCATTATTAAAAAATGGTGCCCCCGTCGAGATTTCTCCCGTTTCAACACCAAACAATATTCCTCCACATTAGTTACCCTTTCAGGCTCTATCCACCTTTGCAGGAGTGGTTTCAATTATGTTTCGTTTTCAAAGCTAACCGACACGCTTCCTTCACTCAGATTTGAACTGAGAGACACGAATCCAGAGTTCGTGGTGTTAACCAAATTACACCATAAAGGTTGGAAGTCTCAGACTTCCGAAGGTCGGTTGATAATATTGAAAACAGCTGCACATGGCATTCTCGTTTTTCATGCTGCTCCAGGGGCATAAAGTGGTGATTGTTTTTAGGCTTTTGGTAAAGTACAACCACCAAAACTCTCCATCCTTGCCTTGAGGATTATGCTTGATCTTTGCTTACTTCTTTCAAATCCTTGATACCTGATTCAATCTCTATAATTACTGCCCTTTTGTCAGTTACTTTCTTGTTGTGAAGCACCTTGTATCTCTTCAATGTTGCAGCGTCTGCATCAATGGTTGTTTGCTTTTCTGTTTTCCAGGTTTTGAATTTCTCTTTGTATGACTTGTTCTCCTCATCTATGCTAGCTTGAAGAGCATCAAGTTGTCGTTTTGTATCTTTCTCAAGCATCTTTAGAGTTACAGTAAGTTCCCTAATTTTGTCTTTGTGGTTCATCTCATAGTTGCCTTCTTTGTCAACTATTTCTTTCTTTGCTAATTCCAGCGTTCTCTCAGTTGTATAAATATAAGATTCACCTTCCTTCTCAATGTTTGTTAACTTCTCTTTCTCTTTTATTTTACGGTTATTAAGTTGCTCCATAATACCGTATCTGCTTTGTGATTCAGCCATTTTTTCTATTCCTCCTATTTCTTAAATTGATAAGCATGATATCTTGAATGTTGTACTTTATTTTTAAATAATTGTAAATTTTTAGGGGCATTGTTTTCTTTGTTATTATCTATATGGTGAATAACTTCTTTTTTTGTTAAATAGCGATTTAATTTTTGTTCCATTATTAGTCTGTGCTCATATATATAACCACTAAGCATACTAAAAGGGTGGGTTGGTTTATAAATTAAAATGTATCCGTCTCTTTTTCTTTTTCCTCCTTTCCAGTTATTGTTATTTTTTCCTTTACAATTGGGTTTAAATCCTTTATGATAACGAGCATGGTTGCTCAAAGATTTTCTATTTTTAAAATCTGCTCGCCCACAATAAGGGCACACTAAGGTTTCTGTTTCTATCATCAGGATGCCCTCCATTTATATGAATTTGATTATTGATGGGATTGTTACCTGTGGTGTTTCCACAATTTTAACAAAATCTATATTTTCTGTTTTTGCAAGTTGTTCAAAACGTCTTTTATCAAGACTTAAAGCTAAATCATGATCCTTTGCCCATATTAATGCAGCGTCTGGGTCATACTCTAACTTCTTCATCATCTTTATAGCTATACCACCAATGAGGTGTTTCTTTCCTGTTATCCTAAACTCGTCACCACCAAGCTTTTTTATTGTCTCTCTTGCTTTGAGTTTAGCTTCTTTGATAGTTTTAATTTTGATAATGGTTTCAGCATTATCTTCTTGGAATTTCTGCATAACTGTTTCATATTTTTCTTGTGCTACTGCTTCTTCAGCTCTTAACTTGTGTAATGATTTTAATTCATTAACTAATGCTAAGTATTCTGGTTTGTCCATTATTGGTTCATCTTCCATTTTTTGCCTTAATTAAATTTAATATACTATCTTTTTGTAATTCTTCTGGTGATAAATCAATATCACATTTCTCTTTATCATCAACAAGTTTAGCTCCTGCTTCCACTAGAAGCGTGTTAAGATTTATTGTATTTCCGTAGAAATCAAATAAATATTGTTTACTATGTTCAACATAATCTTTTCCTGATGATGATATTGTATTGCCAATAGCTGACTCAGCAAAATAAAATCTACATTCCTTAGTTGTAGTCACTACCAATCCTAAGATCATCTGCCTTTTGTTAATCTTTGTCTTAGCTATTGATAACACCTTGTTTGGATCTACCGTGTAGTTTTTACCCAAATTGCTTACTTGTTCTTTAGCTATAAGGATTTTAAATGGAACATCAATAGCCTCATCATAATTGTAATAATTAACCATCATTATGTGTGCTTCTTTAGCTTGTCTCTGCACATAAAACAGTTCTGATGCTCCGTTTTTTGGTGGAGCTGTTATATCTCCTGAAAAGAGAATACTTTTATCAGAGGACCTATACCCTGCATCCCAACCAATTTTCCCAGTACAATTTATCAAAGACAAATCTAGATCAATCCTGTGTGAGTCTACATTATCCCAATGAATACCAAACACCATATCTTTATCTACAGTAACATAAGTGCCAGAAGGGAAATCTCCTGTAAATTGTTTCTCTGTTGCTGGAAGAGCATAAGTAATATGCTTAGGGATATAGATTTTCTTTCCTTTTACATTCTTCTTGATATCAGCAGTGATTGAATCCAGGACAATCGCAAGAATCCTTTTAGCTTCTCCTTTATTTGTGAAATTAAACTTTGTAGCATAGCCTTTACCGTTCCTGATCCTGTATAAGATTGCATTAACATCTTTTGTTCTGAATTTTAGAGCATAGGCTAATCTAATTTTTCTGAACGTGTTGACCTTGCTAAGTTCTTCTTTCAGTTTTACTTCTGTAAGCATTTGACCTTTCTTTAGCTTAGCAGTGATCTCATTAAGATAATCTTCTTTCATTGGCTTATGATTCTTCTTAGCCAATTTCCTTATTCTGTTTATTATTTGTTTCATCTGTGGGTTTGTTTTCAAAGCTAAGAAAAGTGGTTTGAACCTATAGAATATCTCAGCTAATTTTTCCAATCCATGTTCTTTTTTGTATTTGATAAAAAGTCCATTCACCGATAGCTTAGAATTTTCTTTAAGTTCTGCTATTAACGCAGGGTTTTTTATTATAAGGGATTTCCCTGTAATCACATACAGAACAAACCTTAAAAATTCTACTGGCTTTTCTGGGACCAAACCTAGATCAAGATATAACCTTGTCTTAACTTCTTTGTTTTTAATGTTTATTATTTCTGTTTCATTTAGCACAACAAAGTTAGCAACGTCAATGAGATCTACTATTGTATCTTCTTTTAAAGCAATACCTGAATCAAGGATACCAAGCAATTTTTCTTTCAGTTCCTTTTTAGTGTATCCTTTGATTGCTGTAAGCTTGATTTCTTCTATATGGGGGATCTCTAATTTCTCATTAGGGATATAAACAGAATCTTCATTATAAATGCCCATTGCTTCAAACCCATAAGTAGTGATATAATGTATTATCTGTTCCATTATCAACTGTTCATCAGTAGCTTCTTTGACTTTCTTCCATGATTTATGAAAAGAATTATTCATTTGTTTTGCTGTTAAGCCTAATTCTTTCTCTACCATACCAATTAATTCATCAAGTTCAGTAGCTGAATAATTATAAATTACTTCAGGAGAAAAAACAAACCCTTTTTTTATAGTCTTTTCTAGTAAAGCTTTGTTAGCTTTCTTTTTTCTTTTTACTGTTATTGGAACAGCTTTGAATAATCTTATCGTTGATATCATTTTCTTCTTTTCCTCCTTATTAAAAAAAGGCGGGAAGTATTTAGGCGCTCTACCAGGTTGAGCTACAAGAGGCGAACCTCCTGGTGGGATTTGAACCCACAACCACCTGGTTATAAGCCATGAATAGGAACTTCCTATGCCCTTATTATGAATATTATGAATGTAAGTAAGGCGGAAGGTAAATTACCAATAAGGGTTGTCTAGGAACCTTCTGTGCCTTAAATATGAAGGCGAGAGGTATTTTCGTGGTGTGCTGAGCCGAAGCCCAGCATAGTTTAATAGGAACCTCTTATGCCTTTAATGTAAACTGTTTACTCTCCTGGTTTCTGGAATGCTTTTAACTGTAAATTTCTTGCATAGTCCAGAACTTTTTTAACATTTTCTAAATTCATTTTCTTGCAAACATTAATAATGTTCTTGATCTGTTCTGCTTTGTGATGTTTCCTTACTTCAAATTCTCCCGGATTATCCATCTCATCTTTGTAATCATACAATTTATCTTTAAGTTTACGCCAGCTCCATTTCTCATCTTTACCTTCTTTTTCAAGCATGACTTTCACTCCTGATGATAATGGTCTTTTCTCAAGCTCAAAATAAAATTCCCAGAATACTTCACCATCTTGTTTTAGGTAGGGCTTATCTTCTTCTGGAACTTTAGCTTTTTCTTCTGTTGTTTTCTTATGATACTCAATCAAGTCAGGTTTGTTTTTGACTAACCTCATCCCTTGCCAGATCCTGTCTAATGAGACAAACCGTTTGATATCTGGGTGTGCTCTAACCTCTTTCATTATGTCTTTGATTGTAGCATCTGGATACTCATTGAGCATCTCTTTCACCATAAGACATAAAGTTATAGTGGTATTCTCAAATCCTTTGATTATCTCATTCCATTTACTTACTATCTTATTTACTATCTTATCCATCTCGTGCTTGCCTAATGTTGTGTCTGTGTTCACAATAACAGTATCTTTCCCTGGTACAAGTTCTTCTTCTGCACGGTGTTTTTGCGTTGCTGCAATCCCTTTTTCCTCTTTCCAACTTCCTTCTTTAATAATCTCAGCATCAACAATATTATACTCTGAAGGCATTACTTCTGCTTTCGTTGTTTCTTCTTCATCTGCCATGTTTCACCCCTCCAGCTTAGTAGCCTAAAATATCTTTTCTTATTTCTTTCCCGACCTTGAACAATTCTTCTGTAATCTTTTTGAATTCAGGTCCTGCGCCTTTTAGGTATTCGTCGATCTGTGCTGCTGAGTCAAGTTTCTCAAGTTTCTTTGACATAAGCAATATTGCATTGTTCTTTGACATGCCAAGCTCAAACTTGTCTGCATCTTTTGCTTGGTAATCACCCATTGTACTCTGTGAGTCTGGGCTAGGTGCTTTCGGTGCTGCAGGTATTTGTTCTTCATTTGTGCCTTGTCTCCTTATAGCGTTCAAATTTCTGTAGATCTTTGTTCCTTTAGCTGTCTCATAAAAGTTGAATACTACTGCATCCCCTTTCTGTAATTCTCTGTTATCATCATCAAACAGAGTATACTGTTGACCATCTATTGTGAACTTGTAATAAGTATCACCACGAGACGTCTTTCCTTCTTCAACGTTTTCTACTGTGCCTGACGCATCTATTGTTTTTTTTTCATTTGCCATATTTTATCACCCTATATAATCAGATTTATTATCTTTTGTTCTGAGCTCGTTTACTTTATTAATAAGCTCTATTTTATCTTCTTTAGATATGTTTGAATCAAATTCATATTTGCCTTTATACTTGTGAGCATAATATACTCCAGCGAAAAAGAAATGCTGGTTAAGTTTAACTAATGGTGTAGCCACATCATTTTTAAGGCTCATAATGTATCCAGTGCAGTAACCAATTTCCTGTGGACTCATACCTATTGCCTCGCAATATTCATCCATTATGTCTGGTACTAGCTTATGAACCTTGATATGGAGGGTTTTCTGTTTTTCAGTTGATTTCTTAGTTTTTGCCATGGTATAATCTGGATATTATAAATATAACTTATATTTAAACATTTCGGTGTTTAAGGCGACTCCAACATTTTTCCTGGTTTTTTAACCTCTTTTTTTAATATCATCAACTACAAAGCAATAACTATCAACTGACATCATGGGGTTCATTTGAACCTTTACCGAAATCCCATTTAAACAAAAAATCTTCCATGTATTCTTAGAAGCACGATATGGTGGCAAGTAAAAATATTCATCGAAGTATTCTTCTTTCAATAGTTTGAATTGCAATGATGGGTGTATTAATAATTTTTGTATCACGGGTTTGTCTTTAACATGGTTTTTTATCCAGTTTTTCAATCTATAAAAATCATTCTTTATTGCATCTTGTATAGGTGTACCCATTGTATTTTCCTCCTTATATTAACCATCTATCTCTTGCATCTTTAGTTTCAGTTATTAGTCGGGAATATTCTTTAAAATAGTTAGCTGTCATGAAAGTTTCACCATTACTCAGGCTCTTGATTCCTTTTTTTATTGCTACGTTTCCATTACAATATGCTGCAACAATTCTATCTTTGATTAGCTTCTTAACATCTCCTTCCTTTTCAGTTTCTGCAATAACAATATCACCAAAAACCTTTGTTCCACCGTCTGTTAAATCTGCAGCATCCATCAGATGATTGTATTCTTTTTCTATGAACAGCACTATATAGGTCATTTTAATCCTCCTGTATTTCCTTTTGTGTTATGTTTTCCTGGCAGTTTATTTTTGATTTTATCCATCATCTCTTTCCTGCTATTGAATAACCTGTTCTGTCCTCCTGCACAATGTACTATCTTTACTTTATTATTTTTATTATCCAGTATTGTTCCTGCTGGAGTTATACCAAACCAGTTAAGTTTTAGTATCATTACAAAATCATATGTGTGTGGTAAAGGCAGAAAGTTTTTGTAGCCTATGTTATGCACTGCACAGTTAAGAGCGAGCTGGTCAATACCGAAATGCTTATCCAACATATTAAGATAAGTTAACCATTTATCAAATAATGATATCATCTTGTGCCTTGGTCCACATATCATCCCACTACCGATTATATTATTATCTTTAACAATATCTTGGAAAGATTTCCTTTTAGGTTGCGGTATTTTCTTCATAACTTGTTGTGACCATCCCTGGGTCCATTTCTCGTTTTCTTCCACAAACCCTATCTTTGTTGAACATAACTCGAACACTTCTTCAAAGTTATCCTGGAACCATACATCGCCAGCATCAATGGTCATTATATGTGTATACTCTCTAAGCTTGTGAGTTATCAAATTTAATATAGGCTCAATCCTTGCATTTGAAATTTCTTCTGACCATCCCTTGCTCTCTGTCTTAGGCATCTTATTCTTAACTATTATGATTCTTGTGTTCTTGCTTAATTCCTTTAATTGGTTTTGTGTAAGCCCAAGATCCACTATAAATAATTCTCCAGAGTATGCTGCATCTTCAAACAATGTCGGAATAAAATCTTGTGTTAACTGATCATAGAAATTCTTATCTAAGTAGGTTATTATGGCAGTTCTCACTTTTTAGCCTCTGGTTTTTCATCTTCTTCTGGAATCTTTATATCAGTACATCCCCCTTTACGCATCGCTCTGACAAAAATTTCTATTAGTTTATTCATGGAGTTGCCTCTGCAATTTCTTGTTCAATTTGTTCAATTTGTCTACCTTGTCTTGCTTTTCTTCCCATTAAAGCCACCGCCAACGGTAAACATGAAATTTCTTAGGTGTGCTTAAATCATAATGCTTATCAAACCATTTGAACATATCTTCTGCTGATTTGAAGCCATCTTTCTTTGCTAAATCTTCTTCTTTACAACTTTTATCTAAATATGATTTATTATTTTCAGGAAATTCAATATAAATATAACTTGTTGATAGTTTTGCCATCCCAATCTGGAACACTTCAGTTATCTCTACAGTGCAAAGATTTTTATGGAATATTTTATCTTCTTCATGTCCTCCTGTAAATTGGAGTGGTTCTCCATTCTTTTTAAAAAACCATTCATATTCTGAATCTTCATCCCATACAAGCTCTACTTTCTCTCCTACACTATACTTTGCAGGCTTATCAACTAAGTTAATATAATCAAACTCTTTATATGTTGCCTTTATTATGTCGTCTCGTCTCCTTTTGTACTCATGATATGCTTCAGGAACACGTTTGATTACTTCTTTTTCTATTTCTGTATAAGACTCATCAAGATTATAAAGTCTTTTTTTCAGTTCTATATCAACCTCTTCTCTTGTAATTATTAGCCACGCTTTCCTGATGGTCTGTGCTTTCTTTTTTGATAAAAGTGATTGTAATATTTCCACACAAGTAAAATTAATTAGCTTCATTCAAATATCCCCCTATTTTTTTTTCTGCTGTTATAGATTATCTCTTCTCCTGATATATGTAATAAGTTATTCTTTATTTTGATCTTAGGGTTTTCTAAACATCTTCTCCAACGGCTATGGGGTGGTTTGTTTGTTAGCACAACCCTATTGTCATTTACTATCGCATATTTCTTTTTCATCTATTCTCCTCCTTATGTAAGGCATAGCATTATGTTGCTGCACAAATACTGTAATATCTTTAGGCTTGCCTTCTTTATAAAACTCAGCACTGCTTGATCCGCAATAGGCACATTTAGAGTACTTCTTGCTTGTGCTCATATAAAATCTTTTACACTTCTTGCATTGGTATGCATAATATTTTGACATTGTTTATTCTTTTACTTCTTCATAAGTCTCATCAAAGATATCAGGCTTACAAGGATAGAATTCTCCTTTCACTCCTTTGATTATCCAATCATACAAAGATACACTCATATCCCCTTCTAATGTATGAATGCCTATATATTTCTCTTCTTCACTAGTTCCATCATTAAGATTTTCTTTTCCAATAAAATCACAACATTCTTGAAAATTATTTTTTGTAAATTGCACTGCATTAATTACTACTGGTTTCTTTCTGAATTTTTTCATTTTTCATTCCTCCTCCTCGTTAACCAACTACTAATGCAAATATAATAACTAATAGTACTATAATCAATACAGCTTCTATTGCTATATACCATGACCAATACTCAGCGATATAATGCCCATCAAAATAATTTTGGCATGATATTTGCTCACTAGCAAAAACACTATCAGTTATATCTATATTATGCTTATTCTCTATATACAATTTGCATTTGTCCTCATATGCTGGAACTGTATATACAAAACATACTGCGATCAATCCACTTATTATAGTGAATATAATCAATACACAAGCTATTCCTTTCATCATTCTTCTTCCCCTTCATTAACTATTTCTTTTCGTTATCATCTTTCAATTACACTCGTCACATCTAACAATACGCAATATTCTCCAAGAAACGCTTATTAATCTGCTATACTTAGTTTTCTTTATCTGACCAGTTTCTTTATGTATAGCCAGGAATAAGTCTCCACTTCCATTACATTTCTTGCAGCTTTCTATCACTTGATTACCTCAAACTTATACTTATTCCCAACAGGCCATACAAATTTACTATATGGGACATCATACCCCAATACATCTTTGATGAACCTCTTGCCTGATTCTAATTGAATAAGCGCATGATCTTTATGACTCTTCATTGATTTATATTCAACTGGAACTGCTTGCTTATTTGCAAACCCTAATATGAAATCTGGAAATACTAAATAGTCAGTGTTCTTAGGCATCCAAATCCCTTCACGCATGACCCAGTTGATATTCCTCGGATCTTCTCCTATCGCAAAGAAATGTTGCACGATATAGTCTAATGCTTTTGAATGATTCATTTTATTTTTATAGTAATCTATTGCTCCTTCATATATATTGTCTTTGAATTCTTGCTTTATATTCAAATCATCCTCTCCAATTATTTATCCTAGTTCAATTTTTATGAATTATTTGCCATCTTATCTATCTTCTTTTTAATGTCAGCGAAAGCTTTATATTTGCTTGTGCACGTTCTTGATTGGATCCAAGCTTTCTTAAATGATGGTTTCTCTTTATTGATATATGCTAAGATCTGTGGAATAAAAGTGTATCCTTTTAGATTAGAGATTAGTCTAATAAAATGGACAGTATAACCCTTATATTGCTCATCTCTAGGTGGTTTTGTATCTTTAATGGAGTTAATTATATCCATCTTCTTCAGCCTCCACTCAATATTAAATATAAAATAACAAGGACCAAGAGTATTACTATAGATACCACATACATTATTTCTGATTCTTGGTCAGTTGTCATCTTATTCCTTAAATGCTCCTATCCAGTTGAAGATAGCTGCAAATATGTGCAAGACCCATCCTACAAATGGAATGATTCCTACTGTGCATGCTATTATTCCCATGATAGGACCTAACTTTCTTCCGCCCATCTGTATTGTAAATACTAATGTTAATATATGAGCTACTAATCCCACAGCAAGTGGAATCCATAATCCTCCTATAATAATCATTGCACCTACTACAGGTATTGCAAACAATGTTTCTAATATTGCAGTTCCAAGCTGAAGTTGCATGCCTACTGTTTTTGTTTCTGTCATTCTTTATCCTCCTACCACAATTACTGTGGGTATTTCACTATTTCCTTCAGTCGTATCTACATTTGACTGTTTTCTTTCATAACTAACATATCCACAAGTTATTCCAAGAGCCTTTGAATCCAAAAACTTCCTGTTAAATCCTGTATATACATCAAATCCTCTGCGTTCACAATCATTTTGTGCTTGTTCAGAAGCCATAGCATTAAAGTTATTAGAGATGTTTACAGGTATTGCAACAATTCCAATAACTAAGCCAACTAAACAAAGAAATAAAAAAACTCCTATACAAAGCCCAAATGGTGTATCCCAATCTATTTCCATTCTTTATCCTCCTTAAATGTTTCTGGTTCAATATTCTGCCATTATTTCTTACCTTCATCTATCCGTGTCCTAAAAACGCCACCACATACTGGACAAACTTTTCCTTCACTACAACATTCACAATCATATTTGAAATAACCACATTCACATAAATCTTTAGTCATCTTCTCCTCCCTCTGCTTTATTCATTCTTTCTATTGCTATCTGTCTTATAGTTTGTAAAATCTTCCTCTCCTTCTTTGATAGGCTTAATGATTGTTCTTCTAATCTCTCCTCTTGTTCTTCAGGAGTTAGTGCATCCCATTCAGCATTCATTTTTTCAAGGGTTATTCCTTTATGGTTTTCTCTATTCATCTTATCTCTCCTTTTCCTTTATATATCATATTGTGCATCTAGGACAGATGTATATCCCTGTCGTTGAAATCCTAGTCAAAAACTTTGAATTGTTTCTGTCTGGAACATACACCTGTTGCCCTGCACAGTACCATCATAAAGTGCATTTAGCAGGGAATATCATAGCTTTGTATAGGGTGCTATGAAACTTAGGAAGGCTCGAAAGCCAACCCTATCCCTTATTCCCTCTTGCCATGCACATAATCATTCAATCATGTACTTCAATACTTTTCTCAACAATAGCAGTATGCCATAACTTATACTCTTTATCAAGATTCATAGACTTAATAAAATCCCAATATAACTTCTCTTGAGTGCAATATCCTTCTGTATTAACCATATATATCTTTTGCATTCCTTTCACCTATCCGTACAATCCTGCATTTATTTTAATAACCTGTATTTACATACCTGTGGTTCAGTTATATCACCAACAAGCAACATCTTTTTCACCATCTCGTCAACGAAATCTTCTTCAAATTCATGCTGTTTGGTGGCGACATCAAGCACGTCTGAATCCCTAGCAAGGTTATCCTTAGATTTCTTGCATAAGTCCTCAATAATCTCTTTCAAAATATATCTTGCATCACGTTTCTTTTTCGGCATTATAGCTTCACATTTCTCAATATCTAATAAGCCCTGAGAATTTATAATTTGTTGCTGTCTCAAAGAATCAATCAAGACATCTATTGCTATCTTAGCATCTTCAACACCGACAGTATTAGATAACCTCGCTTTAGCTGCAGCAGTTGACAACCTTATAATATTTGTAAGTAACCTTGTAGAAAAATATGCTTGTTCATCTTCATCAATATTATGTCCTGGTTTGATAAGGTTAACAAAATTGTTTGTTATAAAAATCTCAACAGGCGTGTTAAGTTTAGGTTCAATATATTGTCTAGCATAAGCTATATATTTCTTAACAAAAGATACAGGGTATTTGGGTTTAGTCTTCTCAGATTTACTGTATTTACTGAAAATTATACTAGCAACTTTACGTTGTGATTCTTCAGATTTAATATTTTCTAAAGGAAACACCAAATCGAACCTGTCTAAGAAATCTTTCGGTAATCCAATCTGTTTCCAGATAGGTTCTTTATTATCAAACACCCTGTTAATAGGGTTTGCTGCTCCAAGAACTGTTGTATCTGTTGCTAAGACACCGTGGATGTTAGCTTTATCAATATTTACACAGAGATCTACCATAGCATTATTCATCATAGCTATATCTTGTTTATCAATTTTATCAAGTTCATCAATAGCTAACATAGACTTGTTAGCCATAGGCATAGCTCCTGCTTCTAAGGTGTAACCACCCATCTCTTCATCTTTGACTACTGCTGCTACAAGACCTACACCCGAGGTTCCTCGTCCACCCGTAAACCTAGAATTGGGAAGATATTGAATAGCTTTCCTAAGCATTTGAGTCTTTGCAGTACCAGGCGAGGCTACTAATAATATATGTATCGTTCCTCTTTCCTCAAATAGTCCTTCTGGGCTTGATATATGCACACCACCTATTAATTGTAAAAATATTGCTAATTTCGCTGTAAGATGACCGAAAATTGTAGGAAATATTGATTGAGACATATCATCATATAATGTTATTGACTCTGCAATCTCGTTAAACTTTGTAACTTCTTCATTAGAAAATTTCACAGTCTGATAAGATTCATCAAGAAGGTCAATATGCTCAGCTTCAATATACTTCTTATGCTCAGAAGAATTAGCTTTGATCGGTATATCTTTTAATATACCTGTAACTTGAATCTTATAACTTGGTTGAAGATTCTTATCAATATCGTGCCTGCAAAGATCATTCTTTAGAGATATCATTATTCGTCTAGGTTTTTGGGTAGATGATTGAAGTTCTTGAGGGTCTTCTTCAAGCACAAGTTTCTGTAAATCATAAATCTCTCTTGAAACTACCCTGAATCCACGTTCACGCCCACAACCACACTTGCTAGGTTTTTTGAGTGTCTTATCTTGTAATACAGAAATCATTGCCCCGCATGCGGGACATTCCCAAGTTATTATAGAAACGCCATGAATAACGTCTGAGATCTTCCTTAGAAAACCTTTAACAACAATGAGCTGATCAATATCATCTTTCCTTAATTTCCAAATCTGTCTGTATTGGCTTGATACAATGTTCTTGAACCTGATTTTTATACCCTTTACTCCTTCAAACTGGTTTGCTGCCACTTCAAACAGGGTTTGGGTGTTTAAATAATCTTCAAGCACTGCATCTGCAAGTTCAGGATTGAACGTTGCAAGCTTAATGAAATCAATAATCAGGAAATTGTTATGCATTTTAACTTTTGTGAGCTGTGCTATGTAATGCTTCTCCAAGAACTCTTTCCCCGTTGCCACCACTTTGTCATTATCCAACTTTTATTCTTTGTTTATATTATTATTATTATTATTATTGTATTGTATTGTATATACAATAACTATCTATCTATCTATCTATTAATAATATAATATATAATAATAATAATAATACAATATAGTACTATATAGTATCCTTATCTTTTAAGTATATTCATATATTTTTTGAAATACTTAACATTATAATATTTGTTCCTTAAAGCTAGATAATGTGGCACGCCTTGGAGTTTATGGTTTGTTGTAACACAGAACATTTCCATCTGCTTCTGGTCATCACCAATGAATTTATTAGCTATGAATAATAATGTCTTGATATTCTCTTCAGTTAGAATTAGAGTCGCCTCAAACAATTCCTTTGTTCTGAGGTCATGTAACTTATCATTGATCTTGTTTATTTCTTGGAGATGTTTTTCTTTTTCTAGATGTAGCTCTTCTTTTGTTGATATAAATCTTTCTTTCCACATATTTTCAAAACATACTGCAAGATTGAATTGGTTATTTGTGGCAAACATATATTTTATTTGGCTTTTTATCTCTTTGGTGATTTTAATGTTGACTTGTTCTGTTCTACCAGTTTTATATCCTGTCATTGATTACACCTCTAAAGTACCGAAATATTTATATATCTGCTAGTTAGAAATAGTTCTAACTAACAGTTTGACTAGCTTAACTACAGGTTAACTAGCTTAACTCTAACCTTAAACACACAATTCTACACAAGCTCTTTTGCCGAGAGCCTTTTTAAATTTTTAATTTTGAATATAACTTTACTCAAGAAGAAAATCTATTAGGAGCAAGTATTTAAACATTTCGGTAATGAACCTATCAGATTATTCTATTCTTTTACTATATTTTTCGTTTCTGGATTGAATCTTGGATTGAATTTAAACCTTTCCTGGATATCTGGCCATGGAATTTTGCATCTAATTTCTTCTAAGAATTTTACTGCTTCCTGTCTCCTACTTATTGCATTAAGATATTTGCTTGATAAGTGTGGTAATGTTATTTTTTTCATAATTTTTTCTAATTCTTTTATCTGGTTCTTTATCCTTCTGATTTTTATTTCATTAGGTAATTGATTATACCTCATTCTTCTTCCCCCCTTATATCATAAACTTCTTCTTCACCATTCCAATCGTCTTCTTTCATTGTCAGCCCCCGTAATTATTAGGTTTTTCAGGTTTAGGGTTAATGCTTATTTTAAAGTTTCTGTCCTGTGGTGTCCATCTATAGATCTCATCTAAGAAGAGCCATTCATTAACTTTTCGGTCAGCTGTCCTTAAAGTGTTTACTATCTCATGACTCAACAGAAGTTTCTTTAATTCTTTTGTTGTTATTACCCTGTCTCCAATCAACGAATACAGCAATGATCTTATCTTGCTGTTATTTTTCAGTTCTTGTTTGAGTTCTGTTCTCCATTGCAGTTTATTCTTTTCTGAATACTCATGCGTCTTGAAAGCTTTCCATTGTGTCCTCAAGTTTAATCTTATCAACCCTGTTGCTTCAAAGTTCTTTATTATGTATGCCGTTACTTCTTTCTGCCATTCTTCTTTCGCTATCGTCATCATTATCCTTTTTATGTCGTCGTTGCTTATTGGCAGTTCAATGAAATCTCCCCTGGAAATCAAAGCTTCAAAGTCATCTCTTAATCCCAAACCAAACAAATTGTTGTAGTCAAATATGAATTTGCACTTACATATAAATTTGTTTGGTAAGTCGTCTTGCTGTTTGCTGTAACTGCTTTTTGTCAAGATCCTTTTGTCTTCTGTTTCTGTTGCAGATTTTAACAAGTTCAAACTTCCCAGCCCACTCAACAATTTCACTACATCTTTAAACCAGAGAATCTTTCCATTGTTCTCAAAGATTAATCTGTAAAGATAGGCTTCTGTTACTTCACCACAAACCTCAACATATGCTTCTGGTCCAGCATGTTTCAGCAGTTTCTTCCTGATATTGAAACTTTTCCCAATACCACCTCTACCTTTTATGAAAGATAGGTTGCTGTATCCTTGAGCAACTTTTTCTACTGCCCTTGTCAATGGCCTGTAGAATGCTTCAAGTGCCATGCTTGTTTCTGTGTCTATGCCTTTGTTGTAGCTGTCAACTTCTTCTTCTGCTACCTTTATTACTTCTGCATCAAGTTTGTCTTGCTGGTTATGTGCATCTTCTGCTTGCTCTTTTAGGTTGTCGTTAAGGTTGTTCAGGAGAATCTTTACTTTATCTCTGAACTGTTCCTTATTTTCCGAATAAGATAGACTGCTATCAAATATAGCTTCGACATCTATCTTATCGTATCCATTTGGAAGTAGCTTCTTTAACCACTCCCTGATCCTGTTCTTCTCCTGCTGGATCACTGCAGGTGTTCTTAGTTGTTCTTCCACATTTCTTCACCTCCGTGGATTTCTGTGAATAAAATAGGAGAGGTATCACCCCTCCTATAAGGCACTCATGGGTTATTTATGGTATTTTGTTGGCTGAATAAGCTTGTTCCCTACAATGTCAAGATATCTAACCTTGTGTTGTGAACCAATCTGGATATCAAACATTCCAGCTAATTGGCATTCAACATCAATGTTGATACTGTTGATTATGGCATTGCCATAAATCTTAGTCCCTGCATCGTTAGGTTCTTTCTTCTTCACTGTAACCAACACGGTTTTGTAATTCTTCAACTTTGTGTAGTTCTTCGATCTCTTCCCTATCTCATACAATGCATTAGGGTCCTTGATAACAACTCCTTCCAGGTTATCCTGTGTGATTTTGTTCCAGAGTTCTTTGCCTGAAGAAAAGTTCTGTGCAACTTTCAAATTGGTAGATTCTTTTATGCTCTCTGCAAACTTGCTGTATCTGTGTGAATATGGTTTCAATACCAAAACTTCATTCTCTACTTTGAGAGCATCAAAGATTACTATTGTTGCTGGATTCTCTTCAAGAGTTTTCTTTGTAGGTGCGCTACGTCTTTTATCAATCCCACCATAAAATATTGACTTGTTGTTCTTGAACACGCAAATCTCACCATCCAATATCGCTTCCTTGAAAGGAAACTCTATTTCCCTTAATTCAGGAAATTGATAGAGTATTGGATTGTCTGCTCTGTTCCTAATCCCAACAATTTTATGGTCTTTGATATGGGCTATCGCCCTTACACCATTCTCTTTAATCTGGAACCATTTAGAGTCGTCACCAAGTATGCTGTCATCTTCAACTTCAGTCAGCAACATCGGTTTTATTGTCGTCATAGTCTTTCACCTCAAATGATACTTCTTTGTTCCCTATGAGGGCTTTTTCTACAATTCCTCTATAGGTGTGCACTACTATTTTTTCTTCCATTATCTTCACCTATTTTATTTGTCTTTGTGCATCAGCTTTCCAATCAAGCCTGTGCCATTTTTCCTCTACAGATTTAGTTGCTTTTCTCTGCATCACTCTCATCCTCTTGATGTTTCTTTCAAGAGTGTCTATGTAGTGCTGTGCATCTGATTGTGTTCTAAGAACAAAATATTTCCAAGTGCTTCTTTCTCTCATACTACCTATGAAACATTTTGTTCTTTGTCTTACTAGATGCATAGCTCTCTTAACATAGTCCCATCTAAACTCATCAGCTAAAGATGGTAGTTCTGCCCTTCCGAAAACTTTCCTAAACAGTGCAGCTCTTGAGATTGCATTCTCTGATCCAATATGGTTTGTAAAAATGTTTAACAATTTCATTCCAATATTGGTTACTGTCAATCTTTTTAACTGCTGTAGCTGTTTCCTGTTTGGAATCATGGCTAATGGTTTCTTTCCTGCCATTTATTTCCACCCTTTGGTTTTCTTGAGATAATTTTTCCTGTGGGAAATCTTAATCTTTGGTATCCCCATTATCTCTTGGACTTCTGTAGGTTTCTTTCCTTCTTTGGTAAGCTTTTTCAGTTGCTTATCAAGTTTTGGCGTCCATTGAACTGATGCTCCACTTCGCTTACTTGCTGTTATGTTTGTCTCACTTAAATTGAACAGCTTGTTCGCTTTGTGCATTAGTGCTTTAAGATCTATTGCATCCATTACTTTTGGAATTTTAATCTCTGCACTAATACTGTCGTCTATGATTACCTTATGAGTAATCATCTCTTTGTTTTCCATTCTATTCCTCCCCCTAAATATCTGGGTGTTGCTCTCGCATTTTGTGTAGGTTCAAATCTTTCTCTAAACCTTCCACTTTCTGTTCCAGAGCTGTTAATCTCTTCTCAACTTCTTGTTCCATTTTGTTTCCTCGCTAAACCCAATCGCCATATCTTTTTATCTATGCTTCTTGTGGTTCTATTGAGTTTTTCCCCTAGTTCTTTGTGTGCCATCTTTTTGTAATTCCTATAAATGAATTGTAAACTCTTATCATCCCATCTTTCAATTTGTCTATCTGTGAGTAATTTCTGGTATGTTTCTTCTTTCCGTTTAATAGTGAATCTTTTGAGCAAGCTATGGAATTTTATTATCTCTATTCCAAATATTCTAAAGTCGCATTCAATGACCGCCCTGCCCTTTCTTTTCTGTTCTCTTAATTTGTAATCTATCTTTAGACTTTTTAAGAGATAAGCTATTAGTGGGGTTGCCACTGAGTTTTGTGACTGAGATATATTGATGTTATATCTGTCTTTGCTTACACTTCCTTCACTATCAAACAGCCCCTTTAAACACTCTATTTTCTCTTTTCTATTAAGAGATTTGATGAAACTGGGTGTCTTGTATTTAAGGAAAAACACATAGCTTTCTCTTCGTTGACTTTGAACTGTATGTATATCTCTCCATTTTGGAACTTTGCTTTTTTCAAAAGAATAATGTGTTTTTATTTTAAGAGCGGTTAATTGTTCTCTAAAATAATCTGCAAAGTCTTTGTCTATTACACTTAGTTTAATTCTGTAATCACAATAACTTCTATTATTCTTTATTCGGGTTGTTTTATTTAAAGTTCCATCTCCATACAAGACCCCCACTACATATGCTAATGCTTTTCTGTTCATCTTCTATATCACCTTAATCCACCATTGTTATGGCTTTCAGTAGCTTTTTCATGTTTTTCTGTTGAGGGATTATTTCTAGATGTAATTCAACAGTTTCATCACTATACTTGTCCAGTTCCTTCTTTAAATCTCCTCTACAGGCCACCATTAACATCTTTCCATTCCAATTAGTTAAGATGCATTTCCACATCTTCCAGCCAAGTGCAGCAACAAACGGAAAACTTAAACTTTTGTTCTCTTTTATTATTAAGTTTTTAAGTTTTTCGCTGTCTGTTACAACATTGTAGAATTTCCTATTGATGGCTCTGTAGATTAAACCATTCTCATCAAGTGTGCTTATGTTATCTTGTGGGACTTCCGATGTTGGTGAAAACTTTGGTGTTATAATAGTTTCGTCCTCAATAATAAACTTCTTACA
>Ga0222703_1000039_pt1 | contig 34783 bp, 44 predicted proteins | sample AntAcemetage1506_FD_179827 | JGI IMG/M metagenome (GOLD analysis project Ga0222703, IMG submission 179827) | Saline water microbial communities from Ace Lake, Antarctica - #1506 | ecosystem: Environmental > Aquatic > Non-marine Saline and Alkaline > Saline | place: Antarctica: Ace Lake...
TTTAAAATATCAGTAGCTGAAGCTAATCCCATATTAGCTATTTTTAGGTTTCCAGTAGCAGGAGGAATATGTACTCCAGTAATAACAGTTTCAAAGTTTGTATAACCCTGAAGAGTAATCCCATCATAAAATGTTAAATTTTCAGTATAAACACCGGCTCGTATTATTACTGTTGCTGGTATTCCAGCTGTGTTTGCTGCATCTAAAGCTGATTGTATAGTTGTGTATGGGCTATTTCCACTATCATCAACAATGTAAATAGTACTTTCGTAATGATTTGTGCTCGTTTGATATGCCATGTTTAAAAACTCCTATATAACATTAAATATTCCTACAAAACTTAATACTTGCCATGTTGTATCGGCTACACGACATATAAACGTTATAGAATCATATCTATTTGTGGCAACTATAGAACCACCAACTCCTACTGTCGTAGACGTATTACCAACCTGTATAGATTGTCCTGCAGCCTGAGTTACTTGATATAACCCAGCTCCCTCGCCACAGATAGATATCTCAGTACCTAAAGCAGCGCTTGCAGGAAGAGTAAATGTAGTTAACCCAGCATTTTGGTTTATGTATCCATGACTAGCTACTAATGCTACAGGAGTTCCAGCTTCTCCAGACCAAGTCTTTGTTGAATTAGCCTGAAAAGTAGGAGCTGATCCAGCTCCATTTGCAGTAAGAACATATCCTGAAGTAGTAGGAACTATAGTAGTTATAGTATTAGCAGCACTTGCAACTAAAATATCACCTATATTTACTGTTGCTGGATATGTAGCTGTACTCCATGCTGGAATAGCTGCAGCACCTGCAGATTGCAATACTTGACCAGACAAACCAATACCTAATGAATCTAATGTAGATGTTGCATCACCAACTTGTAATGCATATTGTGTGGTTCCAGCAGACGTTAATTTACCTGTTGCGTCAGAACCAATAACTCCTGCTCCCAAAGTTGTAATTTGAACATTTCCAGTTCCCTTAGGGGTTAATATAATATCTATATTTCCGTCAGTACCATCAGCAATTAAAGAAGTACCAGAAAGTGTAACTCCAGCAGCTGCAACATTTGTATCAAAAGTGGTTGCCTTTACACTAGTTAAAATAATATCGTCGTCTAAATTTAATATTGGATCTGTTGCCGTTCCAGAAGTAGATATATTATCACCTCCAGAAACAGAAGTAACAGTACCAAAAGTAGGCAATTGCCACGTAGGTACTACGCCTGCACCATTAGCTGTTAAAACATATGTTGCACTACCTGCAGCAAGCGATGTAAAAGCATTAGCCGCACTAGCACAAATAAGATCACCTTGAACCGCTGTACTTGGATAAGAAGCAGTACTCCAAACTGGATCTGCCGCCGTTGATCCCTGTAGAATTACTCCATTAGTTCCGATAGCCAATGAAGTTAAAGCACCAGCAGCACTACCAATCTGAACAGCATGCTCAGTTGCTCCAGTAACAGCTATAGAAATAGAGTTAGCTCCCCCAGTAGATGTAATATTGTTACCATCAGTCAAAGTAGCCCAAATAGGTACGTCGCCAGTCTTTGATATAAGCAGCATGCCGTCAGTGCCATCTGCAAGCGATGAAATATCTCCCGTACCAGAAGACCTCAAAGTTCCAGCCGTTAGACCAGAAACATTAAGATCATCTATAATAACGTGACCTGATCCTTTTGATGTGATATTTATATCAATGTTAGCATCTGTACCATCCGCTATTATCGATGTTCCAGATATAGTTAATCCAGCAGCGGCAACAATAGTATCAAATGTATTTGCATTTACGGTAGTTAAAGTAATAGCATCATCTAAATTTATCGTTAAATTATTAGTAACTCCAACAGTACCTATATTAGTACCACCAAATACATTTAATATATTTAAAGCTGGTATCGCTATTCCTGCATTTGACTGATAAGACGTTGCCACGGTACCATCTACCGCTATTCCTAAGGTGTTAGTTCCAGGGACTCCAGTAACTGTTATACCAGTACCACCTGGAATATCTATATTACCAGCACCATCCGGAGATACAGCACCACCAGCATCACCAGTCAAAGTTCTTATGATATCGTTAAATCTAAACTGATTTATCTGGGACATTGAGCTCTCCTAGGCATGTTTGTTTTATTTTCCATACTAGTCTCCATACGCTACAGACAGATAAACACTTCCAGAAGTAGGAGCAATAGTTAACTGTTTTACATAAAAGCTAGTGCCAGTACCTATATACCATCCATCACTACTTGTTTTATTACTTACAATATCAATAATTCTGTATGAATTTGCAGTTAATATAAAATGATCATCAATCCCATCTATAGAAATTTGTAATGCAACATTTGTTAAATTATGCATCTCATACATTCTTAAAGGATGATCAATTGGAGTGCCTATACTCATGTATACAGCACCAATAGAAGCAAAGCCTAACGAACGTTGAGGCTCCATCGTAAATCTTATACTTATATCAGCCATTGAATTCCTATTCTTGGTAAAAACCAGTAATAATTAACACTCCACCCTTAGGCGCATTACCTACTGGCTTAACGTAGACTTTAGTCTTATCTCTAAATAAACTTTTCTTGTTTAATACACTAGAACAAGCCTGAGCCTGAAGGTCTACAGAAGAATGTGCTTTTATAAACTCATGATTATAAATACCATCAAAACTAATAAAAATAGGTTTATCCATAGTGCTAGTTATTCTTATATAACTCAAAGCACCATCAAAACCATTAGTATCTACTATCTTATAACCAGCAGCTAGGTCTCCAGCAGCAAACGACTGCAACTCCATTGTTTTTATAGAATCTTTACTCATTGTAGTAGCCACTAACGTAGACTAAGCCAACTCCAGCTGTTCCACGTATATTAACTATTGCTCCTTCCTTAAGCTTAGCTACATAGTTATTAGGAGCTGCATTAAGTTGAAAATAAGTTTCTATCCTATCACCAGATTCAATGTATTCGTGATCAGTTATACCGTCATAACTTATAATTACATCTGTATTAGAGTCATTTGTTATCCTGATAAAACATAAAGCACCCTCAAGAGGATTACCTACTTCGATGAAAGCTCCAGCTCCTATAGTGGCAGTATCTACAGACTGAAGCTCAATTGGAACTATAATATTTTTTGCCATTACTCACTCCCTTAAAACCAAATAAGGGCCTAAAATAAATTAGACCCTTATATCGATTGTGATTTCAGTATTAAATTAAACTGTTTCGGTAACCACTTCTTCTGCTACTTCTGCAACGTCGTCATTGGGTCTTGCAGCCTTCATTTGCTCTTGTGCTTTTGCATGCCAAGTGGATATAACATCCATTGCTTGGAACGCAGCGTCATAAGATTCTCCAAATGGTGCACCAACAGGAACACTAAATACATATCTTCTGTCACCCTTAACTACTTCAATGTTAACGCTAGAAGTAACTTTAAATTCTTTATCTTCCATATTTTCCCTTCATAAGATTATTGATAAAACACATACGATTACATTTTAACATGTTTCTATTTTTAATATGGCTCATATATAACTATTTTATATATGAGCCATATTAAAGTTATTAATTAACTAAGAACTATAATAGATATTATTACGTCACCAGCAAGATCTGCACCACCATTGTTTTGGGTTTTTATCTCAACTGAGCCAGCAGCAGGCTTAACTTGTTCGAGAGTCATACGAGCATCTGCTGCACCCGTATTGCCGACCGTAACAATAAGACCTGAAGTTGCAGAGATTTCACTATTAGTAATAGTGAATGTCTCTTGAGCAGTTGTTGCAGTTGTTTGGCCAGTTAGCGTTGCAACAGTAACCTTACCATTAAGGGTTATTGAATTTGCAGCTGCAGTTCCTGTAGCTGGTTGTATGTCTACGTTTCCACCAGCAACTAAAGCGATTCCGCCAGTCCCAGAACCAAGTGACATAGCCGAAACACCGTTCGTTGATCCAACGTTTGTTGTATGATCTGTTGGGTTAGCTCCGAAAGTACAGTCCCCAGTACCTCCGTAAATATTTACACTGGTTGTTCCTGTATTATTACCTATTACTAGGTCTCTCTGAGCGGCACCGTCGCCGATATTTATACCAAAAGCATCTGCACCAGAGCCGATTGAGATAGCTGCACCTGTAGAATCTATGGTTGCTGCACCAACAGCATTAACGTCCCATGTTCCACCAGCTGTTTGAACAAAGTTTCCGGTTCCTGCTTGTAATGTCAATGCAGAAGCGCCGGTTGTGCCCCCAACCCTAACGGTATGAGCTATAGCATTAACACCAATGTCAATATTTCCAGTACCAGAATTTAGAACTACTGAAGTTGCTGCTGTAGCATTTCCCACGGTGATAATTCTTTGAGCACCACCCGTTCCGATAGCGATATTTTGAGCGTCTGCGTTTGCGCCAATAGAAAGAGCTCCGCCAGTTGAATCTATTGTTACTGCGCCAACAGCGTTAACATCCCATATTCCGCCTACTGTTTGTGTGTAAGCCCCTGTGCCTGTTTGCAAGGTCAATGCTGAAGTTGTGTTGGTTGAACCTACAGTTGTTGTATGTGCGTTTGCAGAAGCTCCAACTGAGACTCCAGCAGTACCGCAATCTAATACAACCTGAGAAGCTCCAGTAGTGTTCCCAACCGTGACAACTCTCTGAGCCCCGCCCGTTCCGATATTTATATTTTGGGCAATAGCATCATTTCCGATACCTATAATTCCACCTGAAGAGTTAAGCTCAAGAACTCCAATAGCATCAAGAGTCATATCATCAGTAGAAGTAGCTATGAGATTTCCTGTTCCTGAAGCCAAAGTAAGGCTGGATGCACCTGTGGCGTTTCCTAAACTTACATCTTTTGCAAAAGCATCTACACCGAGCAAGATAGCAGCTGTGCCTGTTTGAAGCGTAAATGCTCCATTAGCGCCATCTACTGTCATTCCGCCAGTACCGAAATCAACATCTATTCCACCAGCTGCGTTAGCTGCATTAAGACTTATTGAATCAGCTGCGGCTAAACCAGATCCAAGAGCTAAACCACCAACGTCAGAGTGAACATATACTGAGTCGTTAGCCGTACCTTGATCAGCATGAATATGGATAGATTCGTTAACACCAGCATCAGCATGTAAGTAAATAGCGTTTGCAGCATTATCATCAGAAGTAACAGTACAAGTTCCAGCAGTCATTATTAAATCATTAGTAGCTGTTATTGATGCTACAGAAACAATGTCGTCTGCAAGTCTAATACGTACTGTATTAGCTGTAGCGCCATCTGTAGTTATATTAGTATCATAGCCTTCAAATGTAGTTAAACCGCCTACTGTTGGATCTACTGGCCCACCAGCATCAGTTCCAAATGTTGTACCTGTGGCACCTGGATTTGTAATAGTTATTGTTCCAGCAGCTTCTGTGATTGTTATACCACCACCAGCAGTTAATGTTGCCCAAGCAGGCGCTAAACCAGTAGAACCAATAAGAACTTGGCCATTTGTGCCAGCAGAAGTAGCCAATAATCCAGCAGCGCTATTTACTACAACACCAGCTGTAACATATGCAGCAACGTTAATAGCACCTGTGGTCAATGTAACATCACCTACTGCTAGTATTACATCACCAGCTGTTACATTGATGTCACCAGGATTAACGGTAATAGCATCAAAGTTTCCAGATCCACCACCACAATTAGTCCAATTAGAAGAATTTGCAACAATGCTTGTCAAAATATAAACATTGTCAGTACCAGTTACATCTTTATAACACCAAACTGTACCTATTTCAGCTCTATCATTAACAGTAGGTACTCTAGTAGTAACAATAGGTGCATTAAATACATCAACCCTAGGATTACCTATACCATAGGCACTCTGGTTTTTCTTATATACAGCCATCTCTGACTCCTTTTAATTAAATAAAAAAACTTATCAACATAAGTTCACATCATTTCAGTTTTTTATGCAATGTTTAATAAAACTTGATATATAAATATATAAATATATACTTAAAGAGAAAGGTAAATAGTCAATTACTCTCGACTGAAGTCGAAAGCTTGTAATTCCAAGTTTCGCAAAGTACGGCTTAAAAGCAACGGACTACAATAGGCTGATTGACAGACAGCCCGAATGCAACGCCATTGGCGCAACACCACTTTTTAGAAATATTTCTAGCAGCATTAAGATCTGCATTTAATTTTAAACCGCAAGAGCAGGAGTAAAAAGATTGGCTTTTTCTATTTTTTTTGAGAATAATATCGCAACTAGAACAAGTCTGGGAAGTATAATGCGGCTGAATATATTCAACATATACACCATTCAATTGTGCAACAGATATAGCATAATCTTCAAGGCGCTTGAAACTCCATCTTGCCATATTTGCTCTATGTTTTTTTACCGCCTTGCCTTTCTCTCCGCATCTTTGCCTAATGTTGGTCAACTTCTCAAGTACTATTGTATCTCCTGGCAAAAGTTTAGAAATAAGTTGTTTTGCAACAGTATGATCACAATCTTTTTTAAACCGTCTCAATCTACCAGACAACGTTTTAAGATGTTTTTTGGAAGATTTCGTGCCTTTAAATTGAAGCTTTGCCCTCAGGGAAAGAAGTTTTCTTTCATGTTCTCTCCATTTACGCTTTCCTATAAATCTGTTATCAGAAGAAACAACAGCATGCCTTATTCCCCGATCAACTCCAACGACTCGTTGAGTTCTTTTAGGTTTAATTTGTTCTTTTTCAAAAATCAATCTCAGAACAAATTTACCAGCTTTATTTATTCCAATTTCTCCCGCCTTACAATGCCACTCTTTATATCTATTCGCTTGCTTATGCCAAACCAATGGAATTTTAATTCTTCCATCTTGAGTTGTAATAGAAACTTTTTCTCTAAGCTTATCAAAGGAAAGAGTTCTGGCATCAAGACGAATTGGAATTTGATCACTTGTTGGCTTGGATATTTTTTTACCTTTTTTAGAAAGTGTTCTTACAGACTTTACACTTTCCACAGCCCTATTTCTAGCAGAACAAAGATATTGAGACTTAAGGCAAAGCTCAGCTTTAAGTTTATTATAAGTTACTTTGTGAAGATCAACAGAAGAAAGTTTTTTCATATCCCATGCAATATCAACACAATATTTCCAAGCTTTAAAATAAAGTTTAATGGTTTTCAAAACAGCTTCAGCTTGTTTTCTGTCGAGATGTATCGGAAAAACAACAGTTCTCTGTATCATTTATCGCCTGCTCTTTATATGTCCAGCTCGTTCAATATATTTCTGAATGGTTTTGGCACTTACATTTCCCGCAGTTCCAACATAGTAAGAAGGAGACCAAAGAGCACCATTGTAAAGCTTTTTCTTCAACTCAGAAAATTTAATAAAAAGCTTTCTCGCTGTAATTCCCTTCAACTTCCTAACGGCATTTGCGATAGAAACAGCTGGGGGAATAGATATAAACAAATGTATATGGTCTGGTTGAATTTCTTTAGAAATAATAATCAACTTATTTTCTTCACAAATTGCATCTATCAACTTATTAAATTCTTTGGCTATGCATTCAACGAGAACAGGCTTTCTATATTTTGTACACCATATCACATGGTAAGCAGTCTGATATACACAATTTCGTTTATATACAATATTAATCATAGGATACATGGTCCCTCTTTTTGTAAAAAATGTCAATATGTTTCGTTTCCTCTCCCGAATAAATTCGGAAGTTTCCACGAAAGGGTAAATAATGAAGAAAAATGATAAGACTAAGTTGTTATTGATAGAGGTTCCGATAGAGTTCCATGCTGAGATAAAAGCTATGGCTGCCCTTAGGAATATAAGCATAAAGAAGTTGATCATGAGGCTGCTTTATACTGAGTTAAAGCGTTTAGAAGAATATAAATAGTTAGGAAATTATGATAACAAGAACAGAATTTGATGAATTAGTATCGGATTGGGCTGTATTCATGGAAGATACTAACGCAGAAATGGAACTTATTAAACAAGCAGTAAATAGTTACACACGTGAAATCACGACTACAATACGAAAAAGACTAAATGAATTAGAAAATAAAGTTGAAACTCTTTCTAAGTCTATTATAAAAATTAAAAAAAAATCCAAATCTTTTAAGTCAAATAAAGATTTGGTCAAAACAATGCCAGAGATCTCTAAAGAGTTAAAAGACATTATCGAGAATGGGAAGATATGATAGAGTACGTTTAGAAGAATATAAATAAAGTTGGGGGGGGGATATTATGGTAACAAAAGAAGAATTTAAATTTTTATTAAAGATGCTTAAAGATTTCGCAGAAAACATACAAAAAGATATTGATGAAATACGAATAAGACTAAATGAATTAGAAAATAAAGATAAAATATCTTCTAATAAAAAATGTATATTTACGCAAGAAAAAAAGTTAGAGATTTTACGTAAAAACAATATAGATGATTTAAATCTTCCTGTAATAACTAAAAGGTGTTTAAAAACTGCACAAATAGAACAAATATCAGATCTAGTTAGTCTAACAAGGGAAGACTTATTAAAAATTAAATATTTTGGTAATAAGTCTCTTTGGATAGTCATGAATATCCTTAATTCTCTTGGTTTAAGTTTAAAAGAATATAAATAGCTGGGGGGCTACTATGAAAGAAAAATCAACTGAAACATTGGGAACATTAATCTTATTAATTTTAATAATCATATTGTTCCCTCAGATACTTATTATATTACTAGCTATTGCGATACCAATAAGCTTCTTACAATTTTACCTTAAAGCAGATTAACCTTTACCTAATAGTGTATTTAATGCGCCAGTAATTATTTTTGATGGTGAATAAACTTGTGCTCCAGAAAGGATAGATGGTTTTGTCTTTCTTTGCTTAACTGGCATACCTGATCTAAACTTTTCAGCAAGTGCATCTAATTTAGGACCTATTCTTTCTTCTATCATAAAATCTAAATTATCTGGAAGATCTTTTCCATATTTAGCCTTGATATCGTTATTTGCATTATATCTAAGCTCCTTAGCTTCGTTAACAACTCTCATATTATGAATTACTTTTCTCTTACCTTCTCGAGACTGTGTTAATGTAGGTATAGTTTTAAGAAAGCTTTCAACTTCTATAACACTAACTCTTCCTCCAGGAAAATAGTTTTTTATATTTTTCAGGAATCCAGTACTTATTTTTTCAAATTCTTGAGAATCTGGAGTCATTAAAGAGTCTAAATTAAGCCCTACCTTACTGAAAAGCTTATACATTGAAGCAAGCCTTGGTCTAGTTAAATTCTTAGCACTTACTATTTCATCTAGTCTATCCAAATCTCTAATTTCAGTTTTAGATGTTTTATAATCACTTATAATATCTTTAGATATAGTATTGTTTTCTTTTCTAAGCTCGAGCATGTCAGCTCTTTTTTCTTTTCTATCTTCTGTATTTTCTTTCTGTATCACCTTGCGTTCTTGACTTTGAGCTTTAAGCACTTCTTTATTATCACCTCTAGAGGCAATCCAGGCATCTTTTCCCGCTTTATTTATTCTAGCATTTTCATCTACCTTACGTTGCTGATCTTGTGTTGCAACCCTGTTGACTACATCCTGATCCGAAAAACCCATAGGTTGCTGATCTGGCTGAATTAACTGTTCTAGCTGACCAGGTTGTGTCTGTTGTGTAGGATCGACAGCAGTAGGATCAACCGGAGTCGGCTGTGTATCAAACTGCCTTAATCCCTGTTGGAACTGCTGGTTCTTTTGTATTTGTGGCAATAAAGTTTTCAAAATATCATCTGGCAAGTAAGACAAAGCTTGCGCCTGCTGTCCAGGCATTACGCCAGTCATTCCAGCCTGCTTCTGCATCTGTCCTAGCTTTGCAGTGATTAAAGACTGTAAGCCTGAAGATAATCCACCACCTAAGCTTGCTCCTATCTCAGCACTTGGAGAAAGCTTATCAAGTATCGTTGTTGCCATTACTTTCCTCCCTGATTTTGAAACATATTTTCAAGCTTCGGCATCATTTTCTGTAATTGTTGAGCTTGAAAACCTTGGCCAAACATAGGCATACTGCCCTGGAATAAAGACTGTCCAAATCTCTGCAATCCACCCATCTGTCCTGGTTGATATATATTATCAAAGCCAGGCTGCATACCAATGCCTAAAAGCTGTTGTAATAGGCCTCTATTTTGCAAACCATATTGTGCGCCTTGAGCAGCTAGTCCTTCTTCAAGGTCTGCGCCAGCTCCGGCAGCTGCACCCATGAAATCACTTGATCTCTGTCCACCCTGGCCAAAAGAGGTAAAACGTTCAGCTAATGAAGGTATAGTCTGAGTTTGAAATTGTGATCTTGCTCGTTGTGCAATAGGATCAAAGCCTTGTGACGGATCTTGCAATCCTTGCATAGCCATTTGTCCTGCCTGTTGTTGCCAAGCTTGTTGTTGTGGACTTAATATTGGTAACTGTGTTGTCTGAGCTTTCTGAGATTTTCCAAAAAGAGAACCTAAAGCCCCTAGACCAGCTGCTCCTGCAGATAAACCTAACATTGTTGGTGATGGTAAACCAAACATAATACTCCCTTTCTAATTTTATTACAGCTCCACATACTCGACTACTACATAGGTCGTCGTAAATGCACTTCTATCTTTTCCGACTGTTATATTAATATATGTAGCATCTACGTATAACTCAATTATATCAGCTGCGGTAGAAGTAGCATAAGGAATAGGTAGATAAATCTTACCTGTTAGATCTGACGTAGTACCATATATCCTTGTAAATTTATATGACCAATTAGCATCAAGATCATGAGCTATCTGTGTATTGCCCGCAGCATTCTTCAATACACCAAAATCTATTACCTTTCTATAGACCGGCCTCTGTACCTGTCTATCAGGATCAAAATAACTTTGGCCAGCAAGAGTTTCAGTAGCGTCATAGATACCTATATCCTTTGAGTTAATAGATAACAACAAGTTATTAACGTTATCAGAAATAGATGTTAAAAGAGTCTTGAACTCAGGAGACTTAACGTCTATCGAATCTATCTTAGATGTATCTATTACGTTACTTATGGATAATAATGTTGAATTATCTAATGCCATTACCTACCCTCCTTCATGGTATATAAAATCATACCCTGTAACTCAAAGTTAGCTAAAGCATACTTCTTATCAAGCATCTGATCTTCACTCAAAGTTATGTTTATATTCACGAAATCACCAAGCGCCTGAAAATAAATAGTCTTCCAGAGTATATCCCTATAAACCTCTAAAGGATTAAGAATAATATCTCCATGAAGATCTAGAACATTAGTTCCTAAAGAAGCATTAGAAACATTACCCTCGTTAACAAAATCAATACCCTTTATAGCGTCTACATTATAGTTAACTATAGCTTTACCATTTCCAGTATTCTTTATACAAAAATCCATCCTGGCTAGGTATACTCTATCACCAGTCTTAACATACGGGTTCCAGTCCTTAGACTGAAGTTCTATCTTAGAGACTCTTGATAAAGTACCATTGCCTACATAAGTACCAGCAAAAGTAAGATCGGTTAATAATATTGAATCAGCGTCAATCCAAACAGCTTTAAATATATTGTTATAAGATGCAACAGAATCTCTAGTTACGCTTATGTTACTGTCTATAAGCTCAACGTAATCTCCATCTGCTATATTATGTTTAGGAATAGTTAACGTTGCTATACCAGTCGCTATAGTTAAGTTAGCTATAGGTAAGACTTTAGCATTATAATTTTTAGTATTATCGATTGAAAACAGGTATCCCTTATGGTTACCAGCTATAATTCTTCTAGACTGTGCTTGTCTGTATCCGCTTCCCCATGTAGCATCGGAACTCCAAGGTCCAGCTGATGACCATGTAATATCTCCGGACTGTTCAAAATAACCAAAAGTTGTTATCGTATCGTCATAAATTGACCATGACCTACTATCATAATTATAAGCTAATATCTTGTTAGGATATTTGTGCGTAGATTCGTTGGCATAATCTAAAAAGGTCCAATAAATAAAGTTATTTGAATAGTCTTTGATGCCATTAACAAGCTGTGTTCCTTCAGCAGATCTTAAAAAGCTAAATATTTCATCTGGTATTTGTTTATCTATGCGACCAACACTTACACCGTTACAGGCGTAAACACCAGTAGTATCTATAGTCAAAATCTCACTCTCAATATTAACAGTAGAGAAGGTAGACTCACACCCAACGTCAGCAGAAATAGACTTCCATATAAAGGGTAAACCTGTATTTCCTGTATATGCTAACTCCCAAGTGCTACGTTCAAAATAGACTATAAGCCTATCCTTAATAACAGCAGCTGACATTATCTGTTCCTCAATTGGAGCGTCTATATATCCACCACCATCAGCTTTATCAGCACCAATAACCTGTCTTCGCTGTAGCCATGCATTATTACTAAATGGATTACCGTTATGTGAGTATCTAACCCTATTAGGATGAGCAGAGTTAGTAATCGTTGGAGCTATATCTTTTTCAACAGTATTTAATAGTAAGAGTCTATTTTTCCAAGCTATTATTATCTTACAGGAAGAAACTATATCTGAAGCTGAATTAAACTTTGTATAAGCTGAAAAGTCTCCCCATGTAGTATTGTCATAATAATAAATAGGATCATCAGTAGCTGGAGGATTAACTCCTAATGTATAGTTAAAGTTCGTTGTGAATAAAGCTATTTGATCGGCTGTTGGTCCTAGATAGTTAGCTGACCAGAAGAACTGTTTATAGTCTCCATGAAATGTAGCAGTAAACGTAGTGTCTTTAATAAAAGATGTTCCGGAATACCTATAAATAAACTGAGTATCATAAACATATGTCGCATGCTCGTTTACTGGTCCCTTTTCATAATGCGTTATCCCCATTATAGGTTCACATGGATAAAAATATATTACGCTAGCTGGAGTTGCTCCAGTAATAGTATAAGCGCCAGTTGTTGTATTAAATGTTCCAGCTCCAGCACCCGTTGAAAGCATTGCTCCAGGAATCCCCAAAGCAGGAACGGTAAATATCTCTGTGTCTATAGAAAACTGTTGACCTACCTTAAATATAAGTCCAGGAACTATTCCAGTAGCTGTTCCTGCTACTGTTGTTGTGCCATATCCAGTAGGATAAAAATATGTTGTTATAGTAGGCGTAGCTCCGTTAATAACAAATGCTCCAGTGGTAGTATCAAATGTATGAACTGTAGCAGCACCTGTAGTTGCCATTACGCCAGGAGTTCCTAAAACAGTAACAGTAAATATCTCTGTACCTATAGAAAACGATTGCCCTACAGCAAATACTGTACCAGCAACAGTTCCAGCAAGATCTCCAGCTCCACTAGTTGCTCCTAGGTCTTCAGTAGTACTCAGTAATCCTATCCTCGCTCTTGACAATAATTGATCGCCAATAAGAGCAGAGCCAAACCTTTTCTGGATTTTACCCCTAGATACATGCAAGTTCTGCAACTTACTGAATGAATTATCTGTTGTCAGCCAACTCGCCATGTCCTTAACTAGTCCACTCTTATATGGAGCTATTAAAAAGCGATCATATGCCATGTTAGATTCCTATAGCTAAATAAGTAAACTGACACGTATCTAGATCGTTTTGATATCTCCTTGTTGCTACAACAGTAAAATTATCTGTGCCGCCATACCCTCTAAGCCTTATTTCTCTATTCATATTAGCGCCATCTGTTCCATAAGGAGTTAACTGAACAGAATAGACTACTGTTGGGAATGGAGTAGCATAAGAAATTGTTCCAAGGCCAGTAGCAGTAGCTAATCCCCATTTCAATATTAAACCAGATGGTAATACTTCGTATCCAGGAGTAGCGTGTCCTACCGTAGACGGAGTTAAGTTAAATATTGTTCCACTGTTTTCTTTTCTAAGGTACAAGTTAGGCTCAGTAACATTATCTTTAATATACAACGCCATTTCATTAACCAAAGTAGCCTGGTCAACCTGCTCAGTAAGCTTGACCCATTTATGCTTACCTTGACCGTTAGCTGCGCCAAAGGTTTCGTGATCTACTGAAATAACAGTATTAATATCTAAGAAATTTTGTTTAATTTTAGGCTGACTTACTGAAAGAGTTTCATCAATAGTAAAAGGAACGTCGGAATATGCCATTTATTCTCCTCCTGAGTATATTGTAGGAACACGCTTTCTTGCATTTTGAACAATCTTGCGTCTCGTAATCAATACTTCTTGTTTTTTAAACTGAGGCATAAGTATTTGAACACCTTCAGTATCTAATCTATCCTGTAAAATCTTTATAGCTGCTCCATATGATATGTATTCAGCCCATTCAGCTAGCTGTGGAAGACCAGTAGTAAGTTCTGTAGGCCTAATATTAACAGTAACTTCTACTCTGTATGTCATGTCAGGAACAGGTCTTAATGTAAACTTGTCTTCAACAAATAAGATACTTGTGGGTTTACTTGCTACATAATTTACCGCTTGAATCCATACATATTCGCCAGAAGCAGGAGGTGTAGTGAATGTTATATCGTATACACCCGTTGTGTATGTAATATAACTAAAAGCGTCGACTGAACCAGTAAAGCCACCCGATCCGTTATCTACTAAAACAAGAGGGAAACCTGCTGTATCTACCGTAGAAACTGTTACCTGATCTTTAAGGATAGGGTGTGCGTCAAGAGTACCAGTAAAAACTGTAGTAATACCATTTCCTGTACCTATGTTTACCTTATAATTAGGTTTAGGATACATTGTATAAAATTCTTCAGTATCCTGGAAAAACTGTACTTCGCTTCCAGCCACATAAATAGGGTCAATAACATTGGTGTATCTATTTTTAAAATTGTACAACGGAGCCGTAGTATCAATTGTATTTGTTTCATATATATCTACATTTGCTGACGTGAAAAAGGTTAGAACCTGTTCCAAGGAGTCTAGCTTCAATTGTGCAGGCATATCATAAAGCATAAAAGTATTAATATAGTTATCTATATCAGCATCTGATATCTGAGATGATGAAGGGTTTCTCGTAATACGTCTTATCCTTATTCTTATCTGCTCTAATGTAGATAATGTGTTATCTGGTGTAGGCATAACATTTATCCTAAAACTAATTATAAGTATTAAATAAGTTCTATCTTGATGAAGTAAATAATCTCGATGTATCTAAATCTTCATCTTCAAAAAACTCTAAACTTTCAAAATTGTATCTTCTCTTAAACCTAGCAACACGTTCAAATGATTTACCATTCTCATCAGTAGCATATTCATGGATAGGAACCTTACCTGTTGTAGCTAAATGCTTAGCAACACACTTAGGAAGAGTTCTGATCTCTCCATCTTTTATAGTATAAGTCTTTACACCATCTGCTTTGTATTTACGATATGAGAACGTCATTGTCCCACCAGGAACTTCGTCATAAACAAACTTACCTTTGACTAACTCGTTGTCTCGTTCCCTTCGCTGATTAAGTACTTGACTCTGTGATCTTACTGGAACACCAGTGTTAATAACTTTTGCTTGTGCCATATGGCCTCCTAAATATTAAAATAGTATAGTTTATGGCTGTCACTTTTAGCTTGTGGGCCCATAAATGCCCAAATAGGCCCACAAGCTAATTAGTTAGTAATACTAGATAGTGTTAGTAACTAATTCTGATTTACCGGCATACCAAATGACGATATCGTCATTGTTTCCGCCAGGACCTGTTGTTCCACCAGCAAGTATTACACCAATAAAACCTTGGTTGTAAAATTTACCAGGTGCATCCATGTATGATGCATATCCAGAGTTCTCTCCAATAACGGTTACTGAAGGTGGTGTGAATGGAACTGCTGTATATACAGGGAAGTTGAATGCTGTAAATGCAGATGCATCAATATCAACAGTAAATGTATTTGGAGGTCCAGCTGTTACTGCCGTGATATTACCAGTCAAACCGTTAAGCTGAGTCATTCCACAAGTAGAAGGAATGTTAAACTTAACCTTTTGACCTACTGCATAACCATGATCTACCAATGTTGTTACAACGCAAGGACTTGCAGCTGTAATGTTAGCGATATTTCTATTGCTAGGTGTAAACATTCTGTAGATTTCAAGGTTAGGAGCTACAGTTCTATAGTAACCAGCAGCACCTGCAACTCTACCAGGAGCTGTTGCTATGTTGTTAGATAGCTGGAAAGACGTATTAAGAGTTACTGTGTCTACAGAGAAATCTAAGCCATTAAGGTTGTTATGGTTTGTATTGTTCAATCTAACAATACCGCCAGCTAACAAGCCAGCTGTACTAGCTGTGCTGTAAAGTGGATCTACAACGTTAGTACCAGCTGTTACTGCAGTGTTAGCACCTAATGCAAAAGATGAAGAATCTATTACATTAATAGAGTTAGCAGCAACGTTTGATGCCATTGTTTGATCGCCAGCAGGACGGTATTTAATGATAGTATTGGTAGTCATACCTTTATACCATTCATACTCTACGCCGTAACCATTATTTGCGGCCGCATGCTGTGTATAGTTTATTATTTTAATATAATCAGCATCTGAGCGGATCTTTAAAGTGTGATCGAGACCATCAGATGTAAAATTTCCTTGTTGGAATATGTTGTTCATAATTTCTCCCTTAATTATACTGTTGATTTAAGATTACAAATCCATGCATCATTAGTAATAGCTTGGCCATGAGACATCTTCCAACCACCTGTTGAATTCAACTCAAGAGGTCCACCAGCTTCTCTGGTACTATGATAAAGAAACTTTGCATTGCTAGATTCTAAACCAATTGTTGTATATGCTTCCATGCCAGCAATAAGGGTATTATAAACATCGTTACCTAATGCAGATGCTGTAGTTGATACTGAACCACGAGAAGATAGTAAGAATCTTACACGCCCTACAGTTCCCCACTCTGCTTGATCAATCATTCCCTTAGAACCATATTCATGTGTTCCTAGAAAACCATTGATGTTTTCTAATGTAGAAGACAAGTTGGTGTTTCCCATTCCAATATATGCATTTGGGACAGGCGCTGTTCCAAATTTGTTAGAAGCTTCTAGTGAGCTAGCTACGGTCTTAGCGTCATGATTCAACAATGATTTAACACAATCTTGAATATCTGAAAGTGTAATTTCAGTTGGAGAATCGCCAGAAACACCACCAACAGCAAATATCGTAAATGCTGTAGTAGCTAATAGATCTCTAATAAGATCATCTTCCGTTTGCCTCATTGAGCGTCCAAGTAACTTAGCTCTTTGATTCAATACTGGAGACTGTGACGTTAGATCGACTTGTTCATTTATTTCTGTCCATGTGCCGTAAAAGTTAATCTTTGCATCAACGAAAATAGAAGACATTGATTTTGATGGTGGTGTTACGCCTGTATTCCCTAGAGGAACAGTAGCGCTACCAATATCATCATATCTTTCCATACGAATAGTATCACCACTTCTTGAAGCTAAGTTCTTCTTCATAGCAGCTTTGGAATGGATAAGATTAGGCTCTTCCATACTAAGAAGAATTCTATCGTAATAGACCTGTACTGGTTGAGGTAAAGTTGTTGTTGTTACTCTTGCCATAAGATTTCCTTAAGTAATAATCCATAAAATTATAAATTACAGCTTAAGTCGGACGAGGCTCGTACAGATATAAACACAAATCTATATCCATTACAGTCCTGAACTTGCGAGGTCCTGTGAGATAAGAAATCTCTAACGCGAAACTATAAGAGCATATGTTGAAAACTTCTTGGCTTGCGAGACCTAGAAGATTCCCGAGTCTTAACTCAATGGTCAAGATTCAAGAATCCTCTTACACAGTATCTGGATTGCGAAGTCCATTACGCAGCATTCAACATACTTTCGTATAGTCAGCTAAGTATAACAAACAGAACTATAAATAAACAAATTTGATTTTAAATTACTTCTTACTTGAGATAATCCTAGAAGCTAATAATGTTGCTAAAAATGGAATACCATAATTAATTATCTTATCAATGAATCCATTAAATGTAATAAACAAATACTTCTTAGGATTAGTACCTATCGCTTCTAAATTAGCAGACGACCTACCATAAGCTTCCTGGATCTTATAACACTCCTTAGCATAACCAACTAAGTTAACACCCTTTTCAATAGTTATCCTTGCTGGACTGTAATTATAATACTTACAATAAAATATTATTAATGGAGATGCTAGTACAAGAGCCTTTATTGCACCCTTAGTAGTCAAGATATCATTTAACACATTATTCATGCCCTTAACAACCCTGATTATTCTGCTTTTAGGCTCAACCTTGTTATTAGAAAAACAAGTACTAAAACATAATAATAAAATAAAAACGATCTTTTTCATGAATGCCCCTAAACATAATTAAATAAACTATATTCCCCTATACATAGCTTACCAAACTATATCTAAGATGTAAAACATTGATATTTATATTGTCAATACTTTTTTAACATGGTACTTTTTCCTATTATTATTAAAGTACTACTAATTTTTAATAGGAGTAATCAATGTAATAGAAAATATTAAATACAGTTAGAGAAAAATATAGTTCAATATAAATAAGAAAGAGAATTCAATGATTAAAAAAACATTAGCAACATTTATGACGATTGCTACATTAGTAACTGCTAATTTAAAGTCAATACAAATAGATAGAAATAATCTATTTGTTCCTCATGCACTAGGTGTAATAAAAGTATCACATAATAATAATGGTTTCAGTATATTAAAAGATAATGAAATCTATAGAGTCCAAAACTGTTTCGTTGATGAAGTAATAAGAAACATAACCAGTAAGCAGTTAAATTATTTCTTGGGAAATGTTAGAAATGTAATGATATCTGGTGGGTATATAGAGCTTAGAAGAGTTTTCATACACTCAGATATAGAAAAAATAAGCAACTTAGGCACATTTACACAGCTATCAGATGAAGAAAGCGAAGACATAGCTAGGCAGCTTAGTTGCTCAACAAACTATTTAACCGTCTCACAACTAGATGATGGTGAATATGTCATACATGCTAAACAAAGACTAAATGGCGGTGGACCTGTCGCAGCTGTAGCTGGATTTTGGTTCGCAAAAGGATCAATATATGTAATATCTTATGGATTCTCCTCTTTGGTAGCTGTGGCCGTTACAGCAGCTACATTAAATCCAGGAGCTGGAGCTACTGCTGGAGCCCTAACAATGCAAGCGTTAGCAGTTCCAACAGAAGCGGTAAGTAATGCAGCAGGTGCAGTTTTTGCTACAGCCTTCGCAGCAACTCCAACTCCTTAAAGAATAGAATACAAAATGACCGCTTTACATTCAGCTTATTTAGTTATCTTTTTTATGTTAGGTATGGTTAGTGGAGATATCATATTTTTTATATATAAAAAGGTAACAAATTGAAAGAAGAATTTATTTATTATCTTGTTGGTATATTCTCTAGTTTTCTTGGAAGACTTAGTGGTTATGTATTCAATAATCTAATTAATAAAAACAAATAATTGTTTCTTTTAAGGACTAATTACACGCCTGTTTTGTAGGCATCGCAGGCGTGTAATATAAAAGAAGAGAAGAGAAATACTTCTAACCCATTGCTCGTTCAGTAGCAATTCTTATAATTTCATCTCTTACCGATTTATCTTTAAGATCAGAATAATCAGAAGCGTGACTTAGATCAGATTGACTCTTAACAGCGCTAGTAGGTCTTGGCTTAGCGATGTTATCTTCAACCCGCTGCTTCTTAATTTCATAGTCTTCAGAAATATGTAAGCCAAACTTCTTTATTATGTTATACGCTGATACTCCAGTTGTATAGATATCTCTAGACTGTTCTAATGTTGCTGCTATCTCTGGAAATCTATTTTTAAGGATAGATATACTCTCACCATTAACAATCTTCCCAAAGTCTGGATACTGTGTCTGTAACTTCATCCTAGAGTTATTAGCAGCCATCTCAGACATATAACTCTTGATTTGTTTTATTTCTTTTACTTGAGGATCTTCAAAATCATCAAGATCATTTTCTACTGGCTTATTCTTAGCAGCTTCTAATACCTGTATTCTTGCAAGGTACTCATCACGCTCACGTTGGAACTGATTCCTAGATGCTCGTAATGCTTTAATGTTTTCCTGTTTTTCTATTTGTTTAGCTTCTTTTCTACTAATATTACTATCTTCTTTAATATCTGAATTATCTTCTCCTTTATGTGAACTATCGTCGCCACTAAGAATTATATTATCTGATTCTTGTAATTCATTAGCTTTGACCTCTTCGTTTTGAACTTCAGTTTCTATAACAGCATCCTGTATTATTTCTTCTGACATGTTGCTCCTAAAAATTTTCTTTTAAATGATTATCATTTAAATGCTCTTCATTTAGTTCTATAGCTTTAACATAGAGCCTACCAGTTACATAATCTATCACAAAAGGTAATAACGGATCATTTACCATATTTAAGTCATGTCTTTGTTTAAACATATCTTTACATAATTGTTTAGATGGAATCATCCATAAAAAGGTTAAAACTTCATCCTTGGAGTTAAACTTATATACAGCCTGTTCATAACTTGGAGTTGGGCATGACTGCCTAGCATAGAAAAAATTACGTAAAACCTTACTTATAAGTCTTTCTCTTTTAGTAAGTACAACAACATAAAAAGTATCAGTATACTTCTTCTTACCATCTATAGCCGTATCCTTAAGGGTATCCATATACCCCTTATTCATCTCTTTAGAAAGCTCTCTAACCTCAACAGTGTCATTATTAATCTTCTCAGATGCCTTAAGACACTGCTTGCCTATATCGTTATACTCACTAGGAGCTTCAATCTTCTTTTTCACTATGCCCTCTTATTTCTTTTTATTTTTCCAAGGCTTATCCTTTTTCTTATCTTTTTTAGGCTTCTTCTTATCAGTATTAATACCCATAACGCTATCAAAAACATCTCTTGGTTTTCCCTTGGGTTTCACGGCAGCTGGACTCAAAAACATCTTCATAGCTACTCCTTTATAAGTTTGCGCCAAGTGAATTACCCGACATTCCTGAATTAGTGGTGTCAGATGGTATTTTATCCTTAGTCTGACCTGTAACAATAGCACTACCCAATTGTTCAGCATTATTGTCTTGGCTGGTCTTAGCATCAACTACCTGAGATAACTGTAAAAGCTTGGTAAGTTGAGAAAGATCAACGTCATCCATCTCTTGAAGAGTCTTAGCCAAGTTAAGCATAGCTTGCGTCTTATCTTTTTCTGCTTCCTGTCTACGTTCGTCCATCAAGCCAATGTTACTATAAACTCTTGAATCTCTTTCCTTAGCGAGGGAAAGATCTGATTGAACTTTAGCCTTAGCTAGTTCAGCTTGAGATAACTGGAGCTGTTGTTGTGTCTGCTCAGCCTTCTGTTGTGCTTCAGCCTGTTGCTGTTTTATCTTATCCATCTGTTCTAGGAGCTTATTCTTATTTTGTAATGTCGCAGCTTCTATAATAGCTTCATCAGGAATAGGCATGCCGATCTCCTTGAGCTGGATTAATTGGGAAAATTGCATGGCTCGTTGTGTGGTTGTATTAAACCCTTCCTCTACAGCAGCGTCATATCTACCAAAAGCCTTATTGTAGAATTGAGGGGCTGGTTCTTCTTCTATAATCCTCTTAACTTTTCCAGGTGTGTAGTTAGCCTGTATTGCTGATAACATTATAGTTCCAAGCATCTTTTGGGACATATCAAGCTGATCAAAGAGTGTCTGTAATGTTGTAAGTCCTGCACCCTGTCTCAGCATAGACAGAATGCCTGCCTTATCGTCAGAAGCACTACCCAATAACTCCTCGTTAACACCAGATATCTCTTGGATCTCCTTAGCCATCTGCTCCGATAACTGGAACATGCTAGGTGGAATTAATGGGGCCATAATTTGCTCAGCGTCAGTCATCTGAGACTCTGCCTTTAAGGCTAATCCTTTACCCTGACCAGAAAGGAAAACATCGTCAGGATTAACTAAGGCATCCTCTTTATATTTCCAACCTGAATTTATTTGTGACTCTTGGATATCGAGCTCAATATTCTTACGTCTGTTAAATAGGTATTGAGGATCTCTCAAGCCACGGACCATAGATTGCATCTTTAATGAGTATGTTGAGATGTTAGGATTAAAATATGCCATGACAGGTACAAAAGGATACTTGTCTATGCCTAGTGGGTTGAGGCCGTCATAAGCTACTGAGCCTTGAAGTAATATAGCCATCTTTACTGTAGGAATCTCTATCTCTTCAACTGTCACAGAAGGATACATCCTAAGAAACTCAGCTAAGCCTTCATCTGACTTACCTTGCCATTCCATAGTTTCACCAGTCTGTGTATCGATCATAAGCTTCTGAAAGCGTGAGTCTAGATAATAATATTCATCATATGATAACAAGTTCTTCTTATCTAAATGACTATTTTCAGGCATAAAAGTAAAAATGTTCTGTGGCCTTATATGTGATACATCTTCTATAAACTTTTTCTTGTCTGGTAATAGAGCTCTTGCCTGCATAGGACTAACAAAGGATCTCTTCCATAAACAGTTACAATCCGATAAGTCTGCTTTTCTGAAGAACGGATCTATTAAAAAACTATTGTAAGAGAGTACGTCAACCTTCAAGGAACCTGAAACTGGATCTTGTCTATAATCGTTCCACAAATGTAGAAGACTGAGGCCTGTAGTTAACGAATCATTAAAAGCCTGTGATATAGTCTCAAGAACATACTCTTTCCGGCTAATATGTGAAAAAATCTTGGAATATTGATCCGCTGTCTGCTGGTCCCCATTTTCTACTGGAACACAGATTGTAGATTTTCTTGACTGCCTTTGCTTTCCAGACACCATCTCCACAACGCGACGGATCCTATTGAAATTGAAGACGTTACGACGGTTCTTGGCTTTACCGCTGTATACCTCATCCCAAACAGATTGGTCACCTGAATAGAATCTATTGTCCAAGTCGGCTTCGTACCAGAAGGCCTGATTCTTATCATTATATATATGATAGAACTCAGTCATCTTTTCTTTTATTTCATGTCCTTTTTGTGAGTACAAATCTACAGAATCTGTAGGAAATAGCTTCATTACAACACTCCTATTATATGTTTCAGTATAGATTTTATCAGAATATATCTAATACAGATTATTTACTATCCTAACGGGTTGAAATTACCTCTATCAGTACCATACATCGCCCTATTATATCTAGAATTTAGTTCTTCTGGGGATGTTCCTGTTACAGCCTTTTTATAAGATACTGCTAAGTACCTAAAAGCGTCGGCTGCGTGGGAATCCATATGGCAAAACTTGTTCGTATAGTCCTGCCTCTTCTCATCCCATACATATCTATATAGGTTAAGATTCTTTACTAAACAAGAGCACTTATCTTCATCAATATAGCATTTAGCAAGTGCTACCTTTGCAGCCTCCACTCCATCTGATACATGCAGCTTAGGTGAGATTATAAAACTAACACCCAACCTAGAAGCCATGTCACGCCTAGATACTCCAGTAGAAAAGGAATGGTTCTCCATATCATGTGGAGCTATATGTTTGCCATACTTATACGGCTTAGTATCAAGAAACTTAATATAATGCTCTAAGCCATGCTGGTTGTTCTCGTAGTAATCTATTATATGAATACTCTGACCACAAATCTGAAAAAAGATAATGACTGTCTTGTCAGCATATCCAAGATCCCAACTTGTATGTACTTGGAATGAGGGCTCCCATGGAACATTTGTAATCTGATTATTATTATTGATTTGATTCATTACCGTAGCAAAGACACTGCCACGCACTCCTTGGTCAAACGATACGTAATACTCCTGCATAAACATATCATGGCTCATCGAAGCACGCTCTTCCTCTAACTTCTCCTGAGACAAGTGCATAGTCTCGTCTACGTTCTTTCTATAACAAAACCAAGCTGGTGAATTACTAGCAACCTGATAAAGATCGTAGAAATGATTTTTCGAAAATGGGGTGCTTATAAATATTGCTACACCGTCGTTACTTGCTAATACGGGACGAATGGTTGTATATGCCATAGGGTTTTGATAAGCATATTCGCTAAAAATTACCATATAAGGGTTAGTGCCACGTAGTCTATCGTACTCAGAGCTACCTAAAAACTGAATCACGCTTCCATTAATAAAAGTGACCTTCATCTCTGAGGAGTTCTTCTTACATATAGCATCAGGAAGATAGTCCAGTATTTTTATACCAGAATTATCAATAGCATCCCAGATAGCCTTTCTTGCATTTGAAAATGTAGGGAAAATATAGAATACGGTACATGCTTTTTTAAGGCATTGTCTAAGCGCAATTTGCAAGCAGGTTAAATCTTTTCCTGCCCTTCGCCCAAGGCAAATGAATATCTTCTTAAAGTTATCTCTCTCTACAGCGTTAACTATAGGTATTTGATAATCCCTAAAAGTAAACTTCTTCATAGCTATCCTGGTCTCAACGTTCTTGGTTAGATCATTCATCTGTATGCTTCTCGTTAGGATCTCTTAATATACGTCCTATTATAGAAACAAAGTCATCCTTAGATAGCCCTTCCTTATCATTAGCTATCTTAAGTTTAACCTGTCGTTCTTCAGCCTCTTTCCATTGCTTATCATACGTATATTGCATTGTTTTAAAAGCAAGTCCTTCTGCATTCTTAGCAAGCGCTGCAAGCTCTCTGTTAGTTCCTAAGACCTGCATTGTAAAGTTGTATGCGTCTTCTAGTGTTTTTGACTTAGGAATCCATCTAATAAAAGTAGATAAAGTCATATTCTGATAATAAAGAAAAGTATTAAAACAATAGAGTTCATTAGAAGACTTTACCCACTCAACCATTACATCTGCTATATAGGTTAATTTTTTTTGAGATATAGGTTTTTTAGGATCTTCCGGATAGGCAATATCAAAAGTTTGTTTATATCTTGGCGTAGCTATCGTAGGGGATTTCTTATTTGATATGATATGCTGACGGCCCTTCGCTCTATAGTTACTCTCTGCCATATTCTCACCTCTTATTTTAACGAACTTACTTCGAATTCAGTCCTTGGATTATCAGACCAAAGTTTTCTACTTGAGCATAATGCTATAAGGTCGGGACGTAGGTAATGATATTGGCCATTTAGTCTAGATTGTTTCAGTCTGGATAAAGAGTTAGATATTTTCATAAAAAAGGTTATATCAATACTTAACGGTCCTATTAATATAGGTTCATTATACTGTGATTTAATAATGAAAGACAAATCATTCATATATTTTCTTTGATCGTTATAAGCTCTCCCATCCTTCAGGAACCGTGGCCTATGCTTAGGAACAGGATTACCAGGCAATACTATCTTCATGCGACAAATATACCATAAATATATTCTAATATATGCTTGACATTCTTTGTATATAGTTTAATATAGTTGTATATAGTTACTATATACAGAGAGGGTAGAAATGTCATACGAAGAAGAGTCTTTTTTAGACTATGAATATGAAGACATAATGGAAGATATGTTTAAAGTGAAAGAAGCAGCTGATTATCTTAAAGTTAGCATTATGACATTACAACGCTGGGATAGGCTTGGAAAGTTTAAAGCGTTTAGAAATCCTATAAACAATTATAGACAATACAGAAGAGAAGATCTGGAAGAACTTGCTAAAAAAATAGCTCACAAATCTTAGTTAGTTAGATGTAGATTAAATAACTTATATTTTAAAGGAAACTGATATGATAAAAAGAAAACAAATATGGATAAATGCTGCTGCCCAATTAAAAGATACTACGGACAAGATAGACTTTCTTAAAAGTATTAAAGACGAGCAGAGCAAGAGATTACAAGAATTATCTGAGTTTAAGGACTCATCTGGTGGGGGTTATGAATTCAAGGAAATCAATCGTATAGGAACAATTCAGTATAAAAATATTCCAGAGCTTAAAGACCTAGATCTATCAGCGTATCGTACTGAAGACTCTAGTTTTTGGAAGTTAAATCTTAAGAAACAATTCAAAGAAATAGTAATGTATTCTAGCGTAGAAGATCTTGTTAATAAAGTATTATAGGAGTTCTTATGTCGAACAATATGAACAAAGTTATTATGCAGGGCAATTTAGTAAAAGATCCTGAGTGTTCTGATATTGGCGAGACCAGACTTTGTAAGTTAGTACTAGCCAGCAACAGAAGTTATAAAGAAAAAGATGATACCTGCTTCGTTGGATGTCAATGTTGGGGTGGTATAAATAAAGTAGTAGAAGCTTACTTAGTAAAGGGCAGTGCTGTACTCATAGAGGGCAGGCTAAAATTAGAATCATGGGAGTCTAAAGATGGTGAGTCTAGACACAGGCACATAGTTGTCGTTGAGTCACTTGTAATGCTCCCTAAAGGTGAAAATTCTAAGAGTTAATTATGAGTGGAAAATATACACAAGAACCCAAAATAGAGTTCTATAAAGCATTCTTAAAGTCTCAGTCAGAGTTTCCAGATATGCCTAAAAGTAAAAGTGGCGCTAGGGGTTTTAAGTATTCTAACCTTGGAGAAATATTTAAGTTAGTTCTTCCAATACTCCATAAAAATGGAATATGCGTAGAGCAAGATATAACTTCTAACGAGCAGGGCCAGCATCTAGTTTGTACAAGACTCACACATGCAGCAAGTGGTGAATGTTCAGAGTCTTTTACCTTGATACCCTACAGGGAAGAAGATTTTAAGAGTAAGATCAGCTTCCAAGTATATGGTACTGGTTATACATACTTTAAAAGATATGCCCTAGCTTCTAAGCTGTGTCTATACACCGATGAAGACACAGATGGCTACGTTACAGAGAATAATTCTTCTAGAGGTTATGTTAAAAAAGAGTTCACACCTAGTGAAAACTTCTTTTAATTAGTTTCTATAATCTTATAAAGGTTATTAAAACAATCATTAATCTTTTTGGCGGTATGGAATCTTATTTTATCTATATCGCCAACAGCCATCTTCTTTATTGTTCTTCTGTCCATACACATAGCTAAAGCTAAATTAGACATATTCATATTCTTAAGATTAACTAGCTTTCTAACATTATCGCTAATAATAGGAAGAAGGTCTTTGTAATTATCTTTAGTTACATCTTCTAGGTTCGTAAGTGTTAATTCTTTGTTTTCTCTTATATTATCCATGCATACTCCTGGTTATGGCATTAATTTTTATATAATATACAGGACTTCCTCAAATACTTGAAAGATCTGTGCTAGAAGTATTTTAAAAAAAAAGATACTCTCCTAAAAAGAGTTAATGAAGAACCTTAAAGGAGAGTACCATGCTAAACGTTAGCACAAGCGCTATAGAAGAGAAGTTAGATTTAATCTTAAATAAGCTAGACGAAGAAATAGAAGAGTCTTATGAGTCTAAGGAGACTGCAAAGTTAAATGAGGCAATAGCACTAGCATCATTAGAATTTCCTATAATCAAAGTAAACAGACAAAACCCATACTTGGCATCGGGCTACTCAGACCTACATGAAATAATGGTACGCATAAGACCTATCCTTGGTAAAAACGGTCTACATGTCTCCCAAAGAATAAAACTTAAAGACTCGGTCACAATACTTTGTTCTAGAATATGGCACTCATCTGGCCAATGGATAGAATCTAGAGTTCTTATTACCCCAAGCAAGAATACAATAGAGTCTTATGGTTCAAATTTAAACTCTATGAAACGTTTTGAGATTATGGATATGTTGGGCCTCACAGTTTCAGGGGATCCGTTTGATGACGATGGTGAAGATGATATGCAAATAGCTAATGAGCTAGCTGAAGGAGGCTCTCAACTCAAAGCCTTGTATAACAAAAAAGAAGAATCTTTTGCCGTTATAAATAATAATGAGTACGCAGAGCTCATGAAAGAGCTAGATGATCAAGAAGACCTGGCTGAAGATATCTTGGATAAACTTCATATAAGATCACTTAGAGAACTACCTGCCACTAGGTACGCACCAACCATGAATAGAATAAGAGCCATAAAGAAAAAAAGAAGAGGTTGAAATTACGTAAACTGGCAACCCCCGGGTTGGTGACCCTACGGGTTGGTGACCCTAATCGGACTCGAACCAATGTCTAAGGAATGAAAGTCCTTAATTCTAACCAACTAAACTATAGGGTCATTAGTTTATTCTTAGTCTGAACTATCAAATAAACCAGCACGACTACAATAGTCCATATAAGCCTTGTCACCTATTAACGCCTTAAATTTCTCGCCTACTGCAAGATCTGACGTTGACATGTCCTTACTGCAGATAGGTGCTTCTTGTGGCTCACGAGTCTTGTATGGGTACTTATCGCGGTACTTATCAGCATCAATCTCTTCTGAAAATATATGTCTATGATAAAATCCATTTTCTTTTAATAATTTCTTTATTTCTGCTGCTTCCATATTGCTTCTAAACTTTAATATATCAAAAATCCATTTAAAACTATTCTTACACTCTGGAAACGACTTTAACTTGTTCTTAACAAACTGAATATCATCTGCAGAGAATAGTTTTATAATACCAATTTCCATTTTAGTCAACTGGAAAGCACTTTTCGGCGGAACCCATACGAGATACTCCTTGCTAGTAGAGATAAGATATTCTTCGTAAGCTAATACTGTGCCATAGTACTTACGTCCAGTGAAATATCTAGATGCAATAGGTTTATCAAGCTCAGATAAATACTTGAATTTATACTCAGTACAGAACCGTAATTCTATTTCTTCCCTTTTTTGGGTCATTCTTGGTCTCCTCCCTATAAAGTCAACATACTCACCAAGTGGAGTTCGATCTTCATAATATACTATGTCACTTGGATGCTCTGGAGGGAGTACTGACGCAATACTGGTATGGTCAAAAACATATTTACTGTGGGATATAGCCTCTTCTTCGTAAATCTTAGCTATTTCATAACTATTAACATATTTCGTTGGAACATATACCCCGCCTTTCTTATAATGGTTATTCTTTGAATAACTATTATTAAGAAATAATAAGCTTAATACGCAAAATGTTTGGAAATATCGATGTAGAGCAGGTATTGACTTGAAAATCTTCTGCATGTTCTTCCTGGAACCGTTATCATTCTTGGAGATAAATACCATATCTTCCTTGAACTTATCTCCATAACCGTAAGCGCAAGTTCTCTTTTCATAGATATTGTTTTTTATATCTACATTTTTCCACCCACGCTGTGTCTTGTTAATTATGCCCTTACTATCTAACTCACCGAGAAGACCATTAACCGTCCTTAAAGAACAACCTAGTTCGCAAGCTAGCCATGTTTGTGATGGAATAACAGTATCAAAATCTATAAGCAAACTTACTAGCTTATGAATCAACCCTCTCTTGTTATAAACCATACTCGTGTAAAAGTATGTCATAGCCGTAGCCTCATTAGCTCTTGCTATAACTCTCTTGGATTCTGCTATAAATTCATTGGCTTTCTGCTTTTTCACTAAAGCACCAATAGGGAGCTTAGGTTTATACCGGACTTTAGGGGTTTTATTTGATTTTACTTGACTTTGGCGGAGATAAGGTTTAAGGTGAGTCATATAAAGCTTCCTTGTAAGTTGTTTTATTTTGTGGTTCATGCTGAGAACTAAAACCATAAAGAAAATTTTGGTCTTTGTCAAAGCGAAAGCTGGCGCAAAGGCCATTTTTTTCGTTTATACAATATTCTAGACTATATTGACTACAATAATCTAAATCGATATTATATTGTATCTTAGGGGTTTTATTTGATTTTACTTGACTTTGGCGGAGATAAGGTTTAAGGTGAGTCATATAAAGCTTCCTTGGTAAGTTGTTTTATTAGTGGTTTAGTCTGATAACTAAAACCATAAAGAAAATTTGACCCTTTGTCTATGGCAAGGGGTCAAATTTTCGTATATACACGCCATTTCTTTCAATTTAACAAAATATAATTTTAATCTTATAGTAATAGAAGCTAGTTAGTGTTCTAAATAAAAAAGGATGATAATGATGTTTCTAGATAATATAAGATTCTTATTTAAATCTGACCTACAAGACCTAAAGAACAGAGTAATTGAATGCAGGACCTGGTCTGATAGCTTTAGAATAAACTCCATAAAAGAGATCAAAAAGCTTAAGCTAGAAGTTTCTAGACTTACTAATAAAATCAAGAAGCTAAAACCAAAGAAAATGTAAAGTTACCAAAAAATAATTTTGATCCTATAATATCTATATACTTCATGTTCATGTGGAGCAGGTAGTTTTTATTCGCATACTTTCTTCCTGTTCCGCATATATAAAATAGACTTCTTTTTGTACTTAGCCACTTAACATATGTGACAGAAACTTAGTGTTCGGTTTCTTAGCCTATGCGGTGGCTAATTCTATTTATACTTAATATTATTCTTGACGTCATTGGTAACGTATGACAAGCTTTAAATAATAATAGTGAGTTTAATGGTGAGAAGGAGACATGTAATGCAAGATTTTTTTGATAAAATTATGATTAAGTATCATAGATTTCTAATTAAACACTATAGTGATAACGAACAATTACAAAAATATTTAGATAAACAAATTTATCCTGTTTATCAAAAATGCACTGATGCAGTTAGTGGTGTAAGTAAAAAGCTATCAAAATCATCTCCTTCTTTTGATTGCTTTAATGAGTTTGTATTTTATAGTAATAATATTAATTTCAATTCAAGAAAAATCAAAGGTTTAGAAGAAGAATTAAGGCTTATGATAGATACTTTTAAGACTCATATTAAGATGCTAATTTTGTTTAGACTTCAAAAAGATAAGGAATTAAGTGAATAAGCTGAATGAGTATTTAACTATATCTGAAGCTGCAAAGTTTATTGGTGTTAGTAAAAATACACTCAGAACCTGGGAAAGAGCAAACAAGATAAAGACTTTACGTAATCCAATGAACCAGTACAGACTCTATAAAAAAGAAGATCTAGAAGTATTACTTAAAAACATAAGCAATTACATGTTAGCTAATGGTTAAAAATTAGAGTATTTGAATAAAGAAAAGATTTATGTAACATGATAGATATGAACTCTTATAAGAATAGAGGAATAATTATATGTTACATGATAAATTATCTCCTAGGCTTAAGCTTCTAGAAAGCATGTCAAATTGCTATCCCTTATCTAAATATAGGCCTCAAATAGAACAATATATATTGTCCCATATGCCAAATATCGTAGGCAATACTCCTGAAATTATTGTAGATAGGCTTAAAAAATTTTTCCCTGAAATAACAAAAACTATAAATGAAATCGATAAGTTTTAATTTAATTTGTTTACAAAGCGGGGGGAGAGATGCCGAGATGCAAGTATGCAGTTCCATACGGTACATTAGTAATGTCGAAAAGAGATAAAGTGAATGACATTAAAGAAAAAAAGATATTCTTAATACTTAAAAGTATACTAATCTTAATTATTATTATATATATAGCATTCATTGCTTATTCAGAATTTTTCTCAAATACTGTAAAAATTACAGAAATAGTAGATATAATAACTATAGAAAAAATAAAAGTATGCGATGATTGCTATATATTAGATAATCATTATTTAAAAAAAAACCATATAAAAGATAATTTAGACATAACCTATGCATAACTCTAGGACTATCCTTTTACTCTTTGTTTAGCGGGCTTCTGACATACTCTAGAAGCCCGCCAATACTTAAATACATTTCTTATACAGATAAGCGGTATGCCTATCGTTAAACACACCGCTTGAAAGAAGAAAAGTGGCGTTATGGTTTGTTCTTATGTTCTTTCTTTTCCTTCTGCTCTTTATCACGAGCACTTCTGTCTTTATAATTTGGATTCTTAAAAATGTGAGCAGCAAGATCCATGTCCTGAAGGGGAACGCTTTTTTCACCTTCTTCAATAAGCTTTGGAATCCATTCAGTCTTTAAGCGACTTAAACAATTATCATGCTTATCCATAATAACCCATTTAAGACGTCTCTTGATATCACTAACGAATTCTTCTTCAGGTATATCATTCTGTATAACTTTTTGTTGTGTTTCAGTTAACTCGAAAACTAATTCATCGTCTAAATATATCTTCATATTAAAATGCCCTTATCATATATCCACTACAAAATGTTTGATTTGCACCAATATCTAAAACTTTAGTACCTAACTCAAATAATATGTCTACACTAAATATAGCAGTATCTCCTGCATCCATATCACAAACAGCATTATAGAAGTAAGACTGATTACCACCATCCTGATATTGGTATACAGAGTTAATCAAAGAGTATGTTCTATTGGATGTAATAATGCTAGGATCACCACAACTAGGAGGTGGAGTTGGAGGTGGTGGAGGAGAATACAATGACATTATTTTAAATTGCACCTCAAGAAAGTATAGACCAGTTACAGGCGCTGTAAACGTTGCTGGAACACCAGAACCACCTTCATCATAATTATTTGCCTTATCATAAACTTCTTGGCATGGTTGCGTAGCTCCAAGATAATAAACAGAACCATCACCAGTTGCATTATATACGTGTCCCTGCTGAATACCTAGAAATGCAGCCGATAGATATCCGGATGTTCCTAATGTTCCATCAGCAGCAACATAAACAGATCGTGCCGATTCACCAGCCATATTCTTACCATAAATAGCAGCTATCTTAGTAGTAGTATGTGCATAGGCTCCTGATGTTTGACCCATTTTTACAGTGTAATCTTCAGCTACTTCGTTTCCTATATTTATAGATTGATTGCCACCATTAAAACCAGCCCTATGACCAATTGCAATACTATAAGAGCCTCCACCATCACGTGAAGCATGATGTCCTAATATAGTATTATAATTACCAGCAACAACTCTGCCAGCCTCAAATCCCGCTGCCAGATTTCCTATTCCATCTACAACGTCATCAAGAGATCCATAACCTATAGCTGTATTATTATAACCATATCTTATTCCATTCATGGAATGATAACCAATAGCTGTATTATTGGAAGTCCCTTCTTTGACTCCAGCTCCTCCTCCATCATCTCCAAGCGCTAATCTGCCAAGAGCTATAGAATTTGTGCCAAAAGCATGCAAAATAGTATTGCTATTAATTTGAATCAATCCAGAATCACTAATATGATCATCCGTAGCAGGTAAGTTAATAAAATCATTTAGATTTACAGTAACTACAGGTCCAGTTGGATTAGTACAGTTAATATTAGCTCCACCATTAACATCAGTGACATCTCCGCCACTAACAAGTAATCCAAGCTTACCAGTATCGTCAACTCCTACTATATGACTAGTTGCGCCTATGGCTGTATTATAAATTCCGTGGATATAACAAGCGTCTTGCTGGCCGCTTCCGGTGCCTTGCGTGCCTATCCGGATAACGTTTGACTCTGCAGCCACTCCAATGTTTCCAATACTTATGTTGCTAGATTCTCCACCTACATATTCATAGCCAGATCTATAACCTAGAGCTAAATTATTTGAACCCGTGGTTAGCTGACCTAACGAATTTCCACCAAAAGAGCTGTTAAAATCGCCCGTAGTGACAAGTCCTTGGGAATCATGACCAATCGCACTACATGACTCAGAATCTAGCGCTGACGCCAATGTTGAGTCACCAAATCCAGAATTCAATTCTCCAGTTGTAAGGCTTTTTAAAGATTGATATCCAACTCCTGTGTTTTCTGTAGCATCTAACGTAGTCAATGTTCTATTACCAGCAGAACTTCCCATGAAAACGTTCTGTGTTCCGTAGGAGTGCATATAATCATTAACGCCAAGCGTGTACATACCCTCAGTTCCAGATGCGTTTGTTACTGGTAATACTATAGAAGTATCAAGGTTAACAGTAACTATAGGACCAGTAGAGCTCGTGCAATTTATATTAGTTCCACCGTTAACATCTGTTATATCACCTACGTTCACGGCTAAATTTATTGTTCCAGGCGTAGGATGAGATATTGTTACGCTACCATCAGTAGAATCTAGGCCACCCCAAATAGGTGAACTTCCAGCAACTCCAACTAATATTTGTCTATCAGTACCTGTAAAGACACCAAGCTTTCCAGTATCATCCACAAATACTATGTTGTTTGTAGCTCCCGGTGTAGATCCATAAATACCTGCAATAAGCGTAGTTGCTTGTTGTCCAGATCCTGTTCCTTGTGTACCAATTTTTATTGTGTTATTAAGACCTGCAGTTCCAGTGTTACTAATAAGGATATTAGATGAGTCACTTAAGGTCAGATTAGACCCTGTAGAAGCTCCGATATTTACGTTATATACACCAGTGGTAGCCGTATTGAAAGAATTTGCGCCTAGATTTGTATTATAACCACCAGTAGTTATATTTCGCCCTGAATAATAACCAAAATTTGAATTATTTACAGCAGAAGTCAAAAATCTGGACGATGATGATCCCGCGGACGTGTTCCTTGCACCAGTTGTGATCGCCCTTGTCGAATCATTTCCGTAGGCCGTGTTGTTTGTTGCGCTTCCTGTTGTTAGGGTTCTATTACCAGCTGAATTACCGGCAAATGTGTTATACGTTCCATAGTTGTGTAAGAAATCAAGGCCACCAAGTGAATATAAACCTTCAGTTCCAGCAGTGTTGGTTACTGGTAACGCAATCGAATCATCTAGATTCACAGTAACAGTAGGCCCACCAGGGTTAACTGTAGTTACGTTAGTACCACCATTAACAGTAGTAACAGTTCCTGCTCCGCCAGCAGATACCAAATGAATAGTACCTGGTGTTGGGTTAGTAATAGTTATGCTACCATCAGATGTCAATCCACCCCAAAT
>Ga0222703_1000040_pt1 | contig 34594 bp, 64 predicted proteins | sample AntAcemetage1506_FD_179827 | JGI IMG/M metagenome (GOLD analysis project Ga0222703, IMG submission 179827) | Saline water microbial communities from Ace Lake, Antarctica - #1506 | ecosystem: Environmental > Aquatic > Non-marine Saline and Alkaline > Saline | place: Antarctica: Ace Lake...
CCAAGAATTACCTTCACACCTTTCTAATTCGGATCCAAAACATCTTTCTTCACCTTCTGCGCAAACTCTCGCTTGACAAGACCAACTTTGCCATTCTCCAGCTTTACTACAAAATTGATCTGAAGAGCAATCTCCATCATCAAAACATTCTACTTGCTTTGCCTTCAAACAATCTTTCCCAAGCCATCCCCATCCACCATAAGTATAAACCCAAGCCCAATCAGTAGAAACTTCTCCAGGCATTGATCCTGCGACTTCTTCTTCATCCTCATCATAATCTGTACCCACAAATATTGGACACGCAGAATAGCTTTCCCCAGGATTCCTGGTTAAATAATATTTTCCCTGGCTTCCAAGTTCTTCCTCAAAATTCCTACAAGATTTTCCATCGTTACGATCACAGTCTGCAGTATTCCATAATCCATCCCAACTACCTTGATCTAAGTAAACATAGCCTCTATCTGCTTCAATATAATAAGGTATCCATGAAGGTCCAACAAAATATCCACCTTTATAATTTCCACTTATCTGAATTCCTGGGGCGACAGTTCCTTGAATTTTAACATAAGAAACAGCCTCTGCTTCTCCATATCTTTCAGAATTTTCCCATTCATTACAAGAAGTATAACCCCCGTTGGGGCTACAAGTATCGGCACTGACAGATCCCATCAATGCAAGGAATAAAAAAGAAAACATTAATAAACCAACAAATGCTTTTCTCATCTTACACCTCCTCCTCCATTACTAATAGCCCCGACGGAAGGTGCATCAGATGCGACTGATGAGGTCAGGAAGTTATCAAGAAGAGTGTTAAAAATTCCTAATTTAAATAGGATAAAAAATAGAACAGATATGATCAAGACTGTGACTATAATCTTTGTTGGAGTCCAGAATTTATTCTTATTTCCCATAGTTAATTATGTCTTTTATTCCTTATAAATCCTCCCTACTTTTTGGTGATAGGAGACTTTTTTTGCTTTTTCTTGGCAGACTTTTTCTTAACTTTTTCAATATCTGGTTTGAATGTTTTCTCAAAATGATCATTCACAAAGTTAGAAAGATTGTTTTTCCCTCTCTTATCTTCTAAGACTTCATCTACTTCAGGTTTCAAACTCACTGTTCTTCTAATACGTGCCATAATACTGTATGAATTTCATACTTTATAAATGTTTCTTTTTGGCACTATGGAGAAGTAATTTGGATCTTAACAACATTTTCATTAGAAATATACTTACTTCCTCCCCCACCTTCGCCGTTCAAATCTCTGCAATCTTCACAGACTGGCGCATTAATTATTGGCTTATCGTCTATAACCTGTTTATTTAATGGTACCCCAGGACTTTCAATTTCTTCTCCGCCACTAAAAATTAAGAATCCAACTATTGAAAGAATTAATATGGATCCGATTATAAAAAATAATCTCTTTTTCATAAAACAGATATGATTATCATACTTTTAAATGTTTCTTTAATTATTCATCTCACAAATATAAGGTTGAACATTCCATGAATATTCTACTCCACAAGCCTGAATTCCAGTAGTAACTACAAATTTCCAAGGAGCATCTTCATGGTATGTGACAGGGCAAACATAATCTACAATATTGCTAACTGGAAGATAATCATACTCTTGCCAAGCCATTCCATTTGAATCATAGAACGTCCATTCCATAGGGTATTGCTCTGGTCCATAACAATCCTCGCCGACATAATCCCAGCTTCTGGTTATTTTTGCTCCCAAGACATAATCTCCACCTGTTGTCCAATCCATAGTTATCACATTTATTGAATCCTCTCCAAATTCTGCGGTCCCCGAGCCACTTGCTCCACTGCCAACATTATCTCCAACTTCATAACTTACTTCTGGAGTAGAACAATACCCCCCAGAACGAGTATCTACACAAACATCTCCAAGATTACAAGCATAATTTTCTTCCATTAATTCTCCGCCATCACACCAATATTCATGAACAGCTTCACCAAAATCTAAACAATAATCCATATAGCCAATTCCATCCGAGGTTGTTATCCCTGGGGTGGTCCTAACATTTCCTCCATCAGTTTCTGAACAAGAGCCATCATCTGGAAGAGGAAGAACAACTAACTCATCTGGATTAGTTAAGCAATCATCCATATCAACACGGTTATTATTATTCAGATCGCATATTGCCCTAAAAGTAAAACTACCGACGGTATTTATATTCCTTGTGTCTGCAAGGACTCCGTTTGAATCGGCGTATCCTTCGTAAATCTTAAGCCACTGGGTCCCATCATTTGCGAAGACTTGACAAAATGAATTTGCGCCATCAACAATTGTCCCAGTAATTCTGTCTCCAACATAAATTGACCCTGGAGAAATATCCAATGAACAAGCATAATCAACTTGATGATTCGGAGTATCAAGATAACTTATCAAATCTGTGTTTTCAATTACTGTTAAAGACTTAAACCATCCCTGACCACCACCATAAAAAAGAACTGATCCTAAAATAACCATTCCAAATACTGTCACAATAATCCACATGGCATCCCAGTTGACAGAATTCTTTTTATTAAAATAAGTTTTATTCTTTACACACTTTCCTTTCTCCTTTCCGTAGCCTCTTTTACATTTCATTTTATTTGTAGATTATCTTCCGATCTTTAACCGAATCTAAAATTGCCTGAGCAGAACTTTTCGCTTCTTGGCTTGTTGGTTTACGTTTCAAATTTTTACATTTCAAAGTAACCCTTCCATTGATCTCAGTCATAATAATCTGACACTTTCCAACATTTTTTCTTATTATTTTTGCCATCTTTATCTAAATATCAAGTAATCTTGAACTTATAAGTCCTCCCTACTTTTATTTGATAGGAGATATTTTTCCCCTTTCACTGCTTTATAGCAAACGTAAAATGTTGGCGCAAATAATAGCGCAGTTGCTGGACTTGAAGCGATTAATGGAAGACCAACAAGGATCACTGCTATTGAAAGACTGTACGCAACAAGATTCAATCCAAGATGGAACACTGCCACGAAGACCAAATTCTTAACTCCATCTCTTGTCATAAACCATCCTGCAAGGAAAGCGAATAAGAATGCCACAATAAATCCTGAAACATTTGCCATCACCGCAGTCATCCCTTCTGTGAATCCTGGGTACATATAGAACCCTGAAACATAAGCCCCGAGATGGAATAATGAGAATCCTAAAGCCTGGACAGTTATTGCAACCCACTTTCTTGTTTTATTCTTTGACGTGTCAAAGTTACTGATATAAGCATAAAGCGCCCCTTGAAAAAATACTGTCTCCACTATAGGAGCCACCATTACAACTAAAAAGAATTTAAGAGAATCTGAAATAGATGCAGGTAGAGAAGGAAAGCCAATGCTCATTCCTGGAACAATCAAAGTCACAACAAAAAATAATGCAGTAAAAACTACACCATAACCTATTGAAGCCAGAATATTATTTTTCTGAATTCCAATTAGATCATCCTGATATTCACTTGCTCGGTAAACCAAAAAGGCTATCACTAAGAAAACAAGATTAATACCAACGGCGCTTCTTGCTGGAGGGTTTATCACCCATAAAAAAGCCAGAATGAAAGCCATTCCGATAATCACATTTCTAACTGCAAGATTGTGTTTCAATATTGGACTTTTCATTTTTACCCTAATCAAACACCCATCTCTGAAGAGATATGAATGCTATACATAATATTGCAACCACTCCAATTATTGTTTGGACCTGTGATGTTACTATGTTGATTATTGGCATTGCTAAAATTCCAACTATTATCGTGAAGAGACCAAATAATATTGTAAATATAAATGGAACTTCGGGAGGCTGTATCCCATCTCTACCCCACTGCCTAATTGTGAAAACTCTCCCTTCAATCATTAATGCTAAACCTGCAACCAACATGAAAACCGATGTTGACCATGGGCTAAGATCAAAGCTTGTAAAAGCGTTAAGCGCAATAGCCAAGAAACCAAACAAACTAATGAAAGTTAAAGCTTCATCAAAACCTCTCCTTGTTTTTCTTTTTGACATTTTTATTCTGACCTCCTTTCAGTTTCATCATCATAACGACGATGATTATTACCAGTATAAAAACAAATGCCCCAATTACGATTGAGATAATTACTACTGGAGAAATTGAAGATTTATCTAAACATTCATGATTGTCCGCAATCTGATCTTCAGAACATTCAACCTCTACGCAAACACTTGATTCACAAGTCTCATCATAATCACATTGACCTGTGGTCCCACATTCACAAGCCTGAGTTTCAGTAAATGATTCACATCTATAATCAGAATCTGCGCCACACTTGTAATTTGTTCTGAACATCTCTCCGCTTTCACATTGGGACCATGCAGTAGGATCTTCGCAAGATTCACATTGAGGGTCAACACACTGTGCATTCTCACATCCAAAAGTACAAGTATCTGTGTTTCTAATTTCAGTCGTACAGTCTGCAAATTGATATTGTTGAGAAATTTTATCCCCACTGCAAATTGGACTTCCCATTAATCCTGCATCGCAATTTCTTACACATTCATTTCCACTACAAACTTCATCTGACTCACACCTCTCAGACTCGCCTTCTCTTTCCCCACATGAATTAAACCAGTAAATATTATCTCCATCACATCTTTCTGTCGCATGAGGAGTACATTGTTCCTCTTGACATGAACCAGCAGAACATTGAAAACTACAACCTGAAACATAATCCCAAGTTCCCGAGTTGTCACATTCCCAAATTTCATTCCCGACACATTTTCTATCTCCAGGATCTCCTCCACCAGAACATTCTGTCGTTGGCGTTTTACAAAAAGCTTGAACATTATAATAGTTGTATCCAGCAAAAGGATCATTACAAAATGAATTTGCAGAAGACCAATAATTCATTGTACTCATTGAGTCTGGATGCCATCCCTTTGAACTTGCAACCTCTCCAGAGTCACATGGATTACAATCTCCACCGAAGATTAAATCAATACAAGTATTCTCACAAAGCCCCCAGTAATTTCCAGTTGAAGCTGAGAAGAAACCATCGTCTTGATTAGCTTGTAGCATTCTTATTTTCCATTCTTCAAATGATCCTATATCGTCTGGCAAAGTTGTAATTTTTTCTGATGCACTCACCATTGTTACTGCGAACATCATTCCTATTAGCAGAAAAACAAATAGTTTTTTCATCTTATCTTCTTCACCAAATTTAATCCAGGGATAAATCCAATTGCAAATCTTGCAATCATAATTACTATGAAAATGATAAGCCCAACATAGAACGCAAAATAAGTAAGCATTCCAACTAAGCCCCCAATAATAATTGCCAAAGCCCACGTAAGACCTTTATATTCGCCCTTCATTAATTGGTTTATGAATTTGAATCCGAACAGTAATGACAAAATAAAGAAGAATGGTACTGCAAACATTTTCAATATTGAAAAGAAACAAAAGAAAGTTCCTTGGAATGTTTTCTTCAAACAATTTTGTGATTTGAATATTTTTCCGAAGACTAAACTTTTTGCATAATCATCACAATCTGAACAGTATCCTGAAACAACTGGACCTTCCTCATCTAAACATTGCGCAACATCATTTTTGTAACCACAAGTCTCATTCCCTGTACATTCTTTTCTAACCCACTCGCCATCCTCACACTTAAACAAACTCACAAGATCCCCAGAACATTTAGTCTCGGTCCCGATACAATCAGAGATTCCAGACTTATAATCTATTTCCATATTGTAACTACAATCTACTGATTTCTGAGAGGCTCTGTCTGTAACTTTCAAAAGACAATTTCCATAATTAGTAGTCTCTTGGGAATTCCCCCCGTAGATCTGGAAATTAACAATTCTTGATTCCCCAGCATCAAAATTTAATCCATCAGCATGACCACTCATATCTTGGTTATTACAAGTAATTCTAAAATCAAAAAATCCTTCGCTGTTTCCATCATTCTTAATTATTGCTCCAGCAGATTTAGTCCCAGCAACCTCAAAATCTTGACCCTCAATACATTGTTCTATTTTTGGGTCTCCAGCAAGTCTAATTAATCCAACCTTTTCTGCATCCAGTTCAATTGTGAAGACTGGCTTAAATGTTGGTTGCTTAAGATCAACAAATAATATTCCTTGGGAAAATGAAATTGAATCTGCATTTGAAACTTGAGAAACATATGAAGAATCCTCAGAGACTATGTTTGAATTCAAGATATTCAAGTATGAAGATTTACATGAGTTATAATCATTCGTGTTCGGTCTTGTGCCTAACCAGTTTGTAGAATCCATACAACTTATAAAATTGCTATGCGCCGAAGAAACTGAAGCGTAAGCATTTTTATCAACTAAGTACCATTGATTTTGCAAATGGAAAACATCATAATTTGGCGCACCAAGATTATTTATCCCGAGGAGACTTCCTTGCCAGGTGATAAGCGCCCTTCCATTAGCCATTGAAATAAATTGTTGATCACCAGTAACAATAGCTTTTTCTCCATCAAGATCAAACTCAACACTAAACCCATCGGATCCTAACCCTGTATTAAAAGAATTAACATAGCCTTCATTAAAAGATTCAACACAAATTACATTGCTTATCTCAAAAATTCCAGTGTCGGTAAAATATGCCGAAACAGTATTTGGATTTCCACGATCTTTACAATATGCAATTATTGAAGACTTAGAAGTTCCGAACCCATAATAATTTCCAGTATCTATTGTCCTTAATTTTTTGATAGAATTTCGTTCGTTGTCTGTAAAAAAGAATTTCTTACTTGACTCAACATATTTGACTTTTAAGACTGAAGAAGAAGTTGCTTTATACCCTTGGGATTCCAATTGGCGATTCAATTCTGAAGGGCTAAAAAAAACCTGAAGATCATCCATCCCCTGTGGCGTTACGGTCACAAGAATCTTGGCTCCATTATCCTTAACTTGAACATCAGAAACACTTATAACACCGACGGAAAGTGGTCTGAAATTCACACCAGAATTAATGACGATAAATAGGGCAAAGATTGTTAAAAGAGTTATTGTAATTCCGATTACAACTTTTTTTCTTGTGTCTTTTTTTGCCATAGTCTATTATGTCCTTTCATGCTTTTAAATGCTCCCTACTTTTATTTGATAGGAGATATTCTCCTTAAAAAAAATGAAAAATAAAAAAATAAAAAAATGCCATGAGTCCATGGCTTTGCTTGGCTCTAAAGGTTAGAAATCAATCTAATCTTACGCACCCCAGTAACCAGTTACTGTTGGTAAGTTGATTGTACTTCCAGTCCTTGTAGTATCTCCGTCAGCGAATTTTTCTGTGTCAAGCACGATATCTCCATTATCTGTAACATAGTAGTTAGCAGGGATGAATTTAACGTAATAAGCAGATTCTGCCCCAACAGCAGATGCTCCGTTCTTAAATTGACAAGATATTCTCTTAACAGCACCAGTTCCATCGTCTAAGCTTGGACCGTAAGTCCAACTCTTATACGTGTTAGATGTAGCAGAGATTGAGTAAGTCAAGTGATAAGGATCACTTGAGACTAAATCGTCTCCAGTACAAGTAACAGAAGAAATTGTAGAGTTCATTTCAATAACCATCTTACCTCCGAATGGTCCAGCAGAACCTTCAGATGTACCTTGATAAGTTATTTCAACATTGGCTTGGTCGTTTGCGCCCATAGATATATTTGAATCTCCCGAATCAGCAGATGCCCTTCCGACAAGATCATATAAACTTACAGTTGCAGATGAGTTAGCCCACCCTAAAACTTCAAATGGAGTTACTCCAGCACCAGCAGATTTAGTCAAAGGTTTGATCCAATACGACGTATTACTCACCCAGTAAGTGATACTATCTCCTACATTAACATTTGTCTTAGCAGTGGTTGTAGCACTGTTAGCGCCTGTCTTATAGTAAGAAGTACCAGTTATGGCTGTAGTAGAATACTTATCTCGTGCAGAGTAAGATGCAGTTGGTTGATATGTTGCTCCACCACCAGTGGTTGAAACACAAACTCCGTTTTGTAGAGTAGTACCTGCAGGGCAGATAATATCTCCACTATCGGCGTTTCCATTTCCTCCTGGTACAGATGCAGACAAGAACAGTGTTCCTGCCGTACCTGGGATTTCATACAAACCTAACTGAGAACCTGTTGAGACAGCACCGTAAGCAAGAAGAACAATACCGAAAATCAAAAACATTGTTTTCATGGCACCATTTTTCTTAAACGATTGCTTCTTAACAGCTACAAGCATAGAAATTCCTATTAGAGCTAAGAAAATAGCTAATATTAATAATCCAGCTTCCATTTTGTATCTTTATTTTTTTTAACCTCCTTTCATTGAGGGTTTCCTAATTCTTTCAATAGTTCAAAGACATAAACATCACGCAAACAAGAATCCCTCAGTATCTTGACTTGCTTCAGTTCTACTCTCTTCCGTATTTACTCGGATTAGACGGAGATTAAAGTACCCTTTACCTATATTTATTCAGATGAATAAAATTTATCTCCAGTGAATATGATTTTATTTTTTCTTGCCAGTTGCAAAGTAGGCAATCAAACTTATTGCGATAACTATGATTATGCTCCAGAAGATCCAAGCCTTGCTTCCTTTTTCTGATGCAGAATCTGCGCCCGTTATCAAAGGAAGGTAACCGCCTCCTGCTCCAACAAGATTAACATTTAGCTTCGCAGTTGTTGAAGTTGTGTCCGTCCCATCACTTGCTATGATAGTCCAGTGCCAAACTCCATTGTCAGCCGTGGATGAAAATGCTTTTGTGAAAGTACAAGAAGTTCCTGAATAGGATCCTGTTCCTGCCTCTCCATCAGCAGTGCTTCCCCCTCTATAAATGGTGTAGGTACATGATGTCGTATCAGCATCAACGACGGTACCAGTAAAAGTTTGAGTTCCTGAACTTGTCACAGTAGTTAAGTCTGCAGGAGAAAGTGTTGGGGCGGTTGGTACTCCATTATTTATAATAACTCCAGAAACTGTGGAGTTCAAATAATCAGTCCCATTAAAAAGTTGGGCTTTAAAAGTATAATCTGTTCCGTCTTCAAAGGCGGTAGAATCAAGAGTTCCGTTAAGCATCAAATCGGTTGTATTGGTAATCCAATCAGTCGCCAATGCTTCAGTAGTGTTTGCGGTTAATCCAGCCGAAACCAACCAGATCCTAACACTCGTCCAATTTTCAGCTTCATAGCCCGTAACCAAAGTCACATTGAAATCTGCAGTTGCACCAACCAAGGATCCACTTGCCACAGGAGTAACAATTGTAATATTGTCAGCCTCCATTGCAGAAATAAGTGTGAAACTAAATAAGAACAAAGTCAGAATCGCCAGAGACATTACGAGTTTTTGTTTTCCCATCGTGTTTTTATTAAGATTATTGGATTTATAAATTCTCCCTACAATTTCTTGATAGGAGGATTTAGACCCTTAAAATGATACAATCTTTATATCCATCAGAAAAACGATGTTTTGCGACGGTGATTTTATCAAGATCTAATTCAAATATCTCTTCATCTCCTCCATTTTTTGAAATCTTTATGAAACCAAAATCAAGATATCTCTTCATTTTTGATTTAATCTTCCGATAAATATTATCAACCTCAATCTTTTTGATGGAATAAATAACTGAAGAATCTTTTTTATAAAAAGATGCGACATAATCTTTTGCCATCTCCCAGGTATTCAATTCCAGGTTGTTTTTATAGCATGAAACAATGTTCTTAATAATATAAGTGTCTAAATCATCAAAGAATAATCCTTTTTGTATTTTCATTTTTTTACTTTGGGTCTCTTTTTAATTTTTTTTTCACACTTCACAGTAGCTTCCTTCCTCGTAAGCCCGTCGCCCATTTCTTTTAGAACACATTTTCTAAAAGGTTTACGCCGTGCCATTCTCTCCCCCAGCAGGTTCATTCAAATTAAGATCTCCGCTTTCCTTAAACATCTGAATCTGATCTTTTGTACACCCTCTCCCAATCAAAATCTTTTTTCCAGTCTTAGTTCTCTTGACTTCAATTTTACAACCATCATCTGACTGAGGTTTTTTTCTAATCTTCGGGGGAAATCTTGGTTTATATAGTGGTTCCATTTTAAGCAGTGGTTGAGTAATTTATATTTTCTTTAGTGAAACCCAGAAGATGTAAAAACTTCAAATAACATTGTTTGTGAATCTCTGCTATCCTTTTTGAAAGTTCAAGATTTCCCTGCGAAGATAATCTAACCATATCTTCTTGGCAGTGCATAGCTTCGGTGCAAAGATGTTTTACCCTACACCAATCTTGATTTTTGATATCAGCATTAACTGCTTCAATTACAATATTCATTAATTCTGTTCTTCTCTCCCGTGATGCGTTCATCTCTGAGAGTTTTAAATCACAGGGATCAATGACAAAGTTTCCAACACAATGCGCTTCGTCTCCACAAGCTTGTTTCAGAAGTTCAAAACTATCTTCGGCGAAGCCAACATCTTTGTCAACTAATTTCATGTCTTTATTTTTATTTTTTCCGAACATTTTATCTTTTCTTCATACAACAAGCATCCTTAACAGCATCCCAAAGACCTCCCGAGGCTCTATTCATTGCATAATCATTTTGCTTTTTTGATCTTAATGTTCGCCATGCTAAAAACAAGACGACCAATATTATGATCAACCAAATCCACCAGTCCATCTTAATATTCTGGGGGAGTGTTCTTACACTTGCCAATGATTTTTGGAACAAACTTTTTCTCAAGTGCGTCTAATGCGCCCTCTTCATTCTCAAAGGAAGATGTTTGTGTTGGTGTACAACTTGCATCAGCAACCATTGTGAATCCTGCAACATCAACTTCTGTGTTGTCTGCATTCACTCTGACTCTTTTACAAATCACTTCTCCAGTTTCTGGATTCTTATCACACCTATCACGAATTCTTCCTCTTACGGATTTCCTAAATGCGTCTCCAATACCCATTATTTTATACCTCCTTTCAATTTCATTAAATATGAGGACCTATAATCCTACCTCCATAATTTATTTGAGTCAAAAGATCATAATCTATTTTTTTTGCAATGCAAATAATCAAACACTCTGCTGGGGCAGGTTCAATAACTCCCTCGTCAATATAAATAAAAGGGTACCCATCAAAAACTTTCTCATCAAGCATCTTTTGAATAAATGGGTGCGCAACAAATCCAAGTTCTTCCCATTCATAATTATCAAAGATTTGAATCCTCCGATCATAAGCAAGATACCTATTAACAAACAATACGGCTTTTTTTGCCAAGTGACAAAATGGGCATCCCCGACGGACTACAATAAATCTAAGTGGTAGATCATCCATTTTTTTGCTCCATTTTATTTTTAGTTATCATCTTGCAATTATAAATTTTGCCTCCCCTGGGCTTATCCTTGAATAAACTGGGAATCTCAAATCTAATTTAGTTTTATCAAACACTGGAATTTTATGAACTTCTTTTAAAAGATGCACTCTTTCTTCTGAATATCTATATTTTTTGAGTTCAAAATTCCCAAATCTATTCACAAAATATCTTAAGATAACTTTATTACGATCATCCTTTACCCCGAGCCTTAATGAAATTCTTGAGAAATCAACGATTGCAAAATCATTTGGATAACTCAAAGGATCCTCTGAGCCATAAAACCATTGCTTAAGAAATTCAACTATCTTCATTTTCATCCTCCTCAATCTCTTCTAAAAATAAGGTGTTCTCATCTGTCTCCTCGCCTTCAATATCTTCAACATCATCCTCTGGTGTTCCAGACTCAACCATAAATTCTGGAACCTCAATCTTCTCTGTCGGATTTTCAGAATTATGTTTATCAGCTATCTTTTTTTGACCATTATTTGAAACAAGACTCTGCCATGTTGTAGGAAAACTTCCAACTTGTCCTTTCTTCATGACTCCCCCAGTAGTTCCTTTTCTGGTCATCCCTCCAGCAGAAGCCATTGTTATTTGCAAGACATGAAATAAAATATAAAGAAAAGTTCTCGGCTCCTTTTTAATTTCATCGGTTTCCTCAAGCTTTGAATATTCTTCAATAGATTTTAAAAGTGATTCGTAAATTAATTGTTGTGCAATTTTTAATGATTTTGCATAAGCAGAAACTCTGGCAACACCAACAAGTTTAACATCTGAGGCTTCAAATTTTATTAAAAGATTTTCTTCTTTGTCATCTAAATCTTTTTGATATCTTCCAATATTATCTATTAACCATCCGTAAAGAATTTGATCAACTTGATTTTTTAAAATCTCACGATCATAAAGAACTTGTTGGAGGGTTGTAAAAACTAAATCTAATTCTGCCCTGGCATCAATCAAAGACTTTTTTGCACGATTAAGATTTTGAGTATTTATTCTGACACCAGCAAGAGAATTAAAAGCATTGGCATGACTCACAAGTCTTGAGATATCTATTGGGCTTCTTTCTCTAAGGTCAACCCAACTCATCAAAGCCATTTACAATACTCCTCTTTTTTGCAAGGTTTTTTCTGTCAACTGTGGATTTGCTAATTTTACAAAGGTTTCATTATTGAACATCTCTCCATCTTTCCAATGAAGTTTAACTGTTCTTTTTTTAACATAATTCATTTGCTTTAGGGACCACAATGCCATGTAAACTTGTTGTTTTTTGAGACCACTGTCTTTACATATCTCATCAACTTTCATTTCTTTCCCTTTCCAATAAAGTGCTTTTAGCACCATGCTTTGATTAGTTACCATTTGTGTGTGTTGGGTACATAAAGTACATATTTAACTCTTTTGGGGCGATGTCGCCTGTGGAGTTTGCTGAGGTTGAAAATCTGGGAGTTCATTGACAACTGTAGCCCTTATATTTTGGATAAGTTCCAAGGCTTTCTCATCCGAAAGTTTAACTCCTTGTCTCTCAGCCTTCTCTCTCATTTCTGCTATCTCACTTTCAAGCTTTTCAATATTGTCTTCCCCAATCGCATTGATGTTTTGCAAATTAAAAACGTCTCTTTGTACAGTCCTAAATGCTTTATCAATTCCTGTCAGCCTCTGCTCATTGTGAGAAAGTTCAGCCCTTGATGTTTCTGCCATCTCATCGCTAACCCTATTCTCAGAAGTCAGTTTGTCAATCTTATTTTGAAGCGCAATATTTAATCCTTCCGCCTCTTCAAGTTCTGAAGCATAATGTCCAATCGTATCATTCAATTGTTGGATGATTTCATAAACTGGTTTTTTTCTTGCTTTTGCAAACTTCAGTTTATCCCCAGTCTGAATTAATTCTGGCGCTTCATAAATCATAATATTTTCAATGTAGGATCCTTCTTTGTCCATGTTTACAGGAATCATTCCCCGAGCCATATCATTTCCTAAAGCCCCAACACTTTGCATCAAGTCTTTCAACTTGTCCTTTCTCAAAATCATATTCCCCTGATCATCAAAAAGTGCGAAGTTCCCACTATCATCAATTCCAAAATCTCCAAAATTAGCAAGTCTTGTGGATCTATCAAAAGAATAAATTCCTAATTTATCTCTGAACTTTTTATCTCTGAAAAACTTTGCATAGAATTTTTTTAAAGAAAAAACTTGACCTTGCGATTTCAATCTGATTTCATTTTTTTCTTTATTCAAAACCGCCTTGACATTTTCCTCTTCATTTCTGTCAGTATCACGATCTTTTGTTTTTGCAATGTGTCCTTTTAGTTGCGCATTCTCACCTTTCAATTCTGCATTCTCATAAGCAAGTGCTTTAACCTGCGTACTATCTTGAACAGACTCTGGGCTTATCGGCACGTGAACAATTTTTGTAGGATTACCAAGAATAAGTTTTTTTAATTTTTCACCAAGAGTCATTTTAATTCTCCCCCACATTAAAGGATAAACCTGCTCCATCTGTTTGAGAAGTAGCATAATTTCCTTGCACCTTACTTCTTGCAACTATGATAACAATTACAATCAAAATAATTACCATTAAAATTATCCATGCCCATACTGGAAGGAATCCCCATTTATTTGTAAAACTGAATCCTTCTATCTCATAAGTTCCAACATGAATCCCATCCACTTCAATAACATATGATCCACTTTTTTCTGGGGTGAATGCGATTAGTTCTCCCGTACCTCTAACATATTCAGTCCTCTCTGTCGCATCAAGTGACTTTTTATGATATACAATCCACTCTCCTGCTCTGCTTAAAGTGAAATTTTGATCAACATTCTTTTTAAACTCTCCACTTATGCCAATTATCCTCGGTCTATCATCAACAGTGAAATTCACAATCTCTGTTTTGTATCCATCTTTCACAGCTTTAATTTCAACATTCCCCCCAGGGAGAACTCCATAATAACTTCCGATGTAAGTTTGGTCTAAAATTGTAAGTGTCGCATTATCAACAGAGGTTGTAATGTTAAACATTGTTGCAGAATCTCCAACTCCTGGAGTAAATCTTATTTCAATTTTCTGAGGATTAATATTTATTGTTTGAACGAAATCTTCATAACCTGGAGACTTCCCCCTAACTTCATAATTTCTATTTGGCTCAAATGGAAATTGGAAAGTGTCTGAAGATGTTGAATTTATCTCAACCGCATCAACCCAAACTCTCGGGTCTGAAACTAAGGACCCAGTTTTATTATCTGCTAACTGAATCAAATATTTATCCTCATCTCCTGTAGCTTGATCTAACTTTGGAGTAAAAATGAATTTAAGACTTGTCCCTGGAATAAGAGATCCTGCAGAACTTATTCTTATATTTTGTTTGAATGGTGCAAAGATTGATGCGCCGTTGTATCTAAATTCTGCTTTGAATTCGGTCTCGCCATATTCAACTGGCATAAAATCATATCTATAAATGCCAGATGAGACTTCAACATTTTTTCCAACATAATAATCAGAGGAAGGGATGCTAACTTCTAAATTTGAAACAACCCCACTACAAGTAAAAGAATAAGTATTGTTTAGGTTCATTGTGGTCGCAGATAAAGAACAGGTTGGCGGAGTTGAAAAAGTTTCTTCAGTTACTGGAGTTACCCCTGCCGTGACTTGTAAGGTTAAACTTATTGTTGGGAGGGCAACTTGCCCTTCAGAATCCGTCGCAAAAATACTCAACTGAGTTTGATAACTTCCTGTTTGCGCATTCTCCCCAGAGAAAACTATAGGAACTTGAATTGAATTTCCTGGAGCAACTTGCCCAAGATTAAGATCTCCAAAAAGTATAGTCTCTGTCCCAGGATTAAAATCAACAGATTGAATTGTTACTGTCCTTGGATAAGTCGCTGGAACTGTAATTAAAATGTTTTGGGTTTTCTTTGATCCTTGTTGAACAGTTGTAACTTTTGAAGTTGGAAAAACAATAAGATCTCCCTGAATAATTTCATCTTCCTCGGGACCAAGAACAACAGAAACTGGAATTGAGCCAGTACCCAAAGTTGAGGTATAAGTTAGGAATCCGTTGAAAGATCCTCCTTCCTGATATCCTTCTTCGGGAATTGATAAAGTTATTGAACCTTTATATGGATTGACTCCAACATCTAAAGTTGTCCTGGATAATGTTACAACAGGTTGTAGTTCGGAAGAAACAGAAAAACTTAATTGAAGATCTTCGGAGATATTTGAATTTGTGAATTCAATAATTTGTGATGGGTTGAAAGGGTTTAGTGCTATCGTGCTTGGAATTGGATCTGGGAAAGTGATATCTACACTTGCGGATGTCAAGCCAATTAACATTAGGCTTAACATTACAAACATTCCTGATAGTACGATTCTCTTTTGTCGGTCGGTTTTCATTTTTTTTGTTTTTTATACGAATATTGATACTGCAACAGATATTGCCAAGAAGATGACCAATGCGATCAACCCCCACTTTAACACCTTTTTTGCGATTGTGATAACTGAAAAAAGCAAGTAAACTAAAAACCCGAAGACTATAACCAAAAAGATTTTAGTCTGGAGTGCAGTTAAGTTCAAGCCCCATGTTGAAAGCTGAACAATTGCTTTTTGTGTCACCCATGAAACTCCTTCACCTATTTGTGGAATAAAATTTAGGATGTCCATATTGTAGTATGAAGTTCATACTTTATAAATGTTTCGGATAGAAGAAAAAATACTCCAGGGCGATGCCACGGCTAAAAGAAAAGAGGGGAGAACAATAAGAAAGAGTTCATCCGACCGACCTTTTTCGTAGCATCCCCCTCAAAGAATATAAGTGGTAGTTTTTTTAAAAAAAACAACTCTTACAAGTTAAACAAATTAGTAATTAAGATAGGAACTACCAACCTTCTTTACAAAGGAAAGTTACTTTTTCTTTGCTCTTTTGTTCTTCAAGCATTTTTTGGTTTTTTTATTCACACCAAACTTACACTTTCTTTTAGCTTTTGCCATTTGTTACACCCCCTGTAAAATTTAATTGAATCTTCATTTTAGTTTCCCGAAGCCAAATTTATATGCTCCAACAATGATTGCGATCCCAATAAGGATCATGATATATGGATTTAAATTTTCCATCCCAGTTAATTCAACAATACCCTTAAAGATTGCCCAACCACCAACTGAAGTTATTGCACCAATAATAGCAAGTTTAACCACATTCACTTCATCTGCAAACTTTCCGAACCGCTTAAAAGATTTATTACTCACACAAGACTTTCCAACTTTCTTAAATCCCTTTTTACATTTATTTGCCATGTTAATTTTTTCGCCTTTGGTGTTTCAGGCACTTGCCAGTATTTTTATTGACTCCAAAATTACATTTCTTTTTTACAGCCTTAGATTTATATCCTCTAACTGTATTTCCTTTTCTTTTTGCCATATTCTAATTATAATTTTCTAACTTATAAACTATCCCTACTAAAATGTGATAGGAAGAAAAAATAGCACGAGGAGGATTTGAACCTCCGATCCCCAGAGCATGAGTCTGATGCTTTAACCAGTCTAAGCTACCGTGCTAATTATGTGACGAGAAAGTTGTTTTTAAATTTTATCATACTTTCATATTTTTTGTTCAATACAAAAATATTTAAAGGGTTTTTTCTTTTGATTCAAGCTTTCAAACTCTTTGATATGTGTACACCATGTCAAAAGATACGCCTTAGAAGAAAGCAGTGTTTGATCGGTTGACTTAAAGAATCGGTTAGCTTGTGATATGCTGAATATCGCCCAGGGGGGAATGGATCAGTTTCTCCCTGGCGAGGCTTTTTATTAAAGTTATATTTATATTTAAGTGATAAAGTGAACTGTTTTTTAACGTGTTTTTAGGGTTTTTGTGTGTAAATAACACTTTAATTTCCCTTTTTTTTGCATCCGTGTATTTTGAAAGTGATAAAGTGTAACTCAGATTCCTATTAACCATATCCCTAAAAAATTGATAATGAATTCATAAAATTAAAGTCTAAAATATATTAAAGTGTTAAAGTGAATATATATATATATTATATTTATAAATATTTGTATAGTATAGTATATAGGTTGTAATTTTATTTTTCGTCGGTAAAAACTTCTTTTGTTGGTCTCATTTCTAATAGACTTTAACACTTTAGTAACACACACGTAGAAAAAAGTGAGATATAAAATTAAGAGTCATCGTCGGTAATAAAAGAAGAAATATACGATAAAGTACATCACTTTATCACTTTATAAAAACAGGTAAGTTTAAATAGTATGATATTCATAACATTATTATGATAAGAGAATTAACAGAATCATTTGAACCGAAGAACATCCTCCATAGAAAAGAGCAGATGAAAGTAATAGAGGCTGTTTTTAAAAACTTCAATGAATTCGGAATGGCATCAAATTTATTAATTCAAGGAGTTACTGGATCTGGAAAAACAACAACAACAACAAGAATAATTAATGATCATTCTGATGAGAAAAAAAACAATGTTCTTTTTGCATCTGGGGCAGATACAAAAACCACATTCAAAACACTAAGAGCATTATTTGATATTAATTGTAGCACTGTTGAAAAATTATTAGCAGAAGGAATTAAATTTCTAAAAAAGACTCCAAAGATTTTAGTTATTGATGAGGTTAATAAAATAAGGGATCATGAAAATTTATTTGATAATTTAAACACTCTTTATAGAGGTACACAATGCCCAATAATTATTATCACAAATAAAAGAACTGTTTTAGATATGATGCCCGAAGATGCAAGATTAACATTATTTTTTGACAAAGTTGAATTTCCATCTTATAATGCTCTTGAGATTAGAGATATTATTGATGATCGTTTGAAAGATATGTCAAAAATTAAATTCCCAAAAGTTCCATTATCTAAAATTTGCGCTTATGCTGGTCGCCAGGGTTCTGCAAGGGTGGCACTACAAATTGTAATGAAATGTGTTCTTGCAAATACCTATACTGAAAACTACATTGATAAGATTGCCAAAAATCTTGAGAGAGAGGATTGGAAAACTTTCACTAATGCTTTAACTGCCTCTGAAAAAAGATTTTTAGAAGCCCTACTTTACATATCCGACAAAAAACAATTCTTCCGACATTCCGATTTAACTTTACAATTAAAAGACTTAAGCCCATCACGTATTTCTCAACTTGTTTCTGCTTTTGAAGATTATGGAATTTTAGTAACTGAGTATAGAAATCTTGGTCGTGGGAATGGAAGGTATAGGGTTATGAGGTTTGTATCTTCAGAGATTAAAGTTCAATTGGAGGGAGTTCTTTATCCTCCAAAATAAAATGGTTAATATTATTATCTACACGACCGAAGAAAAATTGAATCATAAAAAAGGGTTGAAAAAAGGAGAAGAAGATTATACACATTTCTTTTGGGAATTACCAAGTCTTCCGAAAAAGTTAGGAGATAGTGAGAGGATTTATTTTGCAACAAAAGGATTCATTAAAGGCTATTTTATTATTGAAGATCTTGAGGATTATCATGGATGCAAAATTGAATGGAATCCTAAAACTTGGAAGGATATTAAACCCATCCCAACAAAGTCTTTTCAGGGATTTAAATATGCAGATAAAGTTGAGGGTCTTGAATAATGGTTGACGAAGGCTGTCCGTTTTGCGGTGTGAAATTAAAAGAAGGAAATGGTGGTGAATTGTTTTGTCCGAACCATGGCATAATTAAATCAGGGAGAGGAAGTGAATCTGAAGGTACACCCTCATATTGCGGATGAGGAAAAAATTTGAATCTGTGACAGAACACACAAAGGGCACTATCGGAATAACACAATCTCATTGCAGTCCAGCAGGAATAACAAATGGCTTATACAAAACAAGAATTGAGGAGCATAAAGAAATCCGAGCAAAGGCGGAAGAAAAAGTTGAAGCAAGAATTAGAGAAGAAAAATCCAGAGAAAACAAAGCAGACGAGGTTGTTTCAGAATGAAGAAGTGTCCTAATTGTAATCACAAACTTTATGAGGGTGTGAATAAAATAAAATATTGCAAACATTGTGGATATACTAATAATCCCAATCATGGAAAAAAATATGGTCAAAAAATAAAATTAAATCCAGAGGTATTGGAATTAGAATGACAGGACAAAAACAAAGAATAATAAAAAGGTTTGAAAGAGAAGCAGAAATCAAAAATGATGAGGTTCGGAAGGCTGGGATGACTTGTGCTTGTGGGAAATGTAATTTGGCTCATTTTAATTTAAAAGAAATTATCAAAATAATTAATTATGAGGATCCAAATGAAAATTAGATTGTGGCACAAAATTTTGCTTTCTATAATGATTTTATGGGATGCAACATTGCATTGGGTTGAGATTTTGGGGCTTTGGGAGAGTTATCCTTTTTATCCGTATTTCCCATTATGGGGAATAAGTTATGATCTTTTTTGGACAACATTTTGGACCATTGGTTTTTTATTATCAATTTTAATAATTTTCGGGAGAAAAAAATAAATGTACTTTAACACTTTAGAATATGAGCAACTTTAAAATAGTGAGGAAAAAATGGAAGAAATAGACGGCAAACCAGCAGTTGAATTATTGAAAGTTTTTGCAATCGCAGATCCAGAAACTGGAGAAAAAAAGTTGACATGGAAGTTCGGCGGAGAGTTGAATATCTATACAATGGTTGGTGTCTTAAAGAGCATAATCCATAATTTATTAACTCAACTTCAAGAAAATACTTTCCAGGAGAAACCATGAAAACAAAAATCATAACAATAATCTGCTGTGTGGCGCTATTCTTATTTGTAGTGATAAATTGGAGCATGGTAGAAATAGAAAAAGATATGTGCCTTGAAGAATTAGAAAAGCTTAATATCTCAAGATGCGATAGGATTGATGTCATACATACAATACTTCCCTTCAAGTGGAGTACAAAATGTTATTGTGAAAACTCAGACAGGATCTATTTTGAGATGGGGGAAAATAAAAAATGAAATCAAAAAAAGGCGCAATTGAACTTTCAATCGGAACAATCGTTATAATTGTTTTATCTATGAGTATGTTGATTTTGGGGATGGTTTTAGTTAAAAATATTTTCAATAATGATGTTGATGAGATCGGAAGCTACACTTTTGTTCTTGATGGAGAAGTTATGGATAGCATAATGGTTTGTGAAGATTTGTGGCATTATGAATTAATTGATGGACTTATCCCATGTGTTGTGAATAAAACCATTGGAGGCATAGGAGGAAAAAATATTGATTGGACAAAATCACCTCAAGAAAATTGCGAAGCGGTTGATGGGGAATTCACTGGATTCAATCTTTACAATGAGACCAGGGCGAAAGAGCAATATGATGTTTTGTTGCCAAAATGTTTTGAATTCAAAAAAGAAGAGATTTCTTATGTGTGGCTTGAAGCTACGGAATGTGAATGTGCAGAAGATGGGACTCCTTTTGCGCCTGGGAAAGATCTTTATGATTGCGCAGGAGGTTTAATGGTCCAAAATGAAAATGCTGAGTAGGGAAGAATATTTGGATTTTAAAAAAATAAAGCGTACAAAGAAAATAATTGGATTTTCAAAAGTATTCTTATTTTTATTCTTAATTGGCTTATCAGTTGTTACTGTTTACAATTTTGATTTAGAATTCAGAGAAAAAGTTGATCTTCAAGAAGTGGTTAATAGTGAGGCATATTTAAGCGGACCAGATTGTGTAAATCTTTCCTTTCAGGATACAGCAGTTTGTCTAAATAATTTTGCCAGGAAATATTTCTTTTACAATGTTACTGATGACGACCTTACTTTGGATGTTCAAGAGATGATGGACCGTGGAGGAGATTGCGGAAGTTATACTGATTTTTATGAAAGATACATGGAGCATTATGGATATGGAGAAACCCAAAGGATAAGAATCTTCGTGAGCAAAGAGGAGGATATTTCATACTTTCACGTTTTCTTAATTGCGAGTCACTCTTCTGGATATTGCCACATGGATATTCGTGATCTTGAATGTTTCCAATATGCTAATGATGATGGCGAGGTTAAGGAGTAATGGTTTGTTCTTTGGTTTGCGCCCCTGCGATTTCTCTTCTTGCATGGCTTTCTGATTTAATCGGGCTGGATCATTCCGTTACCGCAATGTTTATTGGTGCGCTTGTTGTTTGGTTTGCAGAGCAACAATCAAATTGGCTTTTTAAATTTGCAGAGAAGAGAGGGAAAAAATATATGTTTCCGTTTCAAACAGCAATAATAACAATCTTAAACTTAATCCTTTTTGCTTATATGATTGTTGTCTTGGAATTATTATAATTTTTGGCAAAGGTTTTTAAAGAATCATACTTTCATAACATTATGACCGACCTGATGGAAACCATCCGAAAAAATCCTTATAAATTTATTAGGGATTATTACGAAGGGATTTATATGTATATGGGAAGAGAAGTTTTCTCAACATTAGCTTTAGTTATACCGAGTTTAATTCTCCCATCAATTCCTCATGAACACGCAAGAGAGATCAAACCATCAATTAATTTTCTTTTGATTGCGCCCCCAGGGACCGCAAAGTCTTCAATAGCAGAAACATTTTCAAAATTATCTTATAACTCATTTCCGTTTGAATCAATAACTGATGCAAAACTATACGAAGTGATCTCTCAAAAAGATTTTGTTAGTGTTGTTGTTGGGGATGTCTTTAAGATATTTTCCGACAAAACACTTTCAAAAACTATGGAAAATATTCTTGGTGATGAGCAAAAGATTTCAAGGATGACTAAGAGAACTGATTCCAGTGAAAAGAAAATTAAGGCGGTGGCTTTTCTTGCAGGGACTCCAAATTCATTAACTTCTGTTATTTCTGATGGTATGTTGTTCAGGACCGCAGTTTGTCTTATTTTTCACGACCCACTTGAGCATGAGCAGATCGGAGAATTTGTTGGAAATGGAGTTTTTAAAGAACATCACGGTGAGGATGAGGAAATGGGGATTGCAAGATTTTATCAAGAATTATTAGAGATCCAATTAAATCGCCATAGGGATATTGACCCAATAACTGGATATATTGTGGACCCAGAATTCAAAGATAGATTAATTAATGCTTGGAAGCCACTTGTAAATCCAATTGCAAGGAAAACGAAGTTTAGTTTTTTCAGGGAGTTGCATCAAGGGTTTAGGTATATGGTGGCGCACTGCTTTTTGAATGTCTTTAATAGGGAAATTAGAGATGGGAAAATAGTTATTACTGAAGAAGACGTGCAAGTGGCGGTTAGGCTGATGACTAAAGAGTTAAATATTAAATTTGAGGTTCTTAGTTGCAGTAGTGTTGTTAGTGAAGAAAGATTAAAGACTACAAAGGATCTTGCGCAGTACGTTGATAAATTAAAACAAAACAAAGTGAATATAAAAGAGACCTCAACAAATATTATGGGAAGTCTTATGGGGCGATAGGGAAACATTTATAAAGTATGAACTTCATACTATTATATGGAAAGAAGCGCAATTCACAGGGAGATTGAGAAGACTAAAAAGATTCTTGAAAACCCATTACTAAAACACAATGAGAGGCACAGTTTGGAGACATACCTGATCTCATTAACCAAAGAAAATGTTGAATAAAAAACAAATGGAAGCAAAAGGATTTTCTTTTGAGAAAATTGATGGAGTTGAGTATTTAGACTTGTCTAAGCCAAAACCTAAAGTTTCTGCAAGATGCCCTATTTTAGAAGCGGAACAGGCTATGAGAAATCATTTTCTTGAGACATCACGAAAGAGAGGAAAATCCCTATCAATTCCTTATTCCCCTAATTGACCAAGAAGATATGACTGAATTACTATCAGAACTTTATGATCTTAGGGATTCAGCCCGAGAGAGAAAAGCAATGGATGCAATGATGCAAAAAGAAATTGAAGAAGACCTGCCAATTATTAAGGAAGCAATTGGAACAATTTTAACTGATCTAAAACAAGGAAAATCAAAATGCCGACCGACAAAAAAACAACCGCAAAGAAAGCCACAAAAAAAGAAAGTGGCAAAAAAGAAGTAAAGAAAAAACTAAGTGTTGCAGAGCCAACAAAGTTTATACTTCATATTTCTAAATGTGGAACCGATACTTTGAATAGTGGTTATAATCAAATTGAGAATGACAATCCAATTCTTCTTGGGCTGAATGGAGTTAAAATAATTTCTGATGGAATTTCTCCAAAAGAGAACCAACCTTTTTGTCAATATTTAATTGCTTGTGCATTACTTAAGGGACTTGAGTTTGATAAAACGAAGTTGATTGGAGACATTGAAAACATTGCAGATCGTATTAAAAATCTATCCTTAAAGGAAGTGAAAGGAGGTAGCGAACATGAAAGACCTTAAACAAATCGTTGATGACGTTAAGTCTCTGAAGTCAGAAGATTTTAAACCAAGTGATGATGCAATTCTTAATTGCGCAACTAATATTCTCCTGGGAGGAAAAGAGGAAAAGCCAAAGAAGAGTTATCCGAATAAATCTTTTAATATAAAGGATCCACAGGCACCTGCAACAGACAAGCAGAAGCATAGACTTGATGAATTGGAGATTAAGTATCCAGAAGAATTAACTAAAGGAGAGGCTCATGGACTAATTAGTGAACATGGCAATTGAGAGACCATTAGATTTTCTTAACTCACTTAAGGGTAAAAAAGTGATTGTTGTTAAGAAAGGAAGTAATCCAGATATTGAAGGAGAACTTTTGGCTTTTGATATTCACCTTAATCTTGTGATCCAATCAAGTGATGGGACCAAGTTTATTCGGGGCGATGTTATTGAAACAGTAACTCCAGGAGCATAAGCAGAATATATTTTTTATTTTTATTTTTATTTAAATCAAATTCATACTAAAAGATGGTAGAAAAAGAATGCAAACAAATTGAAACTATTGAAAAAAGACCAGGGGATGACATTGGTCCAAAGGAAGCAGAAAAACTAAAAAGGAATTCAAAAAAGAAAAAATGACAAAATGCGTAAATTGTAAAGATGAGAATTATAAGCCATACATAGTTTTTCTCTGTGATAAAATTGAATCAATGGGGTTTGAAATGTCGCTACGGGAAATTTATTATGATCAAGAAAAGGATGAGGGTTTATGTGAGGATTGCAGAAAGAAATTAATGAAAGATGATGTTTGGGTTTGGAGACATTGGCTATTAGTTACTGCAAATATTATGTGTGTTAGATCAAGGATGAAGGGTGGAGAAAAAATTAAGTGGACCAAGGCACTGAAGAGAATTGATGGGCATGATAAGAGGCTTGAAAAAACTGAAGCAGTAAAAAAGATTCTTGCGCAAAATAAGAAATCAATGGAAGAGGGGGAAGACTATGGGTATTTTTAAGAAGGCTCCAGTTAAAAGGTTGACTGAGGCTGAATTAAGATCTAATTATGTTGAATCAAAGAGAATTGAAAAATTAACAACATTATTTTTTATGTTTATCTCAACAGTAATCTCAATAGCGATTATCTCATTCTCAATTTCCCAAAAAATCTATTGGGTCCTTGTTTTTTCAATTTTATCAATATTATGGTTTATTCATTTGATAACAAAACTTTCAGTTATTATTGAAGAAGTTTTTGAGAATAGGGAGGAGGAAGATGAGTAAGAAAGATGGCAAACACGGCATTGATCCTGACACTTTTTATAAGAATGTTCAGGGAGATTATCACCATGATAAGAATAAGACTAAATTTAATTTCATAGAGAAAAGGAAAAATAATCCAAGCCCAAAAGAGACCGTTGTTAATCGTTCTGAGCAACTTCCAGTATTTGATTCAAAAAAATACAAAGAAAAAGCCAACAAAAAGCTTAAAGAATTTGGATCCGATGTTAGGGTTTACAACCAAAGTTCTTACAAGATGTTGATCTCCGTACTAATCGGAGTAATTATAATTTTTGGATTATTTTTTGTTTGGAGTGTTTCAAATGACAAGTTCAAAACTGAATTTGATTGCCCAGATTGCAACTGCCCTAAAGCAGAAGTGACCTGCCCATCAATTTCATATCCTGATTGCGTTTGTGATCAAACCCTCTCTTGCCCAAAAGTAAATAATTCAGACATAATTGATGCGTTAAATAATTTTTCGTTTTCAGTAAATGCTACTTGCGGTCCTTAAAAATGAGAAGTATGCAAACAATAATAAGTAAACCAGGACTTATAAATCTTGTTAAAAGTTTTTGGAGGGTAGAATAGGTAGGGAATCTTTATAAGATATCTCTTCCTATTAAGGTTACAATGAATGTCGTAAGAAACTGCCCTGGGTGTAAATCAACAAACATCAAAGGCTCTATTTCTGTTAATGATGGGCGTTACATACAAAAGATCAATTGCCAAGATTGTGATTACAAGAACAATCGGGATATTGGATCCGCCGATGGCGTGACTTGTTAAGCGTGATTGGTCTAATGGTTATGACGTTTGGTTTCCAACCAAAAAATAGGAGTTCAATTCTCTTATCACGCATTTGCCTCTGAAGCATAGACAGCGATGTACATGACTTGTAATCATGGAAGTAGGGTGCAAGTCCCTACAGAGGCTTTGGAAATATTTATAAAGTTCTTTTATCTCTAATTCTTGTGTAATTGCCAGGGAGTTCATGCGCAAGGGCGAACTGGGATACCAATCAAAGGATTCTTTGCACATAACATGATCCCCAGTGATCTGATGAAGCCCGAGCCTCCATGGAAGGTAGAGGAATAGGGTCGCTGGATGAATTTATTTAAGATGGCAAACCAACAACCCAACCAGCAGTGAATATTTTCTTAACTGGGGTTGTGATGTAATCTGGAAGCATTCCACGTTTGGGGCGTGGCTATCACAGTTCAAATCTGTGCAATCCCATCTATATTTATCTGTACTTCTATCTGTATTAATACAGTAAATGAGACAGTAAAATGAGACAGTAAAAGGGATGTAGAATAGCGCACAAGTTCGCAGGACTTTGAATCCTGAGACCCAGGTTGGAATCCTGGTATCCCTATGCAACAAAAAGCCGATCTATATTAATTGACATGAATCCATATCCAAGTAATAATTGTTTAAACTGAGCAACAATAACTTCAGGCTCAATTTCAGAATCACAACTCATTTCAATTGTAAGTTTGCATAAATCATTTCCCTTTGGGTTCCATATTGATCCAGCCCTTGTACCTTGAAAAAATTCATCTCCTTCTTTGTAGATATTCATTTTACACCTCCTTTCATATAATTTATACGAATCGCTGGGTAATAAGGGACGTCCATAGTTTTTCTGGTTAATAAATCCTTATAAATGGCGCCTATCCCTATTATACTTTTTGGCTAAAAACTTTAATAAGAATTCTTTTGTTAAAGTTTACTTTAATTAGATTTTTGTAGGATCTCCGCATCCGAACTTATCACAATCTCCACAGGTTAAACAAAATCCACATAAATCACAACATTCATGATCAGAACCATCTCCATATTCTTCGTGCATTGTTTTTCCCATTTTAGACTTTCTTAACAAATCTTCCTTTTGCATCACGATATCTAACCATATCCTTACCACGAACTTTCACAGAATCTTTTTTTGCAATTACCTTAACCTCTTTCCCAGTTTCTTTTTCAATAAAAGTTCCCTTGAAAAACTCAGCAACTTCCTTTTGTACTTGTTCAACATCAATTGGAGTCTTTTCTTTTAATTCTTCAAAGAAATCTTCATCTTCTTCTTTGTTTGCGTTAACAATATCCTGAACCGCACTTCTCTCATAAAACAATCTCAAACTTCTTTCAGACATACCAGAAACATAATTAGCGAGGCTTCCATCAAGACTAAAAACCTCATTAAGGGTAGCTTTGAAACTTGTAAAATCTTTAATCTGGGCAAGATAGGAACTTAGTGTGATCCCATTTTCTTTTGCAATCTGCTTAGAATAAATTTTAAACCACTCATCAAAATACTTAAGCCTGGAAGTATTTCCCATATCATGATCTTCCTCATAGTATTGGTGGGTCACTTTCCATACCTCTCTATCATTTGATTATATTTTTCTTTACCAAATGGTTTCCTGTATCCTTTGAATAATCCATGTAGGGTCTTATAGTTTTTCTCTCCAAGTGATTCCGTAATTTCGGGGAATGTTAATCCATCTTTTCGTAATTTAAATATCTTTTCATATTTCTCTTCATCAATAAATGAAAATTTGATTGTTCTATCTACATAAGAAATTAACTTTGATTGTTTTTTTCTTGATAAAAACCCAATCTTTTTTTTGAACCATTCGTCACAACTTGTTATCTCTTCCTTACAGTCAGAACAAAACTTTTTTTCAGCCATTTTAGTTAGTTATTTAAAGGCGAAGAGGCTTATAAAAGTTTGCAGATTCTTTTGCTTCTCTGCAATACTTAGTTCTCCGAACCTCTCTAATGTGCCTCTTCTCACTAATTTAGTTGAGGATAATATGTTTTTCACCTTCATGTTTTCAATACGGAATGTGTTAAATTGGATATCAGTAAGGGGAAAAGCCATGTTCATTTCTTGCTCCTCTTCAAGCCCATTTGGGACCATGGAGTATGGAACTTTCCTTAGTCTTGAATTAACTCCGTTGTTTGCAAGATCAAGAAACTTAAGCCCGAGCATTGTTTTTATTTTTTCTTGAATTGTTTTATGGGGATAGACATTTCCAAGTTCAATTTTTTCAATAGGGAGATATTTTCCATCAACAACTATTTGAAAACCTTTATTTCCCGAGAAAAGAAGGTAGTAAGGGACCTTGTATTCATCAAAATAATCTTTTAAGCTTTTTACATCCTTAATCAGATCTTCCCATGAATCTTCAGGATCCTTATCAAAATCAAAAAATAAATCATAGCTTTCAATAAAATTATTAAATTGCTCCTTATACCACACCGAAGTTTCCGAACTCCTTTTTGCTGGATTGAACGTGAAATTAGGGATTGATTTTAGCCTTGCACAACCAACATAAAGATTTTGTTTGTTTTTGTCCCAATTCATAACAGTCAATGCCCTGTCAAAATCAAAGATACATTTTACCCGAAGCGCCCTCATGTTGGCTCCAGCTTTACTAAGCGCAGAGAAATCTCTTCCAGTGGCTTCCCTTATTAATTCATAGACTAAATATTTCCTTTTGTAGATATCCATTTTACGTTTGATTCTTTCCTGGCAGTTTAATTTTTCCAGTCCATACTTTCAACTCTTCTTCAAGTTTGAAAACTTTATGGTAGAGACGATCAATTTTATCAAAATAAACTTTTTCTTTTTTTGCAACTTCTTCTGCAACAAGCTTAGTGACTTGGCTCCTGGTCATTATGTCAACTTTCATGTAAAATTAGACAGGATACCCGAGTCTTTAGAACCGTCCCCACGTTTATTTAATTTTGTGAATAACTCTGCTATTTCATAATCTCTATCTGAATATCTTTTATTCTTATTATTTAATCTACTTTTACAGAACTCAATCATTAATTCCGCTTGTTTGGTTTTTACTATTAGATATGGTGAGATAATTTCTAAAATATATTTTATCTGCTTATAATCCTGCAGTTGAATTAAGTAGACTTGCTTACATCCCTTTTGTTTAGGTTTGGGTTTTATTCTTCCTTGGACTAACTTATTTATTAGCTTTAATGCCTTGATGTCTGTATTAACAATATCAAACATAGAATGTAAAGTATATCCTTTTTTAACTCTACTATCTTTATGTTTATATATTGCAATACTGCCTTCTCCATCAACAAACCCAGCTAAATATTCTCTTGTTACCATATTATACACCATTGTATAATATACGTATACTATTTAAATGTATCATTTAGACTTGGGAGGAATGTCGTGCTTGGTTGCACAAGTCTTAATCATCTCCTCTGAATTTAGTTTACTTATTCTTTCTTCGGCTATCTCAAAATATTTTTCATCAAGTTCCATTCCAATAAAATCTCGGTTGAGATTTTTACATGCTACTCCCGTTGTTCCTGAACCCATGAAACAATCTAATATAATATCTCCCTCGTTTGACCAACTACCAATCATATCTTCGGCTAATTTTAATGGATACATCGCTGGATGCTTAAACTTTCCAGTTTTTGTACTACCCGTTCTATATTCAAAAATATTACCTTTTATCTTTTTGTCTCCAATAACTTTTTTATCTATTTGTGTTAGATTATCGTCGTTGGTTTTATAAAAACTTGATTTACCCCATGTTTCAGTACCTGCCCACTTACAAGGTATTTTAATAGGGTTGAATGTTTTTGGTTTCCCCTTTGTAAAACAAAACATATACTCAAACTCTTGCTCATATCTCCTATGTGTTAGTGGCGTATAATTTAACTTCCTGTATATCATAGTGTCGTGAAGATTAAAACCTATACTATTAAAGTATATAGCTTGTCTAAAACTACTTAGACTTTCACTGCCGTTATGTGTCTTATCCCCTACAACCCAGATTATCACTCCTCCATCCTTTAACACCGAATAAAGTCTATCAGCAATCTTTTTAAATATTTCAAAATTCCAATTTAATGAATTATTGTAATTCTTAGCATTGTCATAAGGTGGACTTGTTAATATCATATCTACTGATTTATCTGGAACAGCTTTCATCAACTCTAAACAATCTCCTTGTAATAATTTTGTTTTTTCCATATTTCTAATCCTTGATACCCCTCGCTTTAGCGTGTGGGAGGAATGACGTGCTTGGTTGAACAAATCTTAACCTCCTTTGAATTTAGTTTATAATTATTAATATCAATTCCAACAGAATCTCGCCCTAATTCATCAGCAACATCCATAACAGTACCATTCCCAACAAAAGGATCTAAAACAGTATCTCCTTTATTTGTGTAAGTTTTAATCAACATTTCAACAAGTTCTCTAGGTAGTTGATTGATTCCGTTATTCTTTTTATCTTTTGAAACATTCTTACACATATTAACTTCAAAGGTGGCATAGTGAGTTGGTGCAAAGCCTTGCTTTATTCTTTCCTTAATTCTTTTATCTGTTGGATTTTTATATTGTTGCTTCTCTGGATTAAAAGTATATTCCTTTGACTTACTGAATATAATTATTGTTCTATAATTTCTTGTATATCTTTTAGTTGATTGTCCGACATTAGTTGGATATTCCCAAATTAATTGTTGAACGAAGTTGTATCCTTTTCTAATTAAATCAGTATAAAGTTTGTTATTATTCTCTGGATAATTTATAATTGCTAAGATTCCATTGGGTCTTAACTCATCAATACAAAGTTCCGCCCATTCCAAACACCACTCATCATAGTTTTTTTTGTTATCATCAACTTTATCCGAATACTTCCATCCTATATTATATGGTGGATCGGTTAATATTAAATCAAAATCCCATATCCTTCCAACTGGTTCTTTCTTATCTATGATTGGTAATTCCTTTAAAATATCTCCTTGTATAAATTCCTTGCTCACTTTACCAACTTCCCTATTTTAAATTTTTGCTTTACCATGTTTCTAATCCTTGATACCCCATGCTTTAGCGTGTGGGAGAATCATTTTATTGTTTCTCCATATTTATTGTAACAGCAACTACAAACTTTCTTCTCTTGCACAATTTCCTTTCCACATTTTTTACCTTCTTTGTTTGTTAGGATCCTGTACTTTCTTCTTTTGAATTGAGTTTCTCCTGGTTCGGATTGTCTCTTGCATTGTTCACACTTAAACATTTTTCGGAAAAGCCTCCATTAGTTTGCTTCTTAATTTTTCAAGGCACTCAATAAAGCTTTCTGTTTCATTTTTAATATAAGCTTCAATTTTATCGTACTCTTGGTTATTGTAGAAGATTGGGATGTCTCTTCCATCAGTCTTTTTATTAGTCATCTTGTCAAGACCAGATCCTTTGAATTCTAAATCATTTGCAATTATCAAAGTGTGTTTGATATCAATCATTGGCTTTTCATAAAGATATTTATCAAGTGGGCAAACATCTAATTCATATTTTTTAAACTTAGCCCACAAGAAGGTTAGATCAAAAATTAAGTTGGTTCCAACTGGAACAAAATCCCAATTACTACTCCTGAATAATCTTTTGTAGAAAGTCCTTATCATATCTCCCTCGCCCATTTCCCACTCTTTAAGAATTATCAAAGGACCCTTAGCTTTTCCGAAACCATCCAACTCCTGGAACTGAATTGTGACGATCTTATCTACTTCTGGTTTAAATCCTTGCGTTTCAATATCTAAATAATAATTTGCCATTTTGTTTATGTAATAGTATGAACTTCATACTTTTTAAATGTTTGGTTAGTAGTTGACTTTTCTGCTGTAATTGTACTTTTGGTGGCATTTGTGACAACACATTTTAACATTTGAGTGTACATGATTAAGGGGTAATACGGTGTATAAGCCTCCCTCACAGCCTCTTTTCAGCCTATGTGGCTCCAAAGTACCAGCATTTTTCTCATGTTTTTTGCAGTCTGTACAGGTAAAATTTACTCCTTCCCGATACTTCTTTTTAAGCCAACCAGGGCATGGACTTTCATAGCCATAGAATACAAATTCCCCTACTTGTACTTTAACTGCCTCACCCATCCTAACTTAACAAGATCCTCCATTTCAAATAAAAGTGAACTTACAAAATCTTTGTCTTGACCCAACCCGAGAGCCTTGATCGTATCTTCAAACTTTTTGATTTGCCCTTGCATGGCTTCAATGATCGGGAAAGCTATCACTGCCTCCTTATGTGCGCAGATTGAAGGAGTTCCGCAAAATCTTGTATGATTATCGCAATCACAAGTTAGAACACGCCGACCCTTCTTGATTTGAAAAATTACACTATGCCCAGCTACTTCCCACATTTGCCTGTACTGGGATTCACTAACCATTTTTATTTTTTTATGCTTGACGAGTTCAAGAACATATCTCAGATTTATCATTTTTGATGCCAGTAAGACCAAACAAGGCTTGTCCATAAAGACTTGAAGAATAATTTAATTTTGTTCATCTTCCCCTACCTTAAAGTTTTTCCTATCTCCGAACTCTGCAAGTTTTCCTTCATTCCAGCGACTTGTAGGGCGCAGATATCCAACAACTCTACTCCAGATCTCACACTTAGTCCTTGCCATCATCATCTCCATTCATAACTTTATTTGCAGTATTATTCTCACCATATCTTGAGAAAACAGAGATCCTAATATTCTTAAGCATATTTTCTTTTTCAGATGGATGTTGCTCCATGAAGAATCCAATTTTATCTTGCCTGATGATTGTTTGATATGTTTTCTCTGGTGAGTACCCCTTTTTCTTCATCTCTAAAATAACTTCTGTAAGGCTTTTTGCAAAAAATGATTTCCATCTAAATCTTTTTATTTTGCTTTTCTTCATAGCCTCGTTTATTGTTCCCCAGATAGGATCATCAGACTTCAAGTCGTTTTCAATATAATTTGTTCTCTCATAAATCTCAATTTCTCCCTTATTCAGTTTACTCATCAATTCACTAAGAAGCTTGTGTAATTCTTTAGAATGGTACATTTGAGGCTCCTTGTTAGCCTCTCTGGCGAACTTTTGTCTTAATCCGTAAAGAATACTACAGGCAGATCTCTCTTTAGGACCCATGGGATAAGTCTCAATTTCCGTGTTTTTATTTTTTACTTCTACCATTTTAAAATAAGTTTTTCTGATCCTCCTCGCTATTTTGTATATTCATGAAGTTTTGTCGGTTTATTTTATATTTGGAATCACCAAACTTTTCAAGGATCTTAAATTTCGTAAGCTTTGCCAAAACTTTTTCTTTATTTGGAATGATCTCTCTGTGTAGATCTATTTCTCCAGTTTTCCAGTATCTCTTAATTAAGATAACCTCTTGTTTGGATAATTTCTCTTTCATTTTAAAAAAGCTGGTTTCTCCTCTATTTTTAATTCAATGTTTGTAACCTCAATGAAGTAATCTCCTTTGGTAAGTTTATTTGGATATTCAGCCCTAACAAATCCAGTGACGTTTAGAAAATTTTTATCATCAGTATTTTTAAGAAAATCAATCAATTCTTTTCCTTCAATGTTTGCCTTAAATTCAAATAGGGTATTCTTTTGCATGATCACTATTTCCTGGGCATCAACAATGTCCTTTTCTAAACATTTAAATCCGCCACGTCTTCCACACGAACATCTGCTGGGTTCTCTAAACTTTTTGCTTACTTGTAAAACTCTTAGTATAGTTCCACAAGAGGGACACTCAAAACGGCAACTTTTAATTTTAAGGTGAGGCTTTTCCACTTTTGTAACACTACAAATTATTGCTTGTTCGGTGTCAATGAATTCCTTTAGGACTATATCCATTGGTTCCCAGTCAAGTTGTTCTCGGATAAAGTCTTCTGGCTTGGTCTTGCCATCAAGGGTAACTGCGATCTTCCCTGGGTTTATCTCACCATCCTCTTTTTCATATAAGGCTCTCTCTTCAATTGATTTTATTACTCCCTTCGCCATAAATGTTTTCATTTTCTTTCCATCCTTCTCTCTGACCTTATGACAGACAACTCTCCGCCCTACATCGTCACTTTCACTTTCTGGATTAATCATCTTTACTCCTAAGTTTAGGATTGCGAACTTTCAATCCAATATCTACATTTTTTCCTAAGATTACGTCTTGTTTTTTGAGTAAGCTCTCAACAGGTAGTCTTCTCGTATTCGCTACTGACATACGCTTCTTCACGAAAAGTCCCAAGACATTGGCTGACGGGTATGTGTATCTCCGCCAAATTTCCCTGTTGAGTTTGATATACATAATTATCTCTTCCATATCTTCTACTGTTAAATAAAATTCTGGTTGTTCCAACCTTTCGTCTTTACAGTCTATGATTCCTAAGAACTTCCAACCACCTTTTCCTCTTCTTTCAACCTTCTTCCAATATTTCATATTTCCTTTACAAAAGTCAACAAACCTTAATTCCCCATACCTTTTCTTTCTATTAGTCATGCGTCACCTCGCTATCTTTTTGTAAGGCGAACAGCAGGGGATTAATCCCCATTTGTCTGTTCCTCGATGTCTTCGACATCAGTATTTTTCACAAGCTCTACAGCATAATCAATCTCTTTCAAACAAAATTCTGCTAATTCTTCTGGGGTAAATACTATTGTATTTTTACCGCCCATCAACATCTTGTCTGGGATTCTGCACCCAATAAAAGATTCTACTCTTTGCTTATGTGTTAATTCTGGTATTGTCATCTTTGCCTCCGTTTAGTTTAGATTCTGAAACTTCATGGTCTGCGTCTTCTTTAGCTTGACATTTT
>Ga0222703_1000041_pt1 | contig 34343 bp, 50 predicted proteins | sample AntAcemetage1506_FD_179827 | JGI IMG/M metagenome (GOLD analysis project Ga0222703, IMG submission 179827) | Saline water microbial communities from Ace Lake, Antarctica - #1506 | ecosystem: Environmental > Aquatic > Non-marine Saline and Alkaline > Saline | place: Antarctica: Ace Lake...
GCTCCATATCGTGCGATACTGGGCGGTGGTTGGCTTAGCGGTTCGGTATGCGGTTCGCGCGGTTCGTTATGGAATAGTTCTCCACTTATTCTGGATTCGATCTTCTCGGCTCGGGGGGTTGCGGAGCCAGCAGCCAATAGGTTATAAAGAATTCATTATGATGATGAATAGGGTAGAGGGGTGTTCTCGTGCGAAACTAGGCAGTAATTGGAATAACAGTTCGAAATGCAGTTCACGCAGTTCGAAATGGAATAATTCTCCACTTAATCTGAATTCGAACAAATCGACTCGAGGAGTTACGGCTACAGCAGACAATAAAGATGTACCCCTTGTTGCGGGGCTAAACGGTCTGTTGGCTGATTCCTTTACCTTGTTGCGATTCTTGAAAGAGATGACAGCAAAATACACAGCGACCGCTCCTCTGGGGCTAGTAGGGAAAACGAACGTCCTTGCTGGAGACCTATTATGAAACGCCACGGCAATCTCTGGGATAAGATAATTGACCCAGATAATCTTTACAAAGCCTATCGCAAGGCTCGTAAAGGGAAAGCTTGGCAACGCGGGATTTTAGAGTTTGAAGAAGATGTTGAAGGTAATTTACTAAAGCTACAAAAGATGCTTTGTACTGGTGAATTTACCACGGCAACTTATCGCTCTAAGACAATATTTGAACCTAAGAAGCGTGAGATTTATATCTTGCCTTTTTATCCAGATAGGATTATTCAACACGCTTTATTGCAAGTTGTCGCCCCTATATGGGATAACCTGATGATTCACGACTCGTATGCTTGTCGTGAGGGTAAGGGAATGCACGATGCTAGTCGAAAGACGATGAGGCACGTACATAACTATAAGTATTGTTTGAAGTGTGATATTAGTAAGTTCTATCCATCTATTGACCACAATATATTAATGAAGATTGTTGAGAAAAAGATTAAGTGTAAACCGACACTAAATTTACTTGAAGACATTATACGTTCGTTTGATGGTGGAAAGAATACGCCGATTGGTAACTACACATCTCAATGGTTTGGTAATCTTTATATGAACGAGTTGGATATAAACCTTAAACAGAAGCACGGTGTTAAGACGTTGATTAGATACTGTGATGACTTTGTTATGTTTAGCAACTCCAAAGATGAACTAAACAAGCTAAAGAAACACATTGAGGTATTTATAAAAGACAAGCTAGATTTAACTTTCTCGAAATGGTCAATATTTAAAGTTTCACAAGGTGTTGATTTCTTAGGTTATAGACACTTCCCTAACAAGATACTACTTAGAAAGACCACAGCTAAACGTGTAGCTAAAAGAATTAAAGCATTACCAACGCTATTAATGCTTGGTGAGATAACATTTGAACAATATAAATCATCTATCGCATCAACAAAAGGTTGGTTACAATGGGCTAACACTTATAATTTAAAACTTAATTTAAGACTTGCAGAGGCATAACAATGAAAGGATTTCCAAAAACAATTAACAATAAACACGACATCACTAAGCTAATGGCTGAGTTTGAAGTAGAGACTAAAGCATACCTACACAATGTACTAGATGAAAAAGACCAATGGTTGATGACATCTAAACTAGAAGATGGTGTTGCTGGTGTTACAGACGCTTCTCACAAGGTTGAAGAACTAACAGATGACTCTGATGTAGTTACTGAGCGTTACCAGTATGAATTTATGGAAGATGCTAACGGTGAACTATACAGACTTGGTTATGCTAATGCTGGTGAAGTTGAAGCGTTAGTCGCTTAAAACAATTAGGGGTGAGATGCCCCAAACTAATTAAATACAAAAGGATTATGTATGGAGTTCTCAGACGTTGTATTAGCCTTAGTAGGTATGGTATCAACTATAAGTGCTTGGGTAGTTGCTAATGTAGTTAGTGACATTAAGAAGCTAGAAGATAAGATGACTAGCTGTCAGACAAGTATGCCTAAGGAGTATGTTCTTAAAGCAGACCACAACCGTGAGATGCAAGAGATTAAGAAGATGCTTGGTAACATATATGACATCATCAGAGACAAGGCTAAGTAATGTTTAGTTTACTAACCAACATAGCACCAATCCTATGAACCACTACACCTACCTTATTCAGTATGAAGATGGTAAGCTGTACCACGGGGTTAGAAGCTGTTCTTGTTCTATAGAAGAAGACACTTACCAAGGTTCGGGTTTTTACACACCTAGTGGCGCTGTTGTTAATAAGATTATCTTAACTATTCATACTACTCGTGAAGAAGCTCTTACTGAAGAGGTTTGGTATCATAAAGAATACAATGTAAAAATACACCCTGATTATTATAACAGAGCTAATCAAACAACCACTAAGTTCAATTTTGACAGTACAGGGTATAAACACACAAAAGAGGCGTTGAAAAAGATGTCAGAAGCTAAGAAGGATTACATACCTTGGTCGAAAGGCATTAGTCTTTCAGATGAACACAAAGCTAACCTTAGTAAATCTCGTATGGGTAATGATTGGGCGAAAGGTCATAAGTTATCAGATGAGTCTAAGGCTAAGATAGGTAATGCCACTCGAGATGACAATAAATACTGGTTTAAACATAACTTGTACGGACTTGTATGTTGCACGAGAAGATATTTGAAAGATAACTTTAACAGCCCAAAGTATATTGACCACTTGTTTAGGAAACAACCTCACAGTAGTCACAAGGGTTGGACACTACATCCTTTGGAGGCATTATGATTTCACTAATAACAAATGTAGCACCTATTGCTTTTGGCTTCTTAATGAAGCTCTTCGCACTTAACCAACAGGCTAAACAAGAACAGCAGTCTCAGATGTTAGATGCGTTTGCTGCTAGGTCACAATCTATAGACGCTGCTAGGATAGCTGCTAATAAAGAAAGTCCTATGGCTGCCTTAAACAGACGATTAATCATTTGGGTAATGTTAGCCTTGATAGTTACTTATGTACTCGCTCCCATCCTATTTGACATCCCTACAGCTGTTCCTATCATTCAAGAAGGTATAAGCTTCCTAGGATTTGATATAACTTCTGATACAGTAGAATATACGATGGTCAGAGGCTTGGTTAAGTATGATGAGATATTCGGATGGACATCATTAATCGTTGAAATGTACTTTGGTGCTTCATTGGCAAAGGGTAAGTAAATGTTCAATAAACTGATATTTGGCACTACGTTAATTCTAAGTGTTCAAGTATTAGCTTTAGACCCTATCATTACAGATTCAACTAATCCAACATCAAAGGACATAGGACTATACGCTAGGATTGTTATGCCTTTAAATGCTCCTAAAGAACGTATCAACTGTAACACTCTGTATAAACTTGAGCTTAGAAAGAAACGACTTGAGGTAATGCGGCTTGAACAGGAACTAGCAGACCTTAGAAGACTTGGCATTAAAAATAAATTCGAGAATTAATATGGCAAACCTTGGTGATGACTTAAATAAGATAGACGAAGCAAAGGCAAAGATAGCTAATACTACTATTGGTATCTTTGGTTATAAGCTAACGCCAACTCAGATAGGTATGGCATTTGCTGTATTATCAACTACATTAGGTACTTTGTATGGTGGATTCACTATGTATCAGAAGGTAGAAGGTATAGCTAGTTTAGATTTAGGTGCGTATCAAGCAAAGATGGGTGCTATGGACATTAAGATTGAACAGGCATTGGATTACTCGAGAGACATTAAAAACGGTCTTAGAGACGATATTATGCGCATTGAGAAAGTCGCTGATAGAGTTGAAGACGATGTAAACAATATTGAAGACAAGGTTCGTAACTTGGTTGATGAAGCTGAAGTTAGGTTTGAATCTAAGAGAGACCAGTTAAGGACAAGCAACAAGGCAGATATTAAAGAGCTAGAAGAACGATTGAACGCTAAAGTACAAAGAGCATTAGATAACCCATTGGCTAACTAAATGAAAATATCAATAATATTTTTAATCGTATTACTTAGTTTTTTTAAACAAGTATTTGCTAATGAATTGCATATAATTAAGAACAATGGTTTTGGTAGTCACGAGGTTTATCAGTGTGTAGATACTCGAGAGTGCTATGACTTATACAAGACGAAGCGATTCTTTGATAGTAGTATAAATTGCGCTACAAAGATGTGGATACAGAGAGATAATAAAATTATAATGAGACTGAAAGGTCATAAATAGGAGAAGTAAAATGTTAAGATATAACATACCCCAAGAGAAGCCAGTAGTAAAAGCGCCAGCTAAAAAGAAGCCAGCTAAGAAAAAGAGTGGTAAGTAGTTGATTTAACTACAGTTTTTGTATTATAATGCAACCAAACGGAGAACCTAATGACCTTTAGAGAACTTATCAATGAAGTCCTAATCAGGTTGAGAGAAGACACCATTGCTACCGACTGGTCGGGTAATATCAATGACAGCACAACAATAACTGACTATCAGAAGGTTATTGGCTCACTGATTAACGACTCAAAAAGTAATATTGAAGCTTACCACGATTGGCTAGTCCTTCGTGAAACTGTTGACGTATCTACAGTAGTAGACACTAGAAACTATAATTTATCGTCTGGACAAGAGATAAAAGTTATCGATGTTATGAATCAAGATCAAGGCACTCATCTTAATCAGGTCAGTCGTCAAACCATGAATACATATAGATACCCTACTGAACAGTCAGGCGATCCTGTGTATTATGCTTTTAACGGTGTTGACTCTTCAAACAACTTAAAGATTGACTTAGAACCTAAGCCTAACAAGGCTCAGACTATTTCATTTGATATTGTTAAATACCAAGACCCTTTAAAGCTTGCAGCTACTGTTATTAAAATACCAGAAAAAGCTGTTATTCTTGGCGCATGGATGAGAGCTGTATCTGAGCGTGGTGAAGACGGTGGTACTCAAACTAGCGTTATAACGATGGAATACAAAGAAATGCTTAATCAGTCTATTATGTTAGATAGTGGTAACACTCAATACGAATCAGACTGGTACATCGCATAATGGCAGCACAAATACAGCCTCTTGTTCTTGACTCAATCGGAATATACGGTTTAAATAAACAATCGTCTCCTTCTAGTTTAGAGCCTCAGTGGCTGACTGAAACCCAGAATGTAATGTTAGATGAGAAAGGTAACGTAACAACAAGAAAAGGGATTAAACAAGTATCTGACTTGGTTGGCGCTTCTTCTTCTAATACAGATATTGTTAAGTCTTTAGGTGAATTTAGAAATGCTACTGGTAGTTCAACTATCTATGCTGGCGCTAAAGATAAGATTTATAAGTTAAACACAGCCCACACGCCTTACACTTTAGATGCTCAAACATTTACAGGTACACCTCAAACATTAACTGATGGTAACTGGGAGTTTTCTAACTTCAATGATAAGTTCTATGGTGTTCAATCAGGACACAAGCCTATCTATTTTGATGGCACTAACTGGATGGATTTAGAGGATGCTGGGTCTTTCTCAGCACCTGCTGGTGTAACTACCTTTAATCCTAGATGTGTTGTTGGTGACTTCGGTAGACTATGGGTGGCTGGTATTGCTGAAGAGAAGGATGTTGTTTATTATTCTGATACTTTAATCGGACACGTATTCGCAACTGGCGCTGCTGGTTATTTAGACATGAAGACTGTATGGGGCGGTGATGAAGTTACTGCTTTAGCTAGTTTCATGGGCAAGCTTGTTATCTTTGGTAAGCGCAATATTGCTATCTATAATAGTCCTGATGATCCTTCAGCTGCTGCATTTCAATTAGATGAGGTAATAGCTGGTATTGGTTGTGTGGCTAGAGACTCAGTACAAGCCCTTGGTGATGATATTATATTCTTATCTAACTCAGGTTTACGTTCACTACAAAGAACAATGATACAAGACAAGATGCCATTGATTGATTTGTCTCTTAATATTAAAGATGAGATTACATTAGATATTGTTAATGCTGATATGGACAAAGTGAAAGGTCAATACTGCTTATGTGGTGGTTATTATGTGCTTTCATTCCCAGATAGAAATATCACATATGTATTTGACTTTAAAGGAAAGGCTGGTGACGCTCCAAGAATAACAACGTGGGAGTTTGACTCTAAGAAAACACCTAAATCATTTCTATCAGTTACTGATGGCATTATGTATATTGGTTTAGGAGATACTACATATCAAGGTAGAATAGCTGAATATGATGATTATTATGATGTCGAAAAGACAGATGAAACCGTTACTTATGCTAATCAAACTGTATGTGAAGCTGCTAATAACACTTGGGAGTCAACTAATTCTAAATGTTGGCAGGATGTTAACAATAAATACCAAGCAGGTTTTAAAACAACATGGCTAGACTTTGGTAATCCCAGTGCTGCTAAGATTCTAAAAAGAATGTTACTTACAGTTACAGGTGGTTTTGGTATGGTAGCTACTTTAAGTTGGTACAGAGACTATAGCAATGTAGCAGACTCAGCTACTTTTAACTTGACCTCTGGAGGCTCATCAGCAAGATGGGGTTCTTCAGCCGCTATATGGGGTGTTGCAACATACGGAGTTTCTGAACAACCAGTGGAATATAAACTACCACTATCAAGATCAGCTAAAGTATTAAGACTGGGTATGACTGGTACTGTGAGTGGGTTTAAACCTTCATTACAGAACATGATAATTTGGGCTAAACAAGGCAAGATTAGATAATTAAAAGGATAAGATAATGTCAAATTACAATTTACAAATAGGGTGGTCAGGTAAAGATGCAGCAGCAGGCATTATCTCAGGCGATGACTTTAATACTGAGTTTACAGCTGTACAAACAGCAGTTAATACCAAAGCTGATCTAAATGGTGATGTTACAGAAACATTCCTAGCATCTACTGTTGATCTAGGTAACTGGACTGTCACTGAGACAGGTGGCGTTTTACTGTTTGCTACAAGTGGTACTAATAAAATGAAACTAGACGCTTCAGGTAACTTAACTGTAGTTGGCAATATAGCGTCAAACGGAACTATCTAAGGAATTATTATGATGTGGGCTGGCGGTAATCCAAACTTTGATATAAGAACAGGCGAGTCTATCCCTGAAGATTCACCTATGTGGAGAGACCCTGAGACTGGGGAGTATGTTAATAGAACATCTTCTACACCTTACAACCCACCTGCTCAAGTAATACAACCTTATTTAAAACAAGCTGGTTCAGCTGATGGCTCTACACAAGGTATGCCTAACTTAGGATATGCTCAACAACAAATATCTGGCGCTCAACCTGCTGGACTAGAGAAGCAGAATTTAGACTATGCTATGTCACAGTTAGGCATGATGTCTGGCGGTAGTGGTGGCGGATCTAATTACAATGAATCAGCTGTTTCTATTCCTGGATGGAACGCACCTATGGGTGGAGCTTCATCTGATGGTAGTTATAGTAATCCTTTTACTGGATCTGATTCTGCTGGTAGATCACAAGACGACCCTTACTACGGTGGTGACTCTGATTTCGGTACTTATGGTGGCGGTGGTTTAAGTTCAGATTACGGTCTGAGTAATAGCTGGTCACAATGGGGTAGAGAAGCCGCTGGTATGCTTCCTGGTATGTGGGGTACTGCTGGACAAATGTTCGGTGATGCTGCTATGGGTTTAAATCCTATGCCTGGTGCTGGTAACTATATTCCTGGTACTGATACATACATGCAAGATTACAATGTTAATTATGAAGGTCCAGGTGATGTAACTACAGATATGTACGGACTAGGTGTCAGTGAACAACGAGACATGTTGATTGACCAAGGTCGTATGGGTGAAGGTATGTTATTTGGCAAGTCTGTTGATGCTGACCAACAATTCTTTGGAAGCCAACAAGAAGCATTAAATTGGATGAACAATGATGTAAATGTTGCTGATCCTACAGGTCAGTTTGCAGCTGAGGCTGTATCAGTAGCTAATGACTTTACTCCTGTTCAAGATAGTTCGTTTGGTTCTCAAGCAGAAGCACAAGCTGTAGCTAACCATGGGTTTGGTTCAGATGAACACATGGCTGCACTAGAGGCTGATGGCAACCAACCAGCTATCGATGCTTTGAAGTCTCCTACTGCTCCTGGTGTTCCTGTTCCTACTGCTCCTGTTCCTGCACCAGATACTGGTAGTAGTGATGGTGGTTGGGGTGATACAGATACTTCTGAAGGTTCATTAGCTGGTGATTATAAAGATGCTGGCTTCTCTAAAGAAGAGATGGATTTTGCTACTAGCCTTGATACACCTAGTGATTCAGGGTCAAGTGATGGCAGCTCAAGTGATGACGGTGGTTATGGTGATGACTCTGACGATGGTGGTGAAGGTTGGGGAAGTGAAGATGCTACTGATGATAATGCTGGAAGTAGCGATTCAGGTGGTGGAGACTCTGGTGGAGGCGGTGGCGGCTCTTACATTGCCACTGCAGCTACTCAAGCATTAGGTGAAGAAGGTTTAACTATCTTTGAAGAGTGGAGAGACTATATGTTTGAAGCCCTACCTACGTTCACTACTTCTTATGGTCGTTACAGAGTAACCGCTCCTAAGATTGTAGCAGCTATTGACAAAAAAGAAGATTCTAAAGAGATATACAGTTGGATTTGGGATACGCATCTTAAACCTATCTTTAGTTTAATTACAGCTGACAAAGATAGCACTAAAGCATTAAAGGATTATAAGACAATGGTAAAAGAATTAACAACTAAGTTTCTAAAGGAGAAAGCATAATGAGTTGGTGGGATACAGCAGTAGATATTGGAAGTTCAGTAGGTGATTGGTATGGTGATAATAAGGGCTGGGTTGATCCAGCAGTAAACCTTGGCGCTGGTTACTTAGCAGGTAACAAGGCTGAAGACATAGCTCAACAGTCCTCAGATGCACAAAGGCAGAACGCTCAATTAGCCTATGAAAGGTCTTTACCTTGGAACACAGGTGGATTATTTGGTGCTGCTGTATTTGATCCTGAAACTCAGACATCATTACAAACACTTTCTCCAGAGCTAAGAGCGCAATACGATGCTTATTTGAATCGTTCTGCCACTCACACAGCTGGTATTCCTGATGCTAGAAAAGACTTTGAAACTCAGAGAGGTTATGCTGCTGAATTAGAAGGTGATGTATATGGAGCTGGTAAGAAGTTCTATGAACAACAAAAAGCTTTATACGCTCCTGAACAAGAGAAAACTAGACTATCTCAAGAATCAAGACTGTTAGCACAAGGTAGATTAGGTTCTACTGGTGGTGCTGGAGAGATTGAAGCACTAAGAAAAGCACAAGAGCAAGTGGACTTACAAGCACAGTATGCTGGTCTTGATAAAGCTCAACAACAGATCGGTATGTTTAGAGATAGAAGTAAAGAAGGTCAAGCATTAGAAGATGTTTACAGAGGCAGACAAGCTTCAGACTTAGCAATGGTACAATCATTAGGTCAACTACCTTCTGGTTATGCTCAGACTGGTAGAGGCATTGGAACTGGTATGAGTTCTATTGCAAGCTCTGCTGCTGGTATGCAGAATGTAGCATCACAAGGTATGGCTGATACATCCGCTGCTAAATGGGGTGGACTTGCTTCAGGTATTGGTGGATACTTAAATCCTCAACCTGCAACATCTGCAAATAAATATGACCCTCAAACGGGCAAAAAAATAGCTTAGGAGTAATAAAATGGGAATGTTTAATATGTACGAGGAGCAGGCTAAACAAGCAGCCTCTCCACTAGAAGTAGGAATGAGTTATGGTAAGCTACCTGCTGGTAGAGGTTCTGTTGCTCTTGCTGGTCAAGCTGGTGCTATGATGGGTCAAGGTGCTATGCAAGGTTTAGGATTTAAAACTCCTGCTGAACAAAGGAATGAAGGTCTTATGGCTATTAGACAACAGTTCCCTGATCCTAAGACAATAGCTGATTTTATGTCTATTGGTAATGCTTTGAATAACATCGGTGAATCTGAACAAGCTGAAAAAGCATTTGACCAAGCTAAAGAGTTAAGAGGTCTTGGTAAGACTACAGCTGCTCAGACACAGAAATTAGCAGATAGGGATGCAACTTTAGCCTTCTTAGAGGAAAGCAAAGGGGATAAATTAACTCCTAAAGAGGCTGCCTATTTCAAATCTAGAATTAAGTCTGACGTTTCTTTATCTATGAGTGGTCAAGTTGTTGATACAGCTCCAAACGTATTCGACCAAATCATTGCTGCTAGAACTACTGGCGGAGTCGAGAATGTACAGGGTATTGGTGATACAAAATTAACAGCAGGTGGTTTAGAGAAAAGAGTTGGCTCTTTAGCAACTAAAGTATTGAAGGCTGATTTATCAGACCTAGATATAGCCGTCACTGATGCAGAGAATATGTTTACTGCTTATGGAGATAAAAACATTCCTGGGCTATCACAAATGAATATTATTGAACGTCAAACAGAAGAGGGTGGTATTAACTCTGGTACTGTAGAGGCTGTTAAAAATATTCTATTAAAGTTACGTTCGGGTGCTGCTGTTACAGAGTCTGAGCAAGAAAGGTTCTTAAAGGAAATCAGTGGAACTAAAGTTATGACTGATGAATTATGGAAGAGCTGGATTGGAAGAATTAGAAAACTTATTGAACAGAAGAAAAAAGATTTGTTTGCTGGTGAGCGTAAAGATGTACTAGAGTTATACTGGAGTCGTCAAGGTACTGGATTTAAAGATACAGGTGCAGATACTAATACAGACGCTAAATCAAAACAACAGCAGGATTTATTAAACAAATACAACCTTAAATAAGGATAGCTATGGCTACTAGAGAAGAACTATTGATGGCTTTGGAACAAGCTGATACAGCAGGTAACACTGATGATGCTGAATCTATTGCACAAATGATAAGAGATGGTAGTTTTGACGTTCCTTCTTTAGATCAACCTTTTGAAGAATATGAAGAGGCTGGTTTCTTTGAGAAAGAGACTGGTGGCTTAGCTGGCAGTATCGCTGGTGGAATAAAAGGATTTAGTAAAACACCTGGTCCTTGGCAAGCTAAGGCATTAGGTGGAGCAGCTGGCGCTTTAGTTGGTGGCTTTACTGGTGACGTTGTTCAACAAGAATATCAAAAAGCTGTTGATAGCCCTATAGCTCCTAAAACTTTTGAAGAAGAATTAATTAGAGCGGCAAAGTATGGTGGTGAATCTGCACTACTTGACTTTGCTGGTAATGGTGTGTTCAAACTTGGTAGTAAGTTGTGGCAGTTTGCGAAGCCTAAAAAAATAGGTGGTGTTGATGAGGTTGATGAGACTCTTGGAAATCAAGTTGTTTCAGAAGCTGGGTATGATGCCAATAAGAAAACCTACGACAAGTATGGCTTAAAGATTGGAGACACTATACCCGCTCAACTTACAGCTGCTCAACTTACAGCTAACAAAATGGTTGGAACTATTGAAACTCTAGCGGAGTCTTCATGGGGTGGTGGTGCGATAACAAAACAAAGAGAGTTAAATGATTTAGCTATTTCTGAATACACAAGTAAATATATTAACAACTTTAATGATACAGCTGGTGAAATACTAACCGATGAAGGTCTTGGTCTTTTATTTAAGAACGGTATTGAAGCTGGAAAGACAATGCACAAAACGATGGGTGGAGAGTTGTATGCTAATTTAGATGTGTTATATAAGCCTTTGGTTAAGAAGACGTTAGTTGAAAAAGAAACCCCAACTGGAATACTTGATGCTGCTGGAAAGATGCTTGGTAGGAAGACAGCTGAACTTGTAGAGAAAGAAGTTTTACCTGTATCTACTAAGCTTCTAAAAGAGTTTGCCAAGAAGGAATTAGCAAAAACTGCTGGTACTAAACATAGAGCATTAAGTGGTTGGAGTAAAACAGAATTAGAATCAATCTTAAAATTTGATGACACAATTTCATTTGCTGAAGCACAAGCTTATAGAAGTAAAATGATTGCTGAATCATCTGGTGTGGCTAAAAGAGGCGAGGCTTTAGGTGAGGGTAAATCTGGCGCTCTTGCTAAAACTATCTCTAAGTTGTCTGATGATATAATTGCTCAAGGCGCTTTAAAAACCAAAAACCCAGAGTTCATTGCGGCATGGAGAAAAGCAAACGAGTTTTGGAAACAAGGTTCGGAAGACTTCTCTAATAAGTTTATGTCTTCTTTAATGAAGAAAGACCCTTCAGAGATTGGCAAGGCACTTTTCAACTCAACCCCTGAAAGTGTTATAAAAGCACGACACGCATTAAGACAGGCTGCTAAATTAGACAAGAACCTAGACTTTCATAAGACTTGGTTAGATATGCAGCAAGGATATATTCAAAAGATTATGTCTGATACTATTGATCCTCAAACAGGAGAAGTATCGATACGTAAGATTAGTGAATGGCTAAAGCCACACTCTGATAAAAACAAGAAGCTCATTTCAGCGTTTACATCAGAACAGAGAACTGGGCTAAAATCATTTACAGAAAGTGTTGAAGCAATGCAGAAAAGACCAGCAGGTGAAGGTTCATTTATGGTTACGGTTGGTCAGGCAGGTCTTGTATTGGGTGGCTTAGGTTCTCTTGGCTACCAAGAATGGAAGGGTCAAGATATTGCAGGAGACCTTGCTTTATATACGATAACACCGTATGTATTATCTAAACTTCTACTTAGACCTAAGTGGGCTAGAACTATATCAGCAGTTATGAGAATGAAAGGAAGACCAAGGTTAGGAACAGCAGCATTTGCTACTATCGCAAAATTAATGGCAGCAGTAAATGAAATTGAATTACTAGGAGAAAGATAATGGCAAGAGGCGCAGACGGGTCAATGTTGACCGAGAGACAACTAAAAGAATTAAACAGAAAACGATTTACTGATGCTGTAGCAGAAGGTAACCTATACAACACTGGTCCTATTGGTGAAGATGGTTCTACTGGCTTTGGTGAAGACAGATGGGCTTCATACTTCAAGAGTAACCCAGAGGAAGCTCCTAGTGACTGGACAGGCGACTCTAAGTCTTACATTGAGAAAGCACCAACCGATCAAGAGTTTCTTGCTCAAATGGACAATATGGAAGTCTATGATGATGAAGGCGAACTACTTTATGCTGATGGTCAAGAAGTTGGTGGTGGTGAAGGACAAGATAGAAACCTAAATGGCGATAGAGATGGTGACGGTTCGTTCAAGACTTACATGAGACCTGTTGATATTAAAGATGAAGTTCCTACTATAATTGATGAGCAAATTCCTACTGAAGAAATTAGGGCTGGTATTGATAAACGTAAAGCTGAACGTCCTGCTAAGACAGCTGAGATTGAAAGACGTAAAGCTGAAGTTAACAATGTTGATATTGATGCTGAAGTTGCTGCTGAGATGGCTATTGAAGAAGAAGACTCAGTTGAAACTTGGACTACTAGCTTTGAATCTATGTCTCCTGAAACATTCAATGAGATTAACCCTGAAGATGTTAAAGACCTAAGTGAAAACGCTCAAACAGCTTACAATCAAATCAAAGGTATGAACACTGATCTTGACCAAGAAGTTGGCGAGGGTATGCTTTCAGGTAAGCCTATGGATGAAGCTTCTAAGTCTGACATGATGAAATCAGCTATGATTAACATTGGTCTTGATGACACTCAATCTGCTGAACTACTTGATAAATTGAAAGGCATCTGTGGCTAATCCAACTGTATCACCTGAAGCGTACACTACCTATGGGATGCTATCAAAGTATGACTGGTCGCCACGTTTTAAAGCTGCCCTTATGGGTAGTATAGAGGTTGAAAGCTTAGACCCAAAAACAAAAAAATCTTTTGAACACACTAGAAAACAAAAAGGTGGTGGAACTGGATATGGGTTGTTTCAATTTGAAAGAGGATATACTGACAAAAAGACTGGAATTTACCATAAAGGTCAGTTAGATGATTATGAATCATTCCTAAAAGACCACAGCTTAAAAGACTCTAAAGAAAGCCAGATTGATTTTGTTTATAAGAGTATGACAACTAATGGATATGATAGTAAAGGTAATTCAAAAGCACCTCATGAGATAGGCGGAACTAACAGAGGTATGCTTCAGGATGCTATGAAGAACCAAGACATTAATGATAGCACCGAATCCTTAATGGATGATTACTTTCACTCTGGCGTTCCACATGAAGATCGAAGAAAGAAAAGCTCTGAGAAATACAGAAAAGCTTTTAAGATTAAACCTTAGACTCAGTTAGTTTACTTGGAACAGAGAAGTTCATCTCTGCGTTCAATCCAAACATTTTTAACATTGCGCTACGACTAATCCCGTAGCGTTTTGCTTTCTGGTCTATAAAGGTTAGGTCTTTCTCTGAAATCTTAATGTTAATCTGGTGGACTTTATCTTTCATAACAGCCTGTAATGGTTTGTAATGGCTATATTATATAGTAAGTATATACTGCATACTCATATCATTTGTGGTATAATTTTGCTGCGTGGGTAGGAATCTCCTCAGATTTGTTTTTTCACCCCCCATAGTGTTTTTTCAACTATTCACGCACTAAATTACTAGGGATTAAGACCTTGGACATCAACCTGTTGTTTCAATGCCTCTTCATCTCTATTCAAACATCTAGTTAAGTAATGCTCATAAGCATCATCATAGTTAGCACCACCTTTAGTGGCACGATCAGCGTAGTCTTCAGCTAGTTTTATACACATTTCTGTTGTTGTCATTAACTTCCCCAAGTTTAGTCTTGCATTTCTAAGAACTCACACTTAATGCGTGGAGTGTTCGACCAGTATTTCCTTGCACGTATCATCACAATTTGTCGATCGTCTTCGTAGTATATACCATTTAATGAATCTAGTATAGCCTTACAATAATTATCTATATCTGCGTTATTGTCACAGAAACGTCCTTGGTACTCTTCTTTCTTCTTCTTCGACCATGACTTAGGGATTTTCACAAAGAAGTCTAATTTCGCATATACGTTCGTCTGAAGGGGTATAAACTGCACATCCCCTATTGCTATTTTCATATCCTCTCTAAACTGTGTATATTTCTTAGGATAAAAGGTTGAAAAACGAGTAACCCTCGGACGACTAGCAGGAACAGGAATAATGTAAAAAGTTTTCTTCATTGATAGCCCCATTTATTGTTTACTACAATATTTATTGTCTTCCTACTTACATTGAAACAACCTGCTAACTCTCGTTGTATAAATAATCCAGTTGCATAAGCCTCACAAACTTCAGAAGCATCATCAACAGACATACACCTTTTGATTAAATTAGTCCTAAGTGCGTGACCTGTGTTTTCTTGTGGAGTACACCACTCTAAGTTGCTCGAACAGTTGTTATGCTTGTCACCATCAATATGGTTAATGTGCGGCTTGTTGTCAGGGTTAGTGATATACGCTTCTGCTACCAACCTATGGATAGTCTTCTGTGTCGGTTTATTGTTACCGTGTAGACTAACTTTTAAGTAGCCCTTGGTGGTCAACTGCCCCTTTAAAAACTTCGGACTGTTTGATATTTTCTTATAACTCCAAACCCCGCCATCTTCTGTAACAGCATATTTACCTTCGTAATTCTTAACATCAATCATGAGTGTGTTTCATCCTCTCCTAAATCTAACTCATTATCCAGATACTGTAAGTCTTGTAGTGCTTGTTCTAATGAGCATCTAATAAACTGCTCTCTGTCTGATCTTGGGTACTCAACTATGTCATTGATCTCTTTAAGGAAACCAAGAATACACTCAATCTTTTGTTTACATAACGCATCATCATGAAACTTCATACCCCGACTCCCATTGTTAAAAATAACTTACTCATAGGGTCATAAGCATTACGCTTCAATATGTCAGCCCTAACAGCTTTAGGCTGTTTGTTTATTGGTATGTATCCACCAGTGTATTCGTTCTTACTACCACGTTGTCTCCCAGCTGTAGGAGCTTGAGCTAATATATGTACATCTCTAATTCCACGACTTAATCTAGCATACATTGTTGATTGGTTGATATTGTATTTACGAGCTAGAGATTCTGCTGAGTTGTCAGTTGATCCATCTGATAGTGTGAACTTCTTACAAGCGTGTGCCTTCTTACGACCTAATACTTTGAAGTGTTCACGCATTACCCAGCCAACATCATTTGATTGGTCTAATCGGTATCTTGCCGCTGTTTGTGTAAGTCCTAATTTATCAGATAATTCTTTTGCTGTAAATGTCGAACCGTCTGATAATCTGTATCGTTTTGCTAATGCTACTGTTGTCATTTATTCCTCCTCGTTGTTTAGTATAGACTTATTATATATTACCATCTCATAGCCATAGGTTTATTATCAGGCATATATCTCAATGACATTGAATCATCATCAGTCCATTGTAAAGACTCAGGTTCATACCAGAATCCCCACGTACCCAACCAATCACCATTACGTTGCTTAACAACTCTCATCCAAGCATCAGGCTCATCAAATGGTACTGGATCATTGTTCTGTCTATCTCGTTGTTTCTGCTCATTCAAGTGAATGATTATAATATTGAACGCTAGATTAGATATGGCAGAGCTTCCAGCAATATCAAACTTATCAGGAAAGAAGTTCTTAACCCCAGCTGGTGCTTTGCGACAATGAGTAACAAGGTGTATGTGTACGTTGTGTTGTTTAGCTTTAGTAGTTAACGCACCGATAAACTTTTTCTGGCTCTCATTATCATCTTGGTTAACACCACACATCATCAATGAATCAATCATGATATGCTTAACACCTTTCTGTTCAGCTGACCAATCGATCATTGCGTATATATCAGATGTTTCAACAGTATCAGTAGCATCATAAATCCACAGTCTTAAATCTGTTTCTTCTTTGAATCTCTTATAGAAGTCAGAGTCAGGCTTAGAGTGTCCGTATGCTTGTCTACACATACGAGCAACTGTTATCTCGCCTTTCATTTCCATAGAAGCAATCAATACAGTCGTGGTCTTAGTTAGCCATAAAGCTACTTGACCCATCACCATAGACTTACCGTTACCATTCACACCAGACCAGATAGTTACCTCACCCTCTCTGAATCTAAACTTATCGTGTGTACGCTCCCAAGGCATCTTATCACCTGTATGGCTAATGCCATGATCTAGTAATACTTGCGCTCTATCTAAGAAGTCTGAAGCTGGTTTGATTAACTGTCTTTGCTTCTGTGCTTGGTAGTTTCTAAATTCCTCAATATTAATGTTGTTCATGTGAAAGCCTCGCATGACTCTGAACACCCAGAGTCTTCTTCATTATTAAAAGTAAATGTTTCTTGTTTATAGTTTGTTTCATTAAACACAGCTATCATCTTTTCAGCTGTCATATAATCTCTAAACAATGTTCTAGGTTCTGAAACAATCTCGCCTTTGATTTTGTTACTACCTACCTTTCCGTACTTCTGCTCAAGCATCATAGGGAAGTCAAAGATTGATACATCATCATCAAGTATCTTGAATAACTTCTTAGCTGACTTCTTGTAACACCACTTACAGTTTCCTTGGTAGTCTTGAAGATTTAAATCAAACTCTTGATCTTCCCAAAAGTCCATAACATCTAACTTGTCAGATGGAAACAAATCAACCAGAGGATACATTTTATTTTGTATAGTTTGGTTTCGTTTGATACGCTTAGGCTCATCTATTCTAATTCCAAGTGCTGTGTGATATTCACCCTTTAACCAGCCTATTGATTTGATGTATGAATGTATTGGGTTTTCTTTTAATTCCCTTGTACAATGTGGATAGCCGTTGTTTGGAAGTCCATACTTAGCAACTACATCTTCAAACGGTTCACCCTTACGACTAGCAGAACCATAATCAACAACCTTGTGAGTACAAGCAACACGCCCATCATTAACTACTGCTTCAATCCATACAGTATTAAATCCAAAATTAGTATCACATTTATTAACAAAATCTAGCGTTTCATTATTCTCTTGACCAGTATTAGCAAACACAATAAGCATCTCGTATTCATCTTGATATTCATCTAACAAGCGCTTGGTCATATACGCAGATGTTCTACCACCACTCATACAAACTAATAGTTTATGTTTCATATCTAACTCCAGCATAGTAGCCTTTCTTTTCTTCAACTACTCCACTAGGTAATTCATCAAACCAGCGTTCACCATTAAGATAAGTAGTAGCGTGTGGTATGAATCGACTCTCTGTATCAGTAAAGCGAATAGAACAGTCTTTAGTTGCTAACGCAGCATTAGTCTTGTTCAGTTTATTAAACGCAAGTGTTGCTCTCTTACGATCAGTCTTCTTTGGATAGTTATTCCAAAACGCATCGAACGCTTTATTCTTTTCTTTATCACTATCACTATCACTATCACTATCACTATCGGCTTTTCTGGGTTTCTCTGGGTTCTTTGGGTTACCAGATAACCCACTGGGTTTCTTGGGTTTACTAGGTCTACCACCCTTACTACCATTGACTTTGTTACGCTCAACAATGTTTTTATATTTGATTTCATCACGCAAGAATTGATTTTTAAAAGGCTCAAAAGCGAGTTTCATATCAAGACTCAAGCTTAATTCGTTACCTAGTTGGTAGTCTTTTATTGCTAAAAATAGCTGACCAATTTGCTCGGTTGATAATAGTTCAAGAACAGATAAGCTGTCGTTGTAAATGATAAAAGATTTCTTCATGTGTTCCTTATAATTGAACGAGCGTGAATACCCTCGCATTTGATCGATATGTTACTCATGATACAATCATTCATTAAATGTAGAATGTCCTTACCACGGGCAATATGCTCATCACCAAGTAGGTCTTGAGCGTTAAACCTACCAAAGATTTGTAGATTATTCATAGCACGATAAATAATGCCATGGTTTTCAAGCACAAAGTCATTAGGTGTTAAGTCTTTCAAGAGTGCTTCAGTCATGTTTCCATTAACCAGCATTGACCCTAGTACATCTTGCTCATCTTGTATTTGTATATTTCTCATTGGTTTATCCTTTAGTTGAATTGGGCGGCTCTTCGCAGTAGTTATAGTCTGCTTTGTCAGTCGGACTTCACCATTGCCCGTATAAAACTTACTTAGAACGGAATAGGGTCATCGTTAAACTCAGTAGCTGTTTCTGTTACTGTGTTCGCTATCGGTTCTTTAGGTTGAACTGAGAATGATAGTGCTGGTGCTTTAGGGTTTGCATCAGCTTTACGTTTCCAGCCTGATACCCAAAACTCCTTACCCTCTACATTGATAGAACCCGTGAAGTCTGGGTGATTCTCAGTTGTTTTCTTTTCGTTCTTCCAAATACTACCACGATTGGTATTGTCGAAATCTGCCATGTTGTTACTCCTTTTATTATTATTGTTTTGATATAACTCTATCGGCATAGCCAAAGAGCATATCTTCTTTTATTAGATAAGCATCTTTTGAACTCGTATCGCCACGAGATGTAAAAGTCTTCATATCTAAATTGTTTTGGACAATACAGTCCTTTATTCTTTCTGGCTTGATGAACGCATATTTATAGTGCGTAACAAAAACCCAGTAGTGGGCAAGTGTTGTAGATAGAGCAGACAGTTTCCCGTTCATTCTAACCTCAACAACTATGTTGCCCGTGTCTTTACTTTTATAATCTTGCTTAACTTCTATGCCATGACTAGACTCGGGTACGAATATATCGTATGCCTTGCAATATCCCTCTATACGAAACGCTTGGGGATATTTGCGTTTGATCAAAGCTAACACATCATCTTCAATCATCTGTCCAGTCTTTAGGTCTTGTTCAAATGTATTCATAATAGTTTGGAGTCCGTGTCGTGGACAAGCCGTACTTTTCGTTTAACTTAACGAGGACAAAAGGGAAAGGTCATGAATAACCTGAATTAAACCCCCGACCAGTCGTGGGCAGTAAACCCCTCTAGTTCTTTACATTCCGTCTTTAGACTCAGACTCGAATAGTTGTGTGTAGTAATCACATATCTGTATGAAGCCATTCTTCTTGGCGTAGTCATACAAATCACTTGCAGTATCATAGTCATTCTCTTTCTTAGCTTTGTCTAATGCTTCCTTGCCAGAGTTGATACGTTCGTTGTGTTCTTGTGTAGCTGTCAATGGCTTATTCTTACCAGCCGCAACATTGCCATCATCATCAACAGCTTCTAAGCCGAACATTGATATTAGAGCGTAACGCCTAGCGTAAGTAATAGCACCACCAAACTTTTGCATATCAGCACTAGGTATAACCAAGTGAGTATGACTTATAATCTTTTCTTCTGGTGTGCTGGTATTAACTAACTCCGTTGTCAGTACATCTACACCATCAATCCTATTAGGATATTGAATATAGATTAGATTACACTCAACCAAAGCTGGTGCTAGTGTATCCATAACCGAGTTAAGGTCAGCATACTTACTCTTAAAGAAAGGGTTACTAGCTGTCTTCTTGACACCTCCAACCATTGACCGAACCATTGATAAGCGTTCGTATATGTTTAATTTAATTGCTTCCATTTGTATCTCCTAGTGTAAAAAATCTTGTAGTTGTTCGTAAACAAAATCAGAGTCATCATTTATCTTATCTAACTCATCATCATTCAGTAGTTCGCCAGAGTCTTTGTATTCAGCTTCAATTATGAAAGCATCTTCAAACTCTGGGTATTGATCCCGTTGGAAATCCATGTCAATCACAGTTATGTTGTTAAAGTTCATAAGCTATGCTCCTTAACTGAATCAATAAAAGTATCAATCATCTGTTGCTCTTGCTCGTTGTGTTCAACAGCGTATTGTTTAGTAGCCATGTAGTCTTTAGCGTAGTCCATAAAGTCTGGCTCATAGTCATGTAGCTGTGCGTTCATCTCTTGTAGTTCAATGACCACTGCTCCCATGCGGCTCATGACTTATCCTCCAGTCCAAGGTCTTCTTTGATTACATTCACTTCATTAGTAAAGTTATATTCAAAGTAGTTGTTATCATCTTCAGGGTCTTGAAAGATATAGTGAGCCAAACCCTCTAAAGTGTTTAAACCTTTAGCAACTGCCTGAACATTATCAATAAAAACTAAACTCTGTGAATAGGGTGAGTCTTCATAGATTAAATGTTCAATGCTTTGCTTTACGAGTTCGGCAGTATCTTTAAACATTTTTAAGGCATCATCACGATTAGCTTGGTGCTGTGTAGTGAAGCCATCTTGTTCTTGTATATCTTGCGTTCTTTGGTAGTCCATATTTATCTCCGTTTTTGTTTTAGTTGAGTATTAATGATACACTATCTATTTACTAAGTGTAGTTTATTGTTGCTTATTTCTGTTAGTTTAGCTTTTAGATTAATAATCTCAATCAATGCCTGATTCTTTAAGATAGTCTGTTTGTTAATTTCATCTTTCAACTTGTCAACGCCATCTTTAACCATGTCATAAACTTCAGTTTCACTTTTAGTTAGATAGTTCATTTTCTTTTCTTCCTTTATGTTTTTAAATATGTGGGCGATAACATCAACTGTCCACCCGTTGCCAAGCATCTTATATCTTTGTGAGTTTGATACCAACTGCTTTTCATCTTCATCTTGTATTAAGGTGTAGTTGTCTGGCACAGTCTGTAAGCGTTCACATTCGAGTGGCGTTAGTTTTCGATACTTAACACCGTTGTAAATATTAGGGTCGGTTTGGTCAGACTCCTCAACAGGGATCATTGTTCTTTGCTTTCTTTCAATAGAGTTCCAAGCAACAGCACCACTGTAAGAATGGGTTAATGCGTATGCCTTATCTTTTTTTGTAGCACTCTCATTAACTAATATCTTTGGCTCTCTATGACCACCACCCATTGTTGTAAGCGTTGGTGATTTACCACTATCAGCATAAACACGTTTGATTGACTCATTACCTCTGATGTCTGTTGCGGTTGCCGCATGATGGCATATTGATTCTTGCTTGAACTCTTTCAGTTCACAAGGTCTATCACCGCTTAAATCATCAATAATATCTTTCAACACAACACCTTTGTCTTCTGGTTGGGCAACATTTGGAATATTAGTCCAGTACAATCTCACTCTATTCTGAGCAGACATTAATGCTGAATTAATCATTATGGGTTTAACACCTAAATGTTCAGATATAACATCTTGAAACTCTTGTTTCATTCGTACATTCTCAAGCATAAAATACTTAGGATTAATCTCTTTAAGCAATCGAACAAACTCAAAGAATAATGCAGAACGTGGGTCATCAAAGTTTAATTGTTTACCAGCAAAACTAAATCCTTGGCAAGGCGAACCACCTATTAACAAATCAATATTTGGTAAGTCTGTGGCAGATAACTCAGTTACATCGCCCAAATGAATAGTGTCGGGATAGTTGCTCTTAGCTACTTGGATTGCGTACTTATCAATCTCAGCTGCATAATAGTTATCTACCTCAATACCAGCTTCATCTAAAGCCAACCGACCACAACTCATGCCATCAAATAAACTTAATACATTCATGATGTTAGCTCCTGTATTCGAGAATAAAAGTGTTCAACCTCATTATCTTCTGACTCACCATCTTCAATCTCATTCATCATTAGGTCAAAAGCTTCGTTGATGTTCGATGCAAGGTTATGGTTTTTTAGTATTAAATCGTTAGCATAATTACGTGCTTTTATTATCTGACTCATTAGTATTTCTCCACGATTGATAATAGGTTCTCACGTTTATCTTCATTAGAACTGGTGCTGGTAATCAACCCCTCTTGTATTAGAAGCGTAACTGATCGCTTGATAGTTGATAGGCTGGTCATAAAGAAGTAAGGGTGCAACACTATCCCTTGAATAGTAATACCATCATGGTGAGCAATTAAAGCCAACACGTTGAACATGGTTCTGTGTAATGGCTTGCCGCTCTTTAGAGTTACACGGTCATTGATAGCTTGAACAGTTGTTAGTTTGTGCCAAGCACGTCTTAAATCTACTTTATTTAGCATAGTATTTATCCTTTTAGTTTTGTTAGTTGAAATGCCATAATTAATATCAGCAGCCCAGTTATTAGTTCCATGTAATCCATATTAGAACCTCATTAACGACCAAGCATTATTGCTTAATCTGTGGTTCATTATCCATAGTTCATTATAGAAGTCAATAGTTATTTTAGCGATAAGCTCATTAAGAGTCATAAGTCATTGATAGTTATAGGATATATCACCCTGAAATAATTCTCATTAGCTCATATAGTCTATAAGCCTTATAGTATAGGGCGTTCAATACCTATTGCGATATATAGCATTAATCCATATATCAGAAAAATATTATTATTAACTTTTTACCCTAAACAATAGGCGTATAAAAAGAATATAATTAATTAATAAATAAGTATTGACAAAGGCTTAAATAAGCCTATAATTAATCACAAGCAATAAAGCTTATAACTAAAAAGGTGATAAAAATGAATACTAAAGATTTTATAAAACTTGCAAACGGTGAAAGGTTATCTAATAAAAATGAATGGGTTTTTCTTACTGAATCAGTGAATGGCGTTGATATTCAATATAAAGCATTTGGTACTTGGATTCAATTTATAAAGGCTGGTGATTTTAATGATGGTTCTGGTTCTGGTTTAAGTGTTAGTGAATTTAAAAAATACCTTTTAGAAATTCTACAATATATAAATGCTGATAAATATAATCAATTCACCAAGGGGATAAAATGAATAACGTAAAAGAAACTAAAACAATAGAGTTTAATATTAATTTTGGCGGGTTTTATGAATCCCATAATAACATTATGATTGATAGCTCAGTAGCTAATTATTTTGATGCTGATGATATTGACAGTGTTAATGAGTCAGACATTGATAATGTTGACTTTAAAGCTATGGAATATAATTTTGGTTCTGAATGGCTTGAATTGTTTAGCAATGAGTTTCACCATTTAGCTTTAGAGTATAAAGGTATAGATTCACCAAGTTATTATAATTATGAAACTGACAAAATAATTGCATCAATAAAAACTGTTGATGTTGATAATTTAATTAATGAATTAAAGCATGACATTGATTTTGTAGAATATGTAAACGAAAATTCACAAAGTTATGACGGGTTTAATTCTTTTTACGTTGGTTTTAATAATGTTACTGATAATAAGGCAGTGTTTATGACTTACTATACTGATTATTTAACTGAAACTAATAAAGAAACTATACAAGGTTTTTGGCAGGACATATACGTTGATGCTGAATTTAACAAAGAAAAACACTTATACACTTTGGAGGGTTAATCATGAATAAATATAAAATTATAAGAATGTTTTTTAATGATTTTAATAAAAGCATAACCATAAAAAGAAACTTGAATAGCGATCAAGCCATGGCATGGTGCAGCGATCCAGAAACATCAAGCAGCACTTGCAAAAGTGCAAAGAAACTGGCATATACTAAAAAACATGGTCAATGGTTTGATGCTTTTGACGATCAATAAAACAAAGGGGATAAAATGACAAAGAATCAAGCAAAAATATACAAGGCATTGACTAAAAGAATAGAATCGTTTGGTGATAATCCACCGATTGAATTATTAAACGGTAGATTCAACTTTTTTAATGCTATTTTAATTAACAACTTTAAAACAAAGGGATAAACAACATGAATATAATAATTAATACATTGATACTGTTTAGCATAACAATAATTACAGTTTACGCATTAACAATATATCAATTGTTTATGTAAAGATAATCCACCAAGTAAGATACTAAAGCCAGTTTAATCACTGGTTTTTTTACGTTCAAAGATTAGTGGTTCGGAAGCTATAAAAATATAGTATCGATCGTGCTGCTAAATAACTTGTCGAAGTGTTTCAAGTGTTAGGTGTTAATAATCCGCACAGGGATAGAGAGTTTTTAATAGTTTAATACAGTAGCTGTTATTGTTTTGAATGGTTAATGTAATGGCTAAAATACCACAACCCTGTTAATATTTATATTTACCTTGATACTACTATCAATTAACTGTAAACCTTGCTGTATAAGCATATTCAAGCCTTTAAACTATACTAAATGACTTATTCTATGAGTGCTTTATGTATGCAGGGAGGGAGGCTCAATGCCGACGCGAAGATGAATGTTACTATACCCAAATCACAAGAAACGAAGTTTCGACTTTTCCAAATCTAGGGGAAAAGCTCTTGTTTAGATGGGCTATCTGCAGTAACTCTGTGTTGGCTATAATGTTTATGAAAGAGTTATGTAAGATTTTAGCTGATAAAAACTATATTGTCAAGTTACGATATAGTTTGTTTGTTTTAATAAAGTAATATATACTATTGCTACTTTAACCTTCTTATGGAGATAATTAAATGGGTGAAATATATAAAGACTCAAGAAAGAGAAAGAAAGATGGACGTGCTGGTAACCTTGGTAATCCTGCCTTGGTTAAGGGTGTTGTGTTAAATCCTAAAGGGAGACCTAAAGGCTCTGTGAATAAGAATACTTTGTTAGCACGAGCTATGATGTCTGATAGAGGTGTTGAGGTAGTTCAGAAAGTAATTGATATGGCTATGGAAGGTGATGTACATTGTTTGAAGATGTGTATTGATAGAATATTACCTGTTCATAAGGCAGTTGATCCAAACCGTACTAAGACTGATGCTAACATTGTTATTAATGTTGGTGCTTCTTCTGATATAAAAGAAAAGATAGCTAATTCTGACCCTGCTAAACTTGTTAATCCTAAAACTAAGACTGACGATGAGATAATTATTGCAGTTGGTGAGGTTATAGAATGATTAAAATTGTAGTTAAATCAAGGGGTTACGTATAATGCCAGAGTTAAATGTAGATTTACATCCTGCTCAATTAGAGATATTTAATTCAACTGCTAGATTTAAAGCTGTGGCTGCTGGACGTAGATTCGGTAAGTCTAGGCTTGCTGCTTGGATATTGTTAATTAAAGCTCTACAGTCTGACTCAAAAGACGTGTTTTATATCGGTCCTACGTTTCAACAAGCAAAAGACATTATGTGGTCTATGCTAAAAGAGCTAGGTGAAGATTTAATCGTTGCAGCTCATGAAAACACCGCTGTATTAACTCTTATAAATGGGCGGAAGATATATTTGAAAGGATCTGATAGACCTGATACATTGCGTGGTGTTGGTTTGGCTTATGTTGTACTAGATGAGTATGCAAGTATGAAACCTCAGGTGTGGGAACAGATTATTAGACCTACTCTTGCGGACGTACGTGGTGGAGCGTTGTTTATCGGTACTCCAGCAGGTAAGAATCACTTTTATGACGTTTATCAAGATGCTTTAAAGCTAGATGACTGGGAAGCTTTCCAGTTTAACTCAACTGATAATCCGTTTATTCCTGATGATGAAATTGAAGCTGCAAGAGACTCTATGTCGTCTATGTCATTTCGTCAAGAGTTTGAAGCATCCTTTGAAACCTTCTCTGGTGGTGTATTTAAAGAGGAATGGTTTAAAACAGCAGAAGAACCTGAAGAAGGCTCTTATGTTATCGCTATTGATCCTGCTGGTTTTGAGTCTGTAGAAAAAGAACGTAATTTGAAACGATCAAGACTTGATGAAACCGCTATTGCTATTGTTAAGATAGATAGAGACAAGTGGTGGGTTAAAGATATACTACATGGACGATGGAATATTAAAGAAACAGCTAAAAAGATACTTACATCTGCGGTAATTGTTGAATCTTCGACTGTTGGTATTGAAACTGGTGCGCTGAAGAACGCTATCTTGCCTTATTTAGAGGATGAGATGCGAACACAAGGTCAATATGTATCGATTATTGAAATGAGACATGGTGGTAAGAAAAAGGCTGACAGAATTGTATGGTCTTTACAAGGTAGAATGGAACATGGTCAAATATCGTTCAATGAAGATAGAGATTGGCGACCGTTTATCTCTCAGATGGTTGATTTCCCTAATAGATTATCACATGATGATATGTTAGACGCTCTTGCGTACATTGATCAAGTGTCTGTTGCTGATTTCGCCCACACAATCGAGCTTGAAGACGATTGGCAGCCTGAAGATGAGGTCGCAGGATATTAAATATGCAGAAAGTCTCCTTTTTAATTGCGTTTATGATATATTACGCCTAAATTCCTAGAGAAATCAAACACTTATGTTCGATCAGAAAGAAACTCAGTATAAAGCTCTAGCATCTTGGCTTACATATAGACTAGAAGGATGGCGTGATCATCGTGATATGAACTATGTTGATAAGTGGGATGAATATTACCGACTTTGGCGTGGTATCTGGGTTGGTTCAGACAGATTACGCTCTTCAGAGAAGTCAAGAATCATATCTCCTGCGTTACAACAAGCGGTCGAGGCATCAGTTGCTGAATTAGAAGAAGCTACGTTCGGTCGTGGCAAGTGGTTTGACATTCAAGACGATATGTTGGACACAGATCCTTCAGATGTTGAGTACATTCGTAACCTATTACAAGAAGACCTTGAAAAGACTGGTGCTAAAGACGCTATCTGCGAGGTATTCCTTAATGCTGCTATCTACGGTACTGGTATTGGTAAGATTGTTGTTGAACAGAACATAGAAAGAGTGCCATCGGAAGAACCTGTAGAAGGAACGATGACCACAACTCGTACATTGAAGGAAATTCCATCAATAGACATTAAAATCGAACCTATTTCTCCTAAGGAGTTCTTAATTGATCCATCAGCTAACTCTATCAAGGAAGCACTTGGTTGTGCGCATGAAGTTATTAAGCCGAGACATCATGTTGTGTCTGGTATTAAGTCTGGTATTTATCGTGATGTTCCCCTTGATGGTGATTATGACACTGTTCGCTTTGGCTTCGACCCTGAAGTTAAGCAAGCTGACGAAGGCGATTCGGTTAAGATTACCGAGTATTGGGGTTTAGTGCCTAAGAGATTTTTAACTAAATCAAAAGACCAAGACGACTTTGAGTACACTAATAAAGCTAAAGATGAGCTAGTTGAAGCAGTTGTAACGATTGTTAATGACGAATATATCCTTAGAGCTGAAGAAAATGCGTTTATGATGAAGGATAGACCTTTCATTGTCTACCAGCATGACATTGTTCCTAATAAATTCTGGGGCAGAGGTGTTTGTGAGAAGGGTTACAACCCTCAAAAAGCACTTGATACAGAGATGCGAGCTAGAATCGACTCTCTTGCCCTAACGACCACTCCTATGATGGCAGCAGATGCGACCAGATTACCAAGGGGTGTAAAGTTTGAGGTTCGACCAGGTAAGACTATACTAACGAATGGTGATCCAAGACAAGCTATCATGCCTCTGACTTTGGGAACTACAGACCAAAATACTTATACCCAGGTCGCCTCATTACAAAACATGATACAAATGGGAACTGGCTCTGCTGATGTTGGTTCTGCCGAAAGAGCAACCTCTTCTGGTATGTCAATGACTCAATCTGCATCAATTAAGCGTCAAAAGCGTACTTTGATGAACTTCCAGAACACTTTCCTGATCCCAATGATCAATAAGTCGATGTGGAGAAAGATTCAGTTTGATGTTGATCGTTATCCAGTAGCTGACTACAAGTTTGTACCATACTCAACTATGGGAATCATGGCTAAAGAGCTAGAGATGACCCAAATGGTGCAAATGCTTCAGGCAGTACCTAAAGATTCACCTGCTTTCGATGTTATTTTGTTGTCAATGATACAAAACTCATCAATGCACAACAGAGATCAGATTGTTCAGCAACTTACACAAGGTAATCAACCTAATCCTGAGCAACAACAACAACAACAAATGGGTATGCAGTTACAAATGCAGCAAGCTCAAGCAGATATTCAGAAAACTCTTGCCATGGCTGAAGAAGAAAAAGCTAAAGCTGTTAAATGGCAGGCTGAAGCGGCTAACTTACAGCCTAATCAGATTGATATTCAAGACAAGGTACTCAAACTACAGAAAGATGCTATCTCATTAGAGAAGACTAAGGCTGATATTGCTAGTAAGAACATGGATACAGAGAGAACATATCCTGAAGTCGATCATCTAAGGTCTGAGACCGCTTTGAATATGGCAAATGCCAGAAAGATTGCACAAGAAACAGAAATTAATAGGTTTGTTCAATGAAGTCAGATGAACAATTCTTAAAAGATAGAACAGAATTATTCGAAGCGGAAGGTTGGCTAGACCTAATGCAAGAACTAGAAACCATTGAAGATAATACTCGAGACATTGAGACTATCAACAATGAGCAGGCTCTTTGGGATGCCAAGGGTCAGTTGAAGGTACTAGGCTATTTACTTAGTTTGGAATCTGCAACTACAATAGCCGTGGAACAATCGGGAACGACTCCACATTAATCAAACTTCATAATCCTGAAGAGGACGGAGACCAAGGTATGAGTATAGTAGTAGATGTAGCACCCGAAGGTGTAGGCGAACAGGTAACAGAAACTCAAGAGGTTTCACAAGAGGTTCAGCAAGAAGAAATTCAAGCGGAATCAACTTACGAAGCTCCTGAGAAGTATGCTGGGAAGTCATTAGAGGATGTGATTGGGATGCACCAAAATGCCGAAAAGGTATTAGGTTCACAAGGTCAGACAGTTGGAGAGCAACGAAGGTTAATCGAACAACTTATGACACAGTCACAAGCGAGTCAAGCTGCTAAACCAGCAGAAGAGACTGTCAGTTTTGAGGATAATTTTTACGATGACCCTGCGAAAGCAGTAAACTCAGCGATAGAAAATCATCCAGAGATTGTCAAAGCTAGAGAAGGTAATGTTAAGTCAGCTCAACAGGCTAACTTATCACAGTTAGAAGCAACTCATCCTGATTTTATGGATGTTATTGGTGATAATGGCTTTCAAAAGTGGGTAGGAGAGAGTGGTATTCGTACCGAGCTGTTCCGTAGAGCCGATGCTAATTACGATTATAGCGCTGCAAATGAATTATTAGGTACTTGGAAGCAAATTTCAATGATCGATAAGACGCAAGCAGTAAATAAATCAGAAAAAGCTAAGAGACAAAAGGCAATGCGACAAACCAGTTCAGAGACTCGCTCTTCAGGAGACGCTGTTGGTGGTAAGAAGATGTATCGTAGGAGTGATTTAATCAACCTACAAGTGAGCGACCCTAAGAGGTATGCAGATTTATCAGATGAGATAACTATTGCATATCAGGAAGGGCGCGTTAAATAATACTCAATAAGGAGAAATAAGATGGGTTTAGGTACTAACCATAGTACGATTACAACATCAGCTAATTTCATCCCTGCTCTATGGTCGGATGAAGTTATTGGTGCGTACAAACAAAACTTAGTTTTAGCTAACTTAGTTACAAAAATGTCACACAAAGGTAAGAAGGGTGACACGATTAATATTCCAAAACCTGCTCGTGGTTCAGCGTCTGTAAAGGCTGCTAATTCACAGGTTACAATGATTGCTGATACAGCAGGCGTTGTTCAGGTTAGCATTAACAAGCACTACGAATATTCGAAGTTAATTGAAGATATTGCTGAAGTTCAAGCATTATCATCTATGCGTAAATTCTATACTGATGACGCTGGTTATGCTCTTGCTAACCAAGTTGACGATAGCTTATTCGCATTAGTTGAGGGTTTTCAAGCTGGTACAGTAGGTGGTACAGGTGCTGCGGCATGGGAGAAAGCTGTAATTGCTGGTAACGGTTCATCGTTATACACTGGTAATTCTTCTAACGCTTCTGACATTACTGATGCTGGTATTAGAGCGATGATTCTTAAACTTGATAACGCTGATGTTCCTATGGACAATCGTTGTTTAGTTATGCCTCCAATCGCTGCTAACGACTTGTTAGGTATCTCACGTTTCACTGAGCAACAGTTCATTGGTAACGGTGATGCGATTAAGACTGGTAAGATTGGACAGATTTACGGTGTTGACGTTTTCGTTACATCTAACTGTCCTACAGTTGGTACTGATCGTGTTGGTACTTTGATCCACAAAGACGCTCTAGTTCTTGCAGAGCAGGTTGGCGTGCGTTCACAGACTCAGTACAAACAAGAATACTTAGGTGACTTGTTTACTGCTGATACTATTTATGGTGTTGCTGAATTGCGTGACGATGCTGGTGTAGCGTTCGTAGTTCCAGGCTCTTAATATAGTTAGTTAAGCGTAGCCCTTGTCTTGGCGAGAGGGCTATTCTGAATTAATTAGGATTAGTTATGCCATTATTTGCTTACAAATGTAAAAATAACCATACTGAAGATAATATAGTTTCTTACAGTAGACGTGAAGAACCACAAGTCTGTCCAGACTGCGGAGAACCTTCTTACTACGAACAAACATTCTGTACTAATTTCCAATATGGTGAAGACTACAGCTCTTTCGCTGCTGACACTCACCGTTGGAATATGAGAGAGAACAAACGACACGGAACAAACGGAAAGAATTATGTTTGATATATTAGAAGACTCTACCTGTGAAAACTCTGCTGGAAGCTCTTTAGAGATTGACAGAGTTAAAGAAAAGATTAAGGCTATCTGGACTCAGATCATTAATGCTGAATACAATGATAAGTATGCTACTCAGAAAGAAGATGATGAAGACTATGTATCACTAGAAGATTACATTACGGAGAACAAATTGTATTTCCCTGGTGATGCCAAGCCTGAAAATGAAGTTGATGGCATTGTTAAGATGTTAGAAGACATGTTTGATCCTAAAGAAGAGTTAGAATCGGTTCAAGGTGGTGGAGCAGCTCCTACTTACAGTGGTAAACAGTTATCATCTAACAATGAGAAAGGTAAGATTGAAGCTACTGTGTACGAGGTAGACCATGCTATGACTAAAACTCCTGGAGACTCACAAACTTCTGCAAAATCAAGCACTTATGAGCATCATAGTGGTAAGATAGCACCTAGAAAAGATTCAAAGGTTAAGACGAGCTTTTCTCCTATGATTGAAAAGATTGTAGAAGAGCTTCTTGAACTTGAAGATAGACAAAATATTGGCAGAAGAAGGCAGTTGTTTAGATTATGAAGCGTATGTACTGGAAAAAAAAGAAGACTATTGCGATGTATCTTAACCGCAGACAGTTTCTTGAAGAGTTTTCACCTATTTACTCAGCTGAAATAGAAATAGAGCTAGAGTCAGGAGGTGTTTTTTTAATAACAGAAACATCAAGCACAGCCTCACCTCAATACATTAGAACGGAGTAGAAATGTCAAGTATTAAAATATCAGCTTTAGCAGCTAAAACAACCTCAGCAGGAACAGAAGAATTACTAATTAATGATGGTGGTGTAAGTAAGAAGATTACTATTGCTAACCTTCGCTCAACTTCTGATATTAAGACTTCAGTGGAAGCAGCTACAGATATTGCATTAGGTGGCAGCCCAACTACAACAACACAATCTGCTTCAGACAACTCAACTAAGGTAGCAACAACTGCTTATGCTGATACTGCTGTAGCTAACTTGGTTGACTCAGCTCCAGCTACATTAAATACTCTTGATGAGCTTGCTGCCGCTTTAGGTGACGATGCTAACTATGCTGCAACTATTACTACTGCTTTAGGTACTAAGGCAGCTCTTGCAGGTGCTACATTCACTGGGGCTGTTACAGCTACAACCTTTAATGGTGCTGAACTGGCACACAAGGATGACCATAACTTAGGATTAGGTCATAGCGCAATAGCTGCTATTACTACTGGTGATAATAATATAGGTGTTGGTATTAATGCTTTAGCCTCTACTACTACAGGTGGTCTTAATATAGCTGTTGGTAGAAACGCTTTACTAACTAATATAACTGGTGGTAATAATACAGCTTTAGGTGGTGATGCTTTAAGACACACTACTAGCTCAAACAACACAGGCGTTGGGTATGATGCTCTTGAGGCTAATACATCAGGTACTGAGAATATAGCAGTAGGTGCTTTCGCAGGTGATGCTATCACTACTGGAAGTAATAATACTATCATTGGTCATTATGCAGGTACTACTGCTCTATCTGATACAGTTGTTATTGCAGCTGGTACTACTGAGAGGATTAAAGTTACTTCTGCTGGTTTAGATGTTAATGGTACAACTGCTGTTCTTACAGATACTGTTTATACTCACCCAAACCATAGTGGTGATGTGACTTCCACAGCAGATGGTGCTACGGTAATTACTGCTGGTGCGGTAGATACAGCAATGTTATCAGCTACTCTTGGCGATCTAAGAGGACGTGGTATTACCCACGTTGGTAGAGATACTAACGACTACATTCATATAGATGTTGCTCACGTAAGATTCTATATCAACGGTGTTAATGTTATGAGTGTCGATGCCTCTGGTAACGCCATCTTTAAAGGAACGGTAAGTTCAAATGGCACACCTGCTTAACACTAATATATATTAAAGGAGAGATAATATGGCTACAACGCTAGTAAGTACGGGAATAACCTTCCCAGATGCGACAACACAAACAACCAAGTCAGTGGATACGGTTTATACACACCCTAATCATAGTGGTGATGTAACCTCAACAGCTGATGGTGCTACAGTTATTGCTAATGGTGCTGTAACAGATGCTAAGATTGGTACTATGAGTTCTAGTAAACTGACGGGTGCTTTACCTGCTATCAGTGGTGCTAACTTAACTAACTTACCAGCAAGTGGTTTTACTTCATCAACATTCTTAGACCAAGGCACTCTATTCAGTAGAGCATCTGCCAATACAATTAACATTCCAGACTTAGGTGGTATGGTAGACGGAACTCTAGTTGAAGTTACAGCCACAACCAAAGATTTAAATACTTCTGGTAATTGGGACGCTTCAACCTATGCCACAGCATCTAATCGTGCTGGTAAAGACTTCTATGTTTATTTACTTAAAGCTGGTGGCGTTATTCTAAGTAATAATTCAACTGCACCTACTACTTCTGACACTACAAATTCACGCAAGATTGCTGGATTCCATTGTTTATGTGTGGCAGTAGGTACTATCTCTGGTCATAGTTTAACTGGATACACGGTAGGCGATATTCTTCCTCGTTCAGTGTGGGATAGGTTCAATCGTCCTACGTCTTCTCCAGAGGGTATGGTTCTTTCTAATGATGGAATGTGGGTAGACATTTACTTACCAAGCTATACAGGATTTGTGCTTAAATCAACTTATGCCTCTACTATTGCAGACGGCTCTAATGGTTGGCACGGATATAAATTTGAACAATGGTTTGGTGATATTGGCAAGAAATTAATCCGTCAAACTGAATTTGTTACAGCTTCAATAGGCTCTAATCAAGGTACTAATATTACTGGCTCTGCTGACCCTGGCACAACTGGTGGTCATAACGACACCGCTGGTCGTAGAATGATTAGTAATATTGGCTGTGAAGATATGGCTGGTGCTTTATGGCAATGGTCAAGAGACCCTGGTGGTGTTTATAGTTCTGGTGCTTCTTGGGTTAACGCTTATGATGGCAATGACTCTGGCGTAGCTGGACAACACTACCAAGCTCCATATCGTGCGAGGCTGGGCGGTAAG
>Ga0222703_1000046_pt1 | contig 33233 bp, 47 predicted proteins | sample AntAcemetage1506_FD_179827 | JGI IMG/M metagenome (GOLD analysis project Ga0222703, IMG submission 179827) | Saline water microbial communities from Ace Lake, Antarctica - #1506 | ecosystem: Environmental > Aquatic > Non-marine Saline and Alkaline > Saline | place: Antarctica: Ace Lake...
ACATCTTCTGTTGACCCCATTGGCTGATAATTAACAATTCTAGCTGTTGTATTAAATGCCGGTCCGCCTGGATAATTATATCCTTCAGCTCTTAATTCAATATAATGTGATGGCACACCAAAAATTGGTCCTACCGTTCCATCTTTTAATAATATCATTCCGTTTCCATCCCACAAAAAGTTTGAATCCGATCCAAAAACACCAGCAGAATTAAAAATAATCTCTGTATCACTACCCGGTACCTGATTGTCTACATAGGTTTTTACCGCTTTTTCAGTCGGTACTGCCAAATCTGAATCACCAACTAATGCACCATCATCAGAAAATTCATTAATAATTACACCATTTAATAATTGAAAAAGTCCCTCATGCTGATAACTACCAGTTGATGGTCCGTTTGATGTGTCTAATCTTAAATATAGTGATTCCATATTATTATTTACGATGCCTTTAATTTCGTTTGATTGTATTTTTCCACTAATATCTGACATATATTAAATATTTTTGCATTAAGCATTATCTTAAAGCTGTACCAATCTTTGATGGGAATTGGCAAACCCGTAAACTATCAAGTACAACACATCAGCTTCGCAAGAAGCTCGTCAGCGTCGAACTCGTAGTCCGTGCAGAGAGTCTTGAGCAGGTCGTTAAACTCGCCCTCGTCTCCCTTGTTAAAAAGAACGGTAAGCATTGCAACTGCTTTGTCAATTTCCATTTTCATCCTCCATCAAAATGTAACCGTGGTTGTGGCATTTCTCGCAGATAACAGTGATGAACCTATCACCACTTTTTGCCTGCCAGATGTTACTGGTAACTGTGTGGTATGTACCACGTTGACAGTGCATACACCATGCCTCTGTCCTCTTGCCGAAGGTCAAAATCATCTCGTCTTTCATTTCTCAAACCTCCAATTTTTCCAGTAGTCGCCTCCGTTGGCAGAGCAAGTTTTGCACTCGCCAGCGTAGATGACAGTTGTGAACTCTTTGCCGTCATCAAACTCTTTCGTACCCACAGTTGCCCCGCAACCACACTTAATGACAACACGCCTCATCTTGCACCTCCATTGTTTAGTCCACCCACCCCCGACAATTAAGTCAGAGGGAATTAGATTTTTCTGATATTACTATCAGAGGTGGGTGGACTTTAGGTGTTTTAAAAGAATACTCGTATGAATACTGGTATCATAACAGCGGAGACAACAAGAAAACCACCAATTATCCTATTCTTCCAAACCTCTAATTTTGAGACTCTTCCGTTTGTTTTTATAGTTTGACCCTCAATCCTATCTAACTTTTCAGTCAGATGGTCTTTTAAATTTTCTATCCGTTCTATTACAACGGCTAGTGTTTGTTCTGGCATATTTAGTGATTTATACGTTATCTGGTATTGTTAATAAGTTAATCCATCGCCTGAATTATATAATGCTGTTATTTCATCTGGTGTTAAAGCCCTACTCCAAATACCTATTTCATCCATTAATCCATTATTACCATAAGGTGAATGAGGATAACCAATATATTTAGTTACTGTGTTCGAATTAATTATGTCTGCTGTTCCATATCCTCCATCGGCTACACTTACTCCATTCTTATATAAAGCACCAACATTAGTATCTGAATCAAAAGTTGCTGCAATATATACCCATTCATTTAGTGGAAAAAATGTATCAGGGTCAACATTATTAGCTTTTGCTATATAGTTGTTTCCAGAAACTCTAAATACTAGTGGTGTATTTTCATTAGCCCCATCAGCACAATCAAACTGCCAACCCAATGGACTATTATAAGCATCTGGTTTTGCCCAGAAAAATGATTGATAAGTACCAGACCAAGTGGCTGTTCTTTTGACCCACATTGCTACAGTTAATTTTGGCGGTGTTAAATCAGCTGAAGTTCCTACAGTAATATTTGAACCAGCAATATCAAAAGAATACGCCCCTCCCAATTTACCACTAGCACTATATATAACATTATTTATAATTCCATCATTAGAGCCTACACTATCTGGCACAGAACCGTCTGTATCCATATTCCAATAAGAAACTAAACCAGTAGAAGGAAAATTTCCACCACTTCTTCGCCTTGATGCAATTTGTAAGTAGGAGTTATTCATATTTATAATGTTTTAGTATATTCAATTACTATCCCTGATACACCTATCTTCTGTGCATAATCATCGTTACCATCGTGATCACGATAAAAGTAAAGCATAGCTAACTCACCAGATGCTAATCCTGTAACAGTAACTTTGGTACTTTGAGGTGTAATTAGAATATCGTCCTGTGGTGCTGTGATAGCTGTATCGTTGGAAGCTATCTCATCTCCGAACGTACCTGTTAAAGTATCGTTATCACCTGAACAGTAACCTGACATCTTGAACTCTATCTCCTCGTTACTTGGTCCTGTTGCGTTTGTTACTACACAATTTACTGTAAACTTAATACCATCAGCTACAACTATATCTGCTGGTACTTGCCAAGGAATACGAACATCCTGACTAGAATCACCAGCGAATTGTCTAACTCTAATTTTACCGTTAGTATCTGTTACTAATTCTGCTGCATCTGGTGCAGAAGTTCCGTCTTCAGCCCATTCAATAGGGATAAGGACAGTCTCTGTTTTTTGTGATTTGTATGACATATTTTTATTATTAAATTTCTTGAATTTCTAACCAAACTTTTATAGTTTTACCTGCTGTGCCACCATATGCACTTGCACTTATTCTAGTATTTGCGTTGAATAGGTATATAAGCCATATTAAATTATATAAGCATTAGTACCATCAATATATAAAGTTATTGCTTGGTCTTTAGCTTTCATCACATAAGTAGCCCCACCATCAATTGTTCCACCACTTTCAAGTGATACGGTTATATTATTCGTTGCACAAGCACCCTTTTCATCTTTAATAATAAACATTCTAGGTGCAGTTGCTGATCCTGAATCCTCATCTTCTGTACTAATCGTGACTGCTCTAGCTGCTGCTGTATTATCAACTGCAATGATATAATCATCTGTATAAGCTGATGGATTATAATCTGCTGCACCCACCGCCATACGACCTCTAAAGTTTGCACCATTAGCACTTAGGTTTGTGAATGCACCCGTACCTGGTGTACCTGCACCTATATTGACAACATCAATAGTACCTGAATCAATATCAACATTCGTCATTTCGTGATTATTGAAATCAATCTCTACAGCACCATCTCCACCCCAAGTTAGTTTGGCTGCTGAATGAGTGATTGTTACATCACCGCCATCGAAATTAATAATTCCACCTGATCCGAAATGTAAATCGTTCAATCCAATACTAGTTGTTCCTATATCAACTGTTTCATCACCAAATACTATGTTATTATCAAACTGTGCTATACCTTGGTCTATATGAACAGCAGTATCAGTAGCAGCGTTCATACTAACATAAACACCAACTTGAAGTCCGCTTGTTTTAGTTCCACCAGTCACTTTAAGACCATAAGCATTTACATTACCTGTTGTTGCTGTAGTATCTGGTAATTCTACATCAAAACCGATAAAATCGTTCACACCTGCTGCAGTATTTTGAATAATTTCATCACCATAGACTCCGTATCCAATATATTCATAAACACCTGCACCAGTATTAGTAACTGCTGGCATATCAATTCCGAATCCATATACACTTTGTCCTGTAGCAGTTACATTCTTACCAAAGTCTAACCAAATACCATTTATTTCACCTGACAAGGTAGTTGCACTACCAAAAGAAGCATCAATCAAACCGCCAGTTGTCCATTCTGTTTCAAGTGCCATTTCATAAAGAACACCTGGGGCTGTAGGTTCTTGTATAATACCACCTGCTAAACTTAAATCCGCACTCGAAATTGTACCAGTAACAAAAATTCCAGTATCTAAAATTTGAAATATATCTGCTCCATCTACATTAAATTTAAACTTGCCTTTATTGGCACCAACACCAGCTGTATCAGTTTGAAATAATACAAAGTCTATTAATTGCGTTCCTGCATCGTAATAAGTCTGTATATTCAAATTTTCTGTAGTAGAAGCCCCAAATTTCCACGAAGGATTTGCGTCATTAACTGCTTCGTACAAGGCTATATTAGCCCCAACCTGACTATGTATAACATAATCCCATATCGCACCAGCTCCATAATCACCAAGATACATTCCAGATTTCGTGGCAGTACCTTGAGTATTAGTTAAAAATGGGGCAAAACCTGCTATAAAAGAATTTGCGTTATCAGATGGATGACCAGTTACTAAACCATAATGACTTGCTAACACTACAAAATTTTCAGTACCAGCTGAAATGTTAGAACCAATAATTGCAGCATTATCGCCAGTTGAATATATTGTTGACTTGATACTTCCAATTGTATCTGTTATTACTGGAGTGGAAGCAGAACCAGCCTGAATTTCTATAAGATTAGTTATCCTTGCTGATTCGTCTACTATAGACATATCATCTCCTGTAATCCGCTGTGTAATTGTTGTTCCATGTCTTTTGAAAGGTGGCCATGGTCTTACTGTTAGATTATCCATATAAATTTTGTATAAACCGGATGATTACGGTATAAATGAATTATGACATTACCAGATAGTCTACGCCTTCTCCGTTAGTTGTCACATCTACATAAACAGTCATTCTATTTGCAATATTTATTGTAATACTATCATTTGCTGACAAAATAATTTGTTTGTTTGTATCTTTGTCCACCGCGCTATCCCCGACAAAAACATCATTAGTATTTGTTGACTTTGCTCTAATATAGATTGTTTTAGTTGCAAGTGTTGTCCCTAAGGCTTCTGCTGTCCCACCTGTTGTTACTGTTTTTTCTCCACCTGTTAGGGTGGTTGGAATTGCAACTGCTGTTAAAGAGGCCAACACATTTGGATCTGCCACAATAAGAGCATCATCGGCGATTGCTGCTGTATTTCCATCTTTTATGATGGCCCTATCATCAGTCGTTCCATTTTTTAATTCAACAGCTCCTATTTCAATATCAGAAGTTTCCAAATTAACTTTTAATTCTCCATCAGTGTTGCAACTCAACGCTTGTGGATTAGTTCCGTCATTTCCCATTATTAACATGCCCTTTGATGGTGTGCCAGCTCCATCTGTATAAATTGCATCATCAATAAGATCTAAACTTGCCACCGCTGGATCATCGCTTGCAAGAGTCATTCTCTGTGTGCCAACATCAACTGCACCATCTTCTAAATCAATTGCATTTCCACCCAATTCTTCTATGTTTTGACTAGCTGTAACTTCTATTTCATCTACTGAAATATTAAGCATTACAATTTTATAATCAGAAGTCATTGACGTTGATGCATCTTTCTTTTTACCTCTTAAAATGCCATTCAAATAATCTACCCAAAATTCACCGTTTGCTAAATCAGCATCGGCTGTACCATAGGCTACTTCTGTATCAAAAGCGGTCGATGTAAGTGATATGCTTGTATCACCATACCCACCTAATTTTCCCCCCTGGCTGTTTCTTATTGGAAAGCTACCAAACTGGGATTCTACTACCACACCAGCAACTCCGGCGGTAATTGCGATTGTTTCCGATGTTATTGATTGTATTTCAGCGGAAGAGTTTATTTCCAATGAAAGTTCGTCTGCGTTATTTTTCATATATTATCCTATTATATAATTATTATCTAAAAAGATATTTAATAATTTTCCTTGAAGTATGACAGCATCGCCTTTTCTATATATCACCCCTTTATATTTTACTGACGTTGCCATTCTATATTCGTGCTTTTTGTGGTCTACAACTCTCTTTATAGTCCCTAATTCATTGATATTCTGCGTTTTACGAGGTGTTTTAGTCATATATGTTAAATTACCCTATAAAGCCCCAAATGGGGCTTAAACGACAATTTAGACTGCACTAGGTTTGGCTGCAAAAGTATAAATATATCTTGTTGCAGTACCTGTTTCCACAGTTATGTAACCAGAAATATCATCTTTATCTAAACTTGCTGCTGCACCAGTATCAGTATCATTACAGACTTCTCCATCATCAGCAAATTTGAATACATTATCACTCAAACAATCAGTAAATTCAATACCATTTACAAAATCAAGTTTACCAGATCCTTTCTTAATGTATAAAGCAACAAAGGTTCCATTATTGATAATGCCTGCATCAACTGATGAATCAATTACTTGTCCAGCAAGTATTGCTCCACTATCAATAGTGAAGGTAGATGCTGTTTCCACAGTGTTTGACGCTCCTGAAGCAAGACATCCTGTGTTTAAAGCAGTTGTACCAGATTGTTCAAAATAATTCCAACTTCCTGTGAATTGCCCAGCTCCTAAAGTTGCTGCATCGTTAATTCTACATTGTGCTTCTATCCCTAAAATAGAGCAAGTTGATTGAGCTGCACTTACTTTTGTTCTAAACCAAGCTCCTCTTGTAACTCCAGATGTTTGGTCTGCAACTACATCACCACTTATCATAATCAAAGGAACATCTTTTACAATTGTAGTTGGGCTTGCAAAAGTTCCATGATTAACTGTGGATGAAAAATTAGTAACTGCTTCTAATTCAATTGTACCAGCTCCGTTTGGTGCAAGTGTAATTGCTCCGTCAGCACCATCAGTAATGGTAAGTGATCCTGTGACTGCATTACCTGTTGCAAGAATAACATCGTTATCCCCCATAGAAACAAATTCACCTTGTCCAGAACCTGAACCTGCAATAAGCTGACCATATGAGCCATTATTTGCCCATCCACCGGCTACTTCCGTTGTTCCTGTACCATTGATAGCTTTGAATCTACCTTGACCAAATTCTGCGTCATTAGTGACATCAGTTATAATTCCAGCAATTTGTGCATATTCTACTAAATCAACTGGGCTATCATCGTTGTTTCCAACAAATTTAACATAACCAACTTCATCATTGGCTGCCGCAGTTGCAGATACTTGTGTCAATGTAATTGCTGCACCTTCTGCAGCTTCATTTTCACGAGTCACACCAATACCTCCACTTCCACCGTTGATTGTGAATTGTGCGTTTGTTGGATATGCACCACTACCATTTTGCAATGTTACTGATAATCCACCAATTTCTGTCCCGCTAGTTGCACTTACAATTCCAAATCCAATTGTACCATAATCCACAATACCAGAAATACTATTTTGTCCTCTACCAATTAAAGTTCCAATAACATCAAGTGCCGCTGGGCTTGCCGATACATGATCCAAAATAAATGAAGCACCTACTGCTGTATCATTTGTTGCTCTTACAATCTTTCCAGAAGCTAATACTCCAACAGTTGTTACACCACCATTTGTCATTGTAATTTCTCCGCTCATGACAGCAAAGTTTGCTGTGCCAGCACCAGTACCGATCATTATTTCGGTATCTACTATGTTAGTAACTGTGGCGGTTTCAAGGTCGAGAGCGGCAACGGTTGCATCGCCAGTATTTGCTATAGTTACATCACCACTTAATGTTGCAAAATTAGCAGTCCCAGCTCCGGTACCAATTAACAACTCTGTGTCTGTAATGTTGGTCACAGTAGCTGTTTCTAAATCAAGAGCGGCGACAGTTGTGGCACCATCATTCGCCATTGTTACATCGCCACTCAATGCGACAGATGTTATAGTAGTTGCATTTCCAACTAACACTTTGGTATCACCAGAAGCGTCAAATGCTGCGGCTTTACTAGAGGCATTACCCAATAATACACTACCTTCTGCTAATGCAATTTCAGTTGGAGTAATTGTATCTAGTGCCTCAAAAGATGAGGCGGCGGTTGTACCAATATTTCTATAAAAACCTTCTGTGCCAGCTCCGGCATCGGTCTTAATAAAAATACACCCTTTAGAAAAACCTGCTTCGGACCCCGGTACAGTTGTACCAGTGGCACGCAAAACATTATCAGAACTATCTTTTTCAATGACAGTTACTGCGGTTGTATCGGGTGTTTCTGAATTGCCAATTGGTTGAAAGAATTTGGCAGTTTCTTTTGTTCTATATTTTCTATAAGTCATATTTATTTATCAAGGGAGTTTTGTTTTGCCCTACGGACTGGCGGACTCCCACACCGCTACTTTAGATAATTCTACGCTACTGCGTTCTCGATAAAGTAAGCTAGATTTACATCAAACATGTTCTGATCATAGCTATATCTCTGTCTAACAACATCAGACAATTTTGGTTCTTCACGATAGGTATCTACTTTTCTTGATACATCGAATAGAGTTAGACCAAATGTTGCCTTCATCAATGTTGGTCGAGGTGTTCGGTAAATCAACCAAGCGTGTTTGCCCCATACATCTGCTAGACTATCAGTTTGACCTTCGTCAGCTGAATTATATACTGCGTCTGCAATATAAACGTCTTCTAGTCTAAAATGTTTCTTCAAGAAAGAAGTAAAAGCATCTTCACCTAATTGACCACCATTTGTGTATTTAACTTGCTCACGAACATCTGGATGGTCAATCAATTTGATGTAAGTTGCATAACTCAATACCATTACGTTTGGTTTTTGAACTGCTGCGGTACGCATTGCGTTGATACCAGTTCTAATATCTCCCAATGGATCTGAATTTACATAATCGCTCCATTGTGATGTACCTGATAATGTTGTGTAACTTGTCATTACACTATTATCTGACATTGTAGTTGCCAATGCACGCTCTTGGTTGATCCAGATAGCATCCATCAAAAATTCTACTGCATCTCTCTTTGGATCATACGGATCGTCAGTGTTGTTTACCATTTCATCCGGTACTAGCTTTTCTAGTGACCTTTCACGACATAGATAATCACCTTGTGATACACTATAATCCATGCTCATTGCGCGTGTACCCGGAGCTCGGAAGATTTGGTCTGTGTAAGTACGTAAATTCTCTTTACCATACTGTGCGTATTTACCTGATTTTTCTTTGACTTTAAGAGTCGGTAAGATTTTTTCACAGATATAATTCTCATTTCTATACATTTGTGAGAATTGTGACAATATCTTATCAACCTTTGCGTCGCCTAGATTAGGTTTCATAAAAGTTTAATTTATTTGAATTATATTCTTACCTTCGAACTATGGTGTGTCTACTTGGCCAAACATCAATTGTACAGATGGTGTGTCTACTTGGCCAAACATCAATTGTACAGCAAGCAAATCTCCACTATCACCACTACCTAATGCTTTGGCCATAAATTCTTGACCAGCGGTTGCTACTACTGCTGTACCACTTGCGTCTGGAGTAATATAATCACCAAATGCAACAGTTGCAGCTGCTTTTACTTTTGTAATACCTTGGACACGTACTTGTGCGGTTGCCTCGTTAGTTGATCCATCTGGGGCATTTTGCAATACACCTAGAGAAGAATCAGCGGCCCCGGAAAGTACAACTTCCTCACTTGAGTCATGCTTAACAATATAATATTGGCTTGAACTCAAATCAGTTCCAGTAGGTCGGCTTAAATCTATTTTGCCTTCCTCTGTTGCTAGAGTTATATCTGACATATCTTTATATGTTTATGAATTAATTATTTGTCTAGTTCTGACATGGCTTTCTTTTGCGCGTCAATAAGATTTAACTCCTTATCTTCTGCCATTAATTCGTTTGTACGATTAACGACTTTTTCTTCCAAGTCTTCACCTTCTACTTTTGTTTCAACTTTTGTTGATCCGATTTCACTTAAATCTACTGTTTTGACAGCTGACATAATTTCATTGAAATTATTCCTCTGTTCTTCGTTTAGACTTAACATAAAATCTACAATTGAGTCTTGTTTTTCTGCTACAACGCCAGTCAAATTGGTTTCAGATAGTACCATTTTTTCTGACACTACTTCACCCAATTCCTTGCGTTCGATTTTTTCACTTAGAGAAGTAATTTTTTCGTTGCTTACTTCAAGTTTTTCTGCTAAGGTTTCTGCCTCACCAGCCTTTTTTTCTGTTTCGACTTTGTCAGCTTCTGCTTTTGCTTCGGTTGCTTTTTCCTCGTCTGTTTTTTCCTCTACTTTTGGTTCTTCTGGTTTTGCTTCAACTTCTGCGACATCAGCTTTAACTTCCTCGGTTTTTTCTTCTACAGGAAGTTCTTCAAGCATTTGCTTTAAAAGTTCTTTATCCTCTAAAGATACAATTTCTCGTAACTTCATGGATGCTAGGTATTTCTCAAACATATGTTTTTCTTTATTATGTTTAGTGAATAAACTATTTAATTCTTCCGACAAAGCCAGAGGGGTCTGTGCTTTTAGTGCCGGTGCGTTTGTTAACGCTAATCCTATAAGTACATTTTTTATTATATCGCCTGTTTTATGGTGTGGGTATTCCATTGCAAGTTCTGCGGATACAAATTTGAATATTTTTTTACTTATTACCTCTTGACCTAGCTCTGTCCATTCTACTGTAGCCATCAATTTTCGACCTTTAATGAATAAACTTTTAACCCATCCCATTGCCTCGCTCCCACGCCTATGTTCTTTGTTTACTTGTATCTCAGTTCCATAAACATTACCCTCATAATTCTTGACATAATCTCTAAGCATTGACATTTCTATCTTCCAATCTCTATCTTGTAATATACCTGATCTCAATACCTCAACATCAGACGTGCTTCCATCGTCCTTTAATTCGATTGTACTTAGATAGTGCAAAATGTTTTTATCCATATTTTTTTTAATTAAAAAAGTCGGTATTATCCGACTTTCTATGAAGTTCTTCTATTCTATCCTCTTACCCTATGTCAATACATAAGGTGCAATAATCATTATCTTTATTTATCATGCCATAAACAAAGAGTGAGAGGATAGGATTTTAAATTGTTTTATTATTCGATGTATCCTAATTTTAATAATTGCTTTGCGTGATCCTCTTTAATATCATATCTCTTACCTTCCTTGTAAGTTTCCCCGCTGTGTTTTACATTGCGGAGTGCTTTATATTTTCCTTTTGCGTTTGGCTCTGCTGGATCCTTTGATACTTTTGCTACTGGTGGTAATTCTTGTGCCACTTCTGTTTTTTTAGCTTCTGCTTGTTCTTCTAATGATACTAATTTTTTTGTTTCATCTATTACTTTATCTTCACTATGAATAGCCCATAGTTCTGACAGTTTTGGAAGTCCAGCAAAGTGATGAAATTCAACACCACGCTTTGTCAACTCTTCTTTTAATTGTTCGAGAGTTAGTTCTTCTGACATAGTTTTTATATTATTTATTAACTGTAATATTATTATAACACATTTTCTTGTGATAATCAAACTTATCCACAACCTTGCAATTTCCATGGTCGCAAAAAATAGCATTTATAACACCACATTTATTATTACGACACTTAACTTCTACTAATCCTTTTTCTATTTCGTAAAATAAAAGAGTCTTTTTGCATTTGATGCATGAACATTTTACAAGCATGTAATTGATGTTATTTTGTTAGTCTTTTTTCTATTTCTTTTTTGGCCTCTTGTGATTGCTTGGTGTTGGTTGGCTTTTTGACATTCTTAAAACTGTTTATTACTGGCTTGCCACCCACCTTGTCGAATCTTGCTTCAACACTTTTTGGGATTGGATTTGCTTTTGGTTGTTTTTCTGATTTGAACACTGGGATCCACACTCCCCGACAAAAACTATGAACTAAATCAAGATTTCTCATTGGATCATTTGGTTTTACTATCCTTTTATCTAGTGATAGGCAGGTATTGCAAGTCTTACCATCTATTACCTCACTTCTCTGAAAATAGGATATTAAATTGATATTACTTTCAAACACTAGACCTCTCCCACGATTGATATTTTGCCCCACAACGGTCCCAGAGGTGTTTGCTATCAATTTGCTCCCTTTATCGTTTAAATTCTTCTTAAGGGCTGTTTTTATGGCCACAGCGGAGGCTCCTGCTATTATTCCATTCTTTACTATATCCCTACCTGTTTTTTGCATTTCAAACACATAATTCTCGGCGTATTCTTGGCTTTCAAAGTTCTTCAATGCTTCTTGCTCTCGTGGTGTAGCGGTTGGTTTTACGCCCATTTCTTTGGTAGCTGTCTTTTTACCTACCTCATAACTCTGTGCAATTGATTTATTAATTGACTTTTTGTAGATCAATAGTCCACCAAATATAAGCATATTTAGCCCCCCAATGTCTTTTTTATCCACACTTTTCACTGCTTTATCCACATATTTATCCACCTCATCATTCGTTGTGCTGATCATCTCTCTTTCGAGTTGCCCCTCGATCTGATTAAAACTCTCATTCAAGAATTTGAAATCTGCTTTTTCCTCATAGATTGTAAATTCGCGCGTTGGCTTATAGGGTTTTTCTGTCAACAATTTGTGGTCGTGAATATGCTCCTCATTCTTTTTTAAGTTTTTTTTTTCGTCAACTTTAGGCTTTGCCGGTTGATTTGGATTGACCATTGGCATTGGTGGATTTTTCTTCAGCTCTCTATCAATCTCCTTGTCCTCCTCATATTCTTTTTCTAATACTACCATCTCTTCATCATCTAATTCTGGTAAATCAAAGGTATTGCGTGTCCACTGTTTGATTTTAGGATCTTTGTCGACTAATCCGGAGTTAGTGAGTGATGACAATACCTCGCTCATTTCCTTGTAATCAATATCCCCTAATGGGTTGTGTCTTAGTCTGACCTTTGGCGCGTTATCTCCAAAATTAAATTTAACCAAATCATTAATGACTTGTTTTTCCATCTGTTCTTCTAGGTATTTGATTTTCTCCTCGACGTTCTTCAAGAAAAATGATGACTGGTCTTTGCTCAATGCAAAACTCCCAACCTCTGAACTTCCCAGACCCAAAAACATCGCCAAAACACTTAATAGTATTTGACGATTATGATGTTCTACTGATTTGTCTATTGCGTCGCCCTGTGGATTTCCGCTTGGTGTTACTAATTCAAACTCACCATCTTCTTTTTTCCATGGGAATACTAAAAAGCCTTTTTCGTTAGTCCTGATGTTGGCCAACATATTTTCTGCCGATGACTTCTCGGCTGTACCAAATCCCTCTGGTAGATATAATGTTGGAATACCCATACCGTTCTTCTCGGCTGATATTCCTTGAATCTTATATAGTGTATTTTTATAATAATAATGTTTATAGGCTGCTCTCAATATACTTCTACCCGTCACATCATCGCCCTCTTTGTCATTAGTTAAAATCAAAAGTTTACGCGCTGGTATTTCTGCACTAGTCTTTGATACTGATGGATCGTCTGTCCTTATCCATTGTTTTATGCCGAACTGTTTTTGTCCACTGACATCAATTTCCCAGTCTTGAATTGACCTTGGGATACGTGGTGATAAATCTCTCAACATCACCTGTCCTTTTTCTATTTTAAAAATCTTCTCAAATGCATAATGTCCGTATGCTAAAAACAATAATGACTCACGCACGAAGTCTTTCCAACTTCTCTCCATCCCCTCGAATAAATTATCTTCTAAAAACTCAACTATCTTTTCGTCCTCACATTCGATGTACCAGTCTGTTGCTAAAATTGGAGCATTGATTGCTCGAAGCACGCCGTCTATCACACCGTCTGTCCTCATCTGATCTACTAAATCAATCCTTGACTCATCGCGCCAATCTGCATTTTGCTCATCAAAAAAATAACCACCATAGCGTTGTGTTCCGCTATCACCAAATATTGTACCCATTTGTTTTAGTGTCAAATCTTGCACTGGATATGGTGCATTTTGACCTTGGATATCTTTTTCACTTTCAAGAGGCATATTTTAAAATTTCTTTTTAAATAAATTTCCGGCAATCGTGGATGCTCTATCTTTATTATACACTATTTCTTCATCTTTGTAAAAGTTAAGGTTTTGATATGACAATTCTAAGGCTCCCATCAGGCTGTCTGCTCTATCATCATGCTCTAAAACTTCCAGCCCCAAAAATAAAATCTGATCGCGCGTCTTCCTCATCTCTGGTCGCAAATGCACTTCCCCTCTTTCGAACATCGGCTCGAGTGCTTGCAGTCTGCCGAGTTTGTCCGATCCGAATTTATCCTTAATTGCTTTTGGTCGAGTTCCTTTAATTGGAATATTCTTGTCAAATCCGTATAGTTTATTTCCGTGAATTATCGCTTTACCTTTTAATCCTAAATCTAATTCGCCTGACTTCCAACTCATTATATTCTGGAATACTGCCGTCTGATTCATGACTTTTTCCACGCCGACTACATGGGCTTCGGGATGTTCTATCCATGTCTTGATCACTTCCTTAGCCTGTTCTGTCTGACTACATCTCCCAGCTTTTTGCTCAATTACATATCTGTGACGGTCTTTCCTCGCCCATTTTAAAACTGTAATGCACCACTCATCAGCTGTAGCACTCTCACCTGCCTGTGGATCCATAAATATAACCTTTTTAAAGTTCTTCATCTCTGGCAATTCTGTGAAGTTGTTGTCGTCTATCCACAGTGGATTGAAATTAGCCAGTTCATCGTTTGTTGGTTCGTTCATATATTCTTGGGCAAATGATCTCGTTCCCGAGTCTTCCCGGATCTGATCTAGCTTTTCCATACTAAATATAGCAGGCCATATGCTTTTTTTGTCCTCTATTGCTTTTCTAAAAATCCCCCCGAACTTCTTATAAAACTGTAATATCTCCGCCTCTTGGTGTAAGACTGTCCCAATTAGCTTAATTTTGCCCCTCTCAGCGTCTAAACTGTTAAATATGACGTTATATAACCACTCGTGCAATTTCTGTCGCCTTTCGGCTTTTCTGACCTCTTCATCATCTTCAATATCATCGCACACAATCTTGGTTGGTCTTTGGTTTTTAATATTTACACCACGCCCCTTGCCCGCCCCCCTAGCGACCGCATTGATTCCATTTATCGTTTCAAAATGCTTGTTAGTCCACTTCCTGTCTTTCTTATTTTCTGGTGGTACTAAATCTCCAAATACCGCATGCAATAAATCATTATTTTCTAGCTCTGTCTTGATCCCCTCAAAATGAAAACCTGCGTCTGTGAGAGTATTTCCGATGTATAGGATTACTGGCTCGGTGCCGTAAACTATGTCGTGGATCGTGTCGAGTTTAATCCACGTTGACTTGGCGTGTCCACGTGGAAATATTATGCCACTATGTCCTGTGCTGTTTATTGCCTCTAATAAAGATAAATGGCACTCGGGGACATCCTCGGTGCCTTTTATAATGTGTGGGAAGAAGTATCTGCCAAATATGTGTAAATTCTTTTTGTTTTTCAACGTTCTTTTAATCCAATCTGCCTGCTCTTGTTTTGGTATTTTTTTTAAATTCTTCCTCCAATAATTGTATGTTAATTTTTTTTCTTCCATGAGATAAAAATTAGTCCCATTCTTTTGCTCGTTTATCCGCTTCTTCTGAGAAGTTAATTGTTATTGTCCCGGGTGCATTTCCTCCAAACTCTATTTTCTTTTTCCTCGTCAAATAATCCATTCCGTTATTGTAGCTTCCTTTGGCGTGTTCTACTACTTTCTGACGGATAGCTAAAACTGGTCTTTCTCTCAAAAGTTCTAACTCGTCAAAAAGTTTTATATTATTTTTTTTCCAATTATAAAATGTCTGATTAGATATTTCTAAGTAACAACAGACTTCTGCGATACTTGCATCGAATGAAAAAACCTGCTTTAACTTTTGGACAGCATCATCTGTGAGTTTACTAACTCCCTCTCCTATCTTTTTATTCTTTGCATCCCTTTTTGTAGGTCTACCTGCTTTCTTTTTGACCTTTGTTGTTTTAGGTTTTGTCATATTATTCAATATTAAAATATCCTTTTAATGATTCAATAAAATTCTTTGTACTGACAAATCCAAAATGTAATAATTCTGGTTTTGGTTTTGCTACCCAGCCCGGAGATAATGACATATTTGGGAAGTCCGAGGCGTATTGTTCTTCTATCTCTACCCATCCAATACATTCGCTATGGTTAAATCCTTTTAGGATAGGGACTTTGACGTATTTTATTTCTTTTGTTTGGTTCTTGACCATATGTTTATAATTTATGTCCTATAAGTTTTTCTATTTCTTTGGTTGTTTTATCAAACTTTTCTTTTGCTTTTATTGCTTCGTTTTTCCAATATCCCAATCCTTTATCTGTTTTACATACACTACTCGCTTGTCTTTCTCTTCTTTGTCCATTTTCATTGGTTGGAATAAAAAAATCTACTATTGCATTTTCTGTTTCGAATGGGAGAGTTATAGATTCATATTTATCTAATATTTTAATTATATCTTTCAAGAAACATTTTTTGTCATCCATAATAATAAGATCAAACTTATCTACTTGCATAAAGTTTAAAAACTCTTCCCATTCATTTTCAAAGTCAAATACTAAATCTTCGAATTGTTCTTGCCATATTAAATTTGATAATATATTCATATAATTAAATTATTACCTTTGACAAATATAAATTCCTAATTGGATATTTTCTTTTTTCTTTACATTCTAATAATTCATTATATTGTTCTTTGGCTCTTTTCAATGAATAGAATCTATCAAAGTGTTGGTACCCTGCCTCATTCCAAGTGACTAAATAAATAATTTTCATACTAAAAAATTAAAGCCACCCCAATCATTATCCATCCGAGTGACATATATTTACCAAATGCCACTGAAAATCCAAAACCGTATCCTCTGATTGAAAATATTGGGTCTTCCATTATAATTGGCATAGGAATAAATAAACCTATTACTGATAAAAAGTGGCTGTATGGTTGTGGAACTACTTTATAATACTTCTCTTGGTGGACATGTGGAGTGACATCTCTTATCTCTCCGTCTTTGGCTGTTGTGGATGTGTTTTGTTTGTTCATAAAATATTTGTATAAAGTTAATTATTATATTGTTCAAACATTTCTATTGCTGGGGTGAGTGGTATTTTATTTGATAACCATAACTGGAATAAAAACATTGCTAGAGGATATGTTCGTGTGGCTATTTTAAATTCTCCGTATGTCATAGTTTTGTGGCTTTACTCCCATAATTATCTGTTTTTCTGTGGCATTTCTGACACAATGTTAGGCCATTTTTTAACACATATCTTAATTTTGGGTATTTAGCAAATTCTTTTATGTGATGAGCATTCAATTCCAAACCTCTTTTTCCACATTCTTGACATGTATAATTGTCACGTTTAAACACTGCTTCACGCCATTTTTTATATCTTGCAGTTTTTCTTTCCAATTCGTTAATTGATGATATTCCACCTTTCCAAAAATGACAGTTCTTGCCTTTATTAATTGGTGGTCTGTTTCCACTCTTTTTGTGGGCTTGACTAATTTTTAACTTGGTTTCTTCTGAAAGTGGTTTGCGTTTTTTTCCTATTTTAGCAAGTCTTTGTTTTCTCCTCCATTCATCTGATCTTGGTGGATGTTTTCTACCAATAGATGCTAATCCTATTTTTAACTTGGTTTCAACACTTAATTTATTTCCTTTCAAAGCAATAGAATTTGCTAATCCTATTTTTCTCTTTGTTTCCTTTGACATTGGTTTTCTTTTGTATGTTCCTGTTGGCATAATATATTTTAAATATACTTATATTATACCATTTTAACTCTATTATAGCAAACTATTTTCCATAAGCATTTATTAAATAAAGAACGAAGGTGGATCTGTCAATTCAGTCCGGAGAAGTAATACCCCGAGGGAGTTGGAAAGAGTAAAACCTTAGCCTCTTATTTTCTCCCCGACCTTTTATTTGTTTATTTAAGTGCCTCTTCTAATTCCTCGAGTACATCATCATCCTTTGGTTCAAAACCTACTTTGTCGCCCCATTCTTCAAAATATTTCTTGCATACTTTTTTAGTTTCTTCTGTAATTTCAAAAGTATGTTTAACAGCATCCAACTCATTGAATGATCCTTGGACCTCTCTTAGGCTGTCTGATATTTCTTTAATCTGTGCTACTATTATATCTATTCTTTTGTCGTATACCTCTTTTTCTTCCTCTTTTTCTCTTGGATTTTCTTTCTTCAATTCTTCTGTTTTTTCTTTAACAAGGCCATTGTGTTTGTCAGCGATTTCTTTCCATTTTTCTTGGTATTCTTTTAATGCTGATTCTACTGCTTTGCTAAAATGTCGTCTTTGTGAGCTTTCTTCGCCATTAAGACGGCGAGAAGAAAACTCCTCTTTTTTTGTCTTTGGATTAAATTCTTTTGTCCCGTCGTATTGTAGGCCGGTTGAAAGCAGGCCAATAGCTTTTATGGTTAACTCCATAGTGTTTTATGGTTATGGTCCTTAATCGGACTCTTTAATTATTATATCACATTTTTGTACAAAAACCAAGTAAATATCCAATTAAAACTAATCCACCAGCCATCCATAACAGAGTAGATAACTTAATGGGATCAACGGGTTTTTTACAATTTGCACAGATGTTGATACAGTGTAGAGGTGCTCCACAATGTTCACAAGTTTTCTTTATTAATGTCTGGGAATTAACCATACGACCACCACATTTTGGACACTTGCCTTGTTTTAGATTATCCCAGTTCATACTCAATTATTTAAGTTTGTCTTTTGAAGGGGGGGTTACAAGTTGCGTTTTAGGGGGTTACAATAGTTATTTAGATTGATTAAGTTTATCTGTAAACTTTAGTACCGTATTCATCCCCATCCAAAAGCCCTCTGCGTATTCGTCATCTAGCTTATTAAAATTACCAAGCACATCTCTTTCTTCTTCTGCAAAGTCTGCGATAGTAGAGATTACCTTAGAGCGTTCTTCGGCTAGGTAATCTTTAACATATTTCTCTACTTCTTCTAATGTTTTCCATTCAACATAGTACAACGAGCTTATAAATTGTTCTTGGTCTGGTTTATTTTTCATATTCTAGTTTATAGCTTTGAATTAGATTTTCTTATTCTAGTGTTTAATTAACTATATTCTATAGAGGTGTGTTGCAAACACTAGCCTGCCGTCCCTTATTAGATACCCCTGCACTACACAGGTCTTGCTTGTCTAATAAAGTTTTACAAGATTACTCTTGGATTACCCGTCGGCAATGGCATAGATGATTTTTTATTTAACGGTTATGCTCCTATAGTTTTAGGAGCTTGCCCACACAGTACCATTTTAAAGTTTTCACACAACGGGGATATAAACTATTTCTCTATAGAATGTAATTAATTAAGTTATTTACTAAATAGAATAGATGATGGGCAATTGGTTTGCGACTTTATAGTTTCCTTACTCTCGGGCAATTAACCCCTACCCTAGGAACAATAGTATTATTATACCTGTCTTGGTTACCACACCACCATCATCGTATTCTATCCAGTAAATTACTGGGGTGTTAGTCTTCAAAATTACCATATTCCTTTGCTACTTTTTTATAAGTTTTCCAATACACATCAAAGGTTGTTTTTAATTTATTAAAATTTATATTATCGGCTTGTTCAAAAGCACCTGCTAATGCTACAACAAAACTTCCTCCCTGTCTTTTCATCGCTTTTATTATGTTATAATGTTCTTCTTCCATATTATTTTTACTCAGGATTAAGTTCCTGTGTTATTTACTAAGCTCTTTTATATCAATACCTTTTTCTCTTTCTTCGTCTGTTATTTTACAATTATCTAAATCACCACTCAAGCCAGTGCAATTACCACTCAAGTCAGAGCAATTACCACGCAAGCCAGAGCAATTACCACGCAAGCCAGAGCAATTACCACTCAAGCCAGAGCAATTACCACTCAAGCCAGTGCAATAACCACTCAAGCCAGAGCAATTACCACTCAAGCCAGTGCAATTACCACTCAAGCCAGTGCAATAACCAATCAAGCCAGAGCAATTACCACTCAAGCCAGTGCAATAACCAATCAAGCCAGTGCAATCACCCCACAAGCCAGAGCAATTACCACGCAAGTCAGTGCAATCACCACTCAAGCCAGTGCAATCACCCCACAAGCCAGTGCAATCACCCCACAAGCCAGTGCAATTACCACGCATCTCTTCATTTTTACCCTCAATCCTTACTTTGTCTTTGTAATGGTATAAAACATTTGTTGTTTTTGTTAATTCTTTCTTCATATTTATATTTTATTCAGGATTAAGTTCCTGTGTTATTTGTTTATATTATCTCCAAAAGCAACCCCCAAATCTAAACATTTCCTTTTTTCTTTATTCCATCTCCAACCGTATTTATATTTTCTAACACAGCTCATCATTTCTGATCGCTCTTTGATTGTCAATCCTCCCATGCGTTCCTCTGTTTGTTTCTTTGCTATTCTACTAAAATGACTACTGCCATATTTTTTAAATGTAGCTTGTCCGCCCAGAGGTGCTATCTTTTTCAGTTGTTTCCGTCTTTTATTATTCATAATCTACTTGATTTGGTTCTGCAATTATTATTCCGTGTTCTTGTGCAAAATATACCCTTATCTTTTCCCAATATTCCACATCTTCTGTTGTCGTTAAATCCTCCGAACTATCTTTTTCATATGGTAAAAACATTGACTTACAAAAGCTGTGTATTTCAAGGGGGAGCATTCCTAATTCATCAGCTATTGTTGTCATCATTACAGACCAGTAGAATTTTCTCATTTGTCCGCTCTTTGGCTTGCTTGGCTTTCTTATGATCAACTCATATTTCCCGGGCCACAGTGTCCTAATGTATTTATGAAATAACTCCATTTCTTTCAGTGGTAATCTGTGGTCTTTGTCTATTTCTACTGTGAATTTTGGGGTTGGGTTGCTCATATTTTAGAAAGGAATATCTTCGACATTTATATCGTCTGTTTCTGACTTTTCTTGTTTATTATAATTCCCCACCTCACCATTATTTTCTTCGCTCTTGGCATAACCTTCTTCTTTCTTCCAATTGTTTATCTTTGCATATCCTTTGCCTTGCTTTGATTCCAATAAGTCGAGGTTGATCCATTCTTCTGTCATTCCGGATAGTGTGGCGATCAGATTTTCTCTTTTGATTGATATTGATCCTTTGACGAATTCGGGCGCGGTCGGTCTAGGTAGCTTGAAAATCAAGCCATCTAAAAATACATTTTCTTCTGACATATTATTTTTTATTACTTTTACGCCATTCAGCTTGTCGTTCTTTTAGTCTGTTTTTTACAGTCAGACAAGCTTTGAAGGCTTTATAATCTTTTACTAGACTACCTTTTGTGATCTCTTTTACCTCGAACTCTCCGTCTTCTTTTCCAAATCTGATGATCATCGCTCCGTCAAATTCTATCCCAGTTTCTTCTTGGTAGGCTTTGTAGTAGGCTGATACTTGGAAGTACATCTCATCATAAATTCCTTTACTTGATTTGTAATCTATCAAGTACAGCTTTCCGTTTATCTTGGCCACTGCGTCGAGGGTTCCTACAAATCCGTTTTTTCTGGAGTACACCATACGCTCTGCTTCTACAAATTCAATGTCATGGTTGTTGTACCAGTCTAGGAAGGCATTTATTCCGTTCAAAACTTCTTTTGGTGCGTCTTCTGGGATACTGATGTCTTTTCCACTTGCTTTGGCAAGAGCGAACTGCTCGGCCCAGTCATGGATTGCGGTTCCAAAGTCCCCCGCCTTTTCTTTCTTGATTGTATGTTGCATGCTTGCGTCAACAAGAATATTTTCAATCTCTTCCTTTGAAAATGTTTTGCCTTTGTATATTGCGTCCCGGATGTATTGGGTGGTTAGTTTTACTGCCCAAGGAATCAGCGCACGACTTTTGTCAATAATTCCTGTGCATGTTGTCACACCAAGTATGTAGCTTTTCTCGCCTTTCAGTTTGTACCGGTGGCTGTTTGGGTAGAATATTATATCCACTTCGCCGTTGTATAGCGTTTTTTCTATTGTTTCTGTTTTTGCCATACTATTTCTTTTTAGCTTTTGCCAACTTAGCTTTGACATCCTCTGGTTTTATCTTTTTATCCACCTTCTCGTCAAACTCCTCCAACAACTCCTCTGTGGTCTGCTCTGTGGCTTGTTTTTTGCCCTTTGTGGCTGTTTTGGTGGTTTTTGTGGACACTTTATCGTCTGCCTTTTTATCATCGCTTAAATCGGCTTTTTTTGACCATTTATAAGTTTTTGATCCTTGGCATGCTTTTACTATCTTTGCGAAGTCTGGTTCGATGTATTTTCCGAGTTGTCCAGTTCTGTCTTTGGCGGTTTGTTTATCGTTGCCCGGGTCTACTACGATTACTCGCACATCTTCTCCATCCCGGTTAATTGATGTCATATATCCAACCACATCTACCATGTTGATTAGTTCCTCGCTTATCTTTGTGGCGATCATTGGTCTTTTTACTATTCTCTGCTCGTCGTCCATCTTCTCGTCTATGTGAGCGATTAGGATTACATTTTTTCCACTATCTCGTAAAAACTTTACGAAGTTTCTCATTTTCTTTTTTACATATCCCCACCCGGCCATTGTTGGGCTTCCGTCTGGTTGTACCAGTTTGGAGTTGCCAAAATCAGCCAACCCATTGATTAGTTTGTCCATTGCCTCTCCGATTGGATCCACGATGATAGTTTCGTAATCCCCTGTTTTTACTGTTTCAATTAGTTCTCTGTCCTCGAAGTCTTTCCATGTTTGGATCTGCACTACGTCTATTTCTATTCCACGAAGTCCGAAGTATTTTGCACCATTCTCACAATCTAGTAAAAGTGGTTTTGGTGCGGTTGACGCAAAAGTTGTTTTGCCTATTCCACCGTTGCCATATATCATAGCAATGATACTTGGTTTTATTTGTGGATCTCCTGTGTTGACTATTTTCATAGTTCTAATGATTATTAATTATCACATTCACGATCATTGTCATCGTCAATGTCTGTTTGCTCTTGTTCTCTCTCCCATTCACACTGGGCGAGTGCTTGGTCGTTGTCCATAGGCTTTTTTGTTACTATCCGCAGGAGTAGGTTCAGGCGGACCCATACCTACCCTGCTGTTTAGTCTTCGATATATTCATATTGATATATCTTATGTTTATGTATTTATAATACCATACTTTTGGTTGCTTGTCAAAATATTACTGTGGATAACTATTTACATGTATTTTCTATAACTTCTTTTGCCTCATCAAACCCATTACAAATATAAGCCTGTACACTATTACAATTATTAAGTTTTGCAATCCATTCCTTTTGCTCTTTACTGGTCACACTATTTTTTACTCTTTTCATTTCTATAAAAATCAATAAATTCTTAATTATAATCATGTAATCAGGTACTCCACGCTTTACTCCTTGTTTCTTATTTCTCATCTTAACTCCCCAGCTTTTTGTAAAAGTTTCGTTAGGAATATGTGCATATGTTATACCTCTCTTGTCAAGATACTCTGCTAGCACAACACACTCGTCGTATTCAGTTGGCGTTTTTTGCATATAATTCTTCTTTACTTATTTTTTTATCATGCGCGTCCTCATGACACGATCTACACAAACTTATTAAATTTTTTACTTCATCACTTCCACCTTGGCTTTTAAAAGTTATGTGATGAATATCTACTGCTTGTCTTTTATTACAATATTTACACATAATAATATCCTGTTCTCCTATACCGTGGAAGCCCATGTAGTCTTTAATGTATTTTTTCATGCTATACCCTTTATAGTTATTAAATTAAAGTTATTTGTCTAGTTTGGTTTTCAATACGCTCCATAGCTTGGTCGTAGTATTCTTTGTCTAAGCTATTAAATTGGAATAAAGCTATTTGATATTTTGCAGATAATTCTTGTGCCTTTTGACATTGTACTGGAAGCCATTTTTTATAATATTCTGGGTCTTTTGACATATAAGAAAGATAATATTGGATTTCTTCGAGTTGCTTAAAAACTTCTTTTGGCAAATCATAATCTCTTAAATCGTAAAATCCTTTGTATGGTTTGTATTCTTTTATCAACTTGTGATTATATTTTCTTTTCATAGATATTTTTTATAAAACTCCATCTGCTCTTTCACCTCTTTTTTTTCATCTGCAACTGAATACAAGCCCTTACTTTTGTCTTTTTCAAGTTCTTTATATTTCTGTTCAAGAAAATCTAATCTTTTTTGTGGTGTGTTTTCTGTATCTTGTCTATACTTATTGTCAAAGAAAATTCTACAAAAATAATCTTGTTCAATGTCATATACTACAAATTCCTTATGACACCTGCCCCAGTCAAGAGACACCTCAATAAAATCAATAATTCCAGCGTTTTTTCTTTTTTGAAGATGTTTTCTCATACTAATTTATTCTTAGCTCTTAATTGTTTACCATCACACTCCACACATATAAATCTAACAACTATAGTTAATTAAATTAAACCTGTTCCTATAATGAATGTGTTATTTAAAACAAGATAATAATTTGTAATCTAAACCTATTTTTTTACATCTCTTTTTCAAGACCTTTTTATTTATTTTAGGATTGGAATTAATTATTTTTAATAATTTTTGCAAGGTATCTTCTGGTGATTGTTTCATATAGTTTAGATAAGGGTTTGTTAGTTAAAATATCTGTATACTGCTTGTCCTGCTTCCCAGCACAATAATATTACGGCAATATCAATCGCCCTAATTGTAATTTTCCTCATACGTTTATTTGTTTAATGGATGTATTATTTAATTCCACGTTGCTTCTATTGAATCTACTCCTAGTTTTTTATCTATTATTCTACAAAGTTTTTCTAGTTTTTTAAAGAAGTCCTCACCGTCTTTCATCGTGCTTTTGCCTAATCTTCTTTCTATTGCTTCATCTTGTAATTCAAGTGCTATTTTATCAATCTCTGTATTTTCAAACTGTTTTGGTATCTCTATTTCAAAGAAATGGTCACCTGCTCCACTGAACCATGAATCTATCTCTCCTTTTGTCCATAAGTCTGGGCTAGATTCTGCCATTTTGTTGTTTGTTTCAAGATACCCTTGCATTCTTTCATAGTGTTTTGCGAATAAGACAAGGTTATAAATGAAACCTTTACCAAACTCTGATTCTTTTTTCTTCATACGTTTATTTGTTTAATGGATTAGTTAATATTTAGGTTGTTTTTCGCTCCAAGTTGTCCATCTGTATTTCCCTGGTAAGAATAGTTTAGTAGAAATCCACCATTTATATCTATTATACAAAGTTTTCTTAACATTTATCTCAAAAATCATATCATTTGTTATCCACCATTCAAAATTAGTTTTTTTAATCTTCATAGTATTGTCAAATTATTTATTTTTTTAGATATATAATTTAAGTTGTGTAAGAAATTCCCAAAATTACAAGTAGGACATCTGAATTTATGGCACTTGCTGTCTTGGTCCCAGTAGGTATATAAACCATCTTCTTTGCATCTAGGACAAATGCAACTTTTGCTGATTACTCTTTTTTTCTTTAGTGTCTTGGATATGTGCTGTAAATCTTGATTCGTCATAGGCTAAAAATTCAGTTATTGATTGGTAAAATGTATATTTTTTACCGCTCTTTTTATGAATTAGGGTTAGTTTATAAAACGGTAGTCTATAATATTGCATATCGAAGTATGTTTGCTATTTCAGCACATTCATCTTCTGTCCCATAATATAACAATTCAAAGTCAAGAGGGTTAGAAAGATATTCGGTGTTATCCTCATCAAATATTCTTATCCATTTTCTACTTGGGCTGTATTCTATAAATCTATTCATAAGTCGTATGGTGTTAATGATACTTGTCCGCTTTTTAGATGAAACCACATGTCAATCGTTCCGTCTAGTCCGAACTTATTTTTACTCACCTGGATCTTCATTTCTACCCATTCGGCGTCTGGTTCTTCTCTGGTCTTGTCCCTCTTTAGCACCAGTGCAAAGTCGGCAGAGGCTTCTATCGCACCAGATCCTTTGTATCCAGCCCCAGCTCCCCCACCCTTTTGTGCTGCATTGCTTATTTGAGATAATAGCAGTATCGTTATTTTAAGTTCCTGTGCTAAATTTGATAAGTCATGTGCTATTCTGGACATCAGCGGAGTTTCTTCATATATCTTGCCATGGGTAATTTTCTGTATATAATCTATCATTACAACTTTTACGCCTTTTGTGTATACATCCTTTCTGATTATCATTTTTATCTTTTCAAAATCAAAGTCGGTATGTATATCAAGATTTGAATGGTTTAAAAATAATTTACCCTCATCGATGTTATTTTTTGTTTCTTTATCTAATATTCCCTTGATCACTTTCATTGATGATAATCTGTGTCTAATACCTATCAGCTTTGCTGTCAGATCTGTTTGGCTCATCTCGGTTGATACTATGCTCACTGGTATCTCTTGCTCTAATAGGCTATGAACTATATTCAAAGCATATGATGTTTTACCTGTACCATGCCACGCGCCTATTACCCAGAGATGTCCGGGGCGAAGTCCGTCAATCAAATTATCTATTTTTCCATTTCCCGAACTAAAACCAATTATGTTTTTACCTTCTTCATATTTCTTTGAATATTCTTCTTGTAATGTGTTTAGGTCTTTTAAAATTGATTGCACTGAATCGTTCTTTGTTTTTAATGGGTTGACTTCGTATAATCTATTTTGAACCTCGGCCAGTAATTGATTGATTTCTTTTTCGTCATCATAAACTTCTTGTGTGTTTGTTTCCTGTGCTGATAATATCTGTCTTCTAAGTGATTTGTCTTTTACTATTTTTGCATAGTCTTTTATGTGGCCAACTGTTACCACGCTGTTTATTAATCTTGTTAAATACCCAACACCACCGATTGCTTCTAGTTGTTTTTTGCTTTTTAGCTTTTCAGACATTGTGACTATGTCTATTTTTGTCCCAGCATTAAAAAGTTCTAAATAACCACTAAATATACCATTGTGTTTTATTGAATAAAAATCATCTTGATCAATAAAATCAATAATGTGGTAGATTGCTTCTTTATCTAATAATAATGATCCGAGTAAACACATCTCTGCTTCTAGATTTTGTGGTAATATTTTTTCTAGTTCGTTTAAATCTATCATATTATAATTTTCTCCTTTCTGAAACATCTAATTTAATTTCTTGTTCTGGTATGTTCCAGTTTTCAAGTATTGTTGATAGTTTCATTTTTGGCCACCCTTCCTTGTCGCATTTCTTTTTTGCATTATCAATTTTCGTTTTGATTTCCTTGTTAATCTTCTCTGGATCATCGCCGTTCTTTTTCTGGGATAGTTCTATCATCCCGTCTATTGTTTTTTTGTAGTTAAAATATATTCCCGATGTTTCCGGTATATTAAATACCTGCATATAGTATTTTGAAAGTTTTACCACAAACCCCCTTGGAAGTTTAAATTTGCTCTTTGGTTCTATTTCCTCTCCACTCTCGTCTAATTCAATTGTTGGTTCTTCGTACATAGGTTTTTTGTTATCTGGCGATTTATCGCCCTGATAAGTTAAGTAAAGTAAAGTAAAGTAGGATAGGCTTTCAAAGCCTTTCAAAGCCTTTATTTCATCTGGTAAAGCCTCTAAAATCCTTCTAACCCCTATCTCAATATTTGGGTTAGTTGACTGATGTTTTCCAAATTGTATGATTAAAATCCAGCTTTTGTGTCTTATAATCTTTTCGTCTTTAGTAAATTTTTCTAATATTTTCTTGATTTCTTTTTTTTCTGCTCCGGTTTCAAGTGATAAGCGTCTTTCTGTTATTTCATAAATACCAGCCACGTTGCATAATGGGTTTGTTAAAAGATATAAAAAAACTAATTTTTCTGGCATGGATAGTTCCTCGACATATGGATCTGTCCAGAAACTGTCTTGGATGTATCTTTGTTTTGACATATGTTTAATAAAAAAACCACAAGTTCACGCTACTATCGCCTAACGGAGTGATTGAACAGCTACCGCCAGAGTGTTTAAACTCTGAATAGTTTTGTGAACCCGTGGTTCTTGTATTAAATTGCTGTTCTTTTTTAGGCATATTTTTTTATTTGTATTTTCATTATACCATTTTTTACTACTATTGCCAACCTCTCTACTGTGGATAACTAATCTGACATTACCCTGTTCCACAAATCTGTATTCATTGATTGTTCTTGTGCGTATGATTGAAATTGTAGATCTGCTTTGTAATAGTTTTTTTCGCACCATCCTATCATGAGCAGTGAGAAAAATATAAAAAAGATTAGCGGTAAGTATTTTTCTATTCTCATGAGCCTTTCTTCTGTCAGCTCTTTTTTGATGGCTTGTTTTATTGTGCCATGTCTGCGAGTTTTCATATTGTTATATATAAAAATTATGTTGTTGTTTTTATTATATACTATATTTGGTCGCTTGTCAATGGTTGCCTGTGGATAAAGAGTGGATAAACAGAAAACCGCTACTCACCATTATTGGAACTCGCTATAAATAGTGATGAGTTCTCTTAATGATTTTCACGATTTTCTGCAACCCGTGGTCTAGCCGATCCCGAGGAATATTCCACACGGAATTAGCTTATTCCTTTACGTTCTTTTTTTTATACCAAGAAACAAAACTTTCCAAAACTGCTTTTACACCAGCACGAATACCAGCAAATACTACACCAACCCAAGCACCTGTTGCAAAATTCTCTAGAGATAATTCCTCAATGTTTGGAATTATAAATATAGAAAATCCAGCAAAAAAAGTTACCATTGAACTAATTAGATACCTTTTCCAATGTTCTGATAATAATTTTTTCATATCGCCTTTGAGTTTGAATCCTCTCTTAGTTAAGAGGTAAGTGATTGTTTTTACAAAATAAGCTGGGAATCTTCGTAGTCTTCCTTTGCGGTCTTCCATCTCAACATATCCATCTTTGTCTATATCCAGCTTCTCGGCCACATTACAAATATATCCAGTTCCATAGAGTTTGTAGTTTTCAGCGACTCTGCGTATAAAGCGTTCTAAGCCCTTTTCCTGTGGCTGTTTGATATAGTGGTCAAATAGTGGGTGATAACCCCTGTCAAGCCCCTCACACTTGCTCACAGCGTGTGTTATTGTCCCTCCGCAGTATTGCTGTACCCTATCTCTGTTATATGGGCAGGATGTTGGGATGAATACTTGAATCGGGGATCGTTTGATTGCTTCTTTTAAGTCTTCTGCATTTGTATAGACTCTTTCATACATCACATCAAATCTCTTTACAAATTCTAATCCCACATCTTTCATTTCCTGTGTTATATTTGTCAAATCTCTGAACCAAGCACCACTCTCGCCGTTCCACGGACAGGCTGATTGTGGGACAATGCCATGATTTCTCATGCTCCACCAAACTGCTCCGCCAGTATTTCCTTTTGCACTGGTACCAGACATTGCCGAAGTAAATCTCTCACTACAATCAAACTCACCAAATTTATTCAAAAATCCTTTTTCTTGTAACCATTGCATATTTCCTATTGATAAAGTTTTACTGCGGATCAAGTTATTGAAATGTGCTGACAATACTTTTATTGCCGAAAATGTCACACACCCCATCGTATCTCCTAAATTTGAAAACTGCAATTCCCCGGCTGAATAATATTCTAACCAAAGACCACTTTTGAGCATAATCGTGTGCTTTACTCTTTCGTTGGATCCGAATACTAAATCTTTTGGTTGTATTTCTTCGAGGATTACTCCTGTGTTTTTTAATTTTTGCATATTATCCTTCAATTATATATCTAAAGTTTATTACTGACTCTTGCCCTGCTAAATCTCTTTGATGTGTCCACCTAAAAGTCAAGCTGTTATTATCGACTGCATTTACACTAATTTTTGATATGTTTGTATTATTAGTATATTGTATTAAATATGTAGTATCATTTGCATCAGTTCTTGGGTTTACTCCATAAGTTGTTCCGTTTACCCACCAAGCAGAAGTTTGTACGTCTGCATTAATGTGTTGATTATTCCAAGATTCTGTAACGGGATTACTACCTGCCCATAGATTACCTACACACGTAACTCTTTTTGGTTTAAATCCAAGAGTAATTGCTATATCTGTATTTGTTAAAGTATCTACATCTGATGTTGTAGTATAACTTCCATCAACAATTTTTGCACCAGTTTCAATAACCATTTCTGTCGCCGAAATTGCACGAGCAACTTTGTATTTTTTTGTTCCACCAGTGTTATCAACTCCGCCGGCTGTGTCAGTTTCTAATTGTTCATCATTAATTGTTAGTCCAGAAAAACCAGAGACAACTTCTCCTTCTCCTTGAATAACACGCACTTCATCATCAGCAGACACATTTTCTCCTTTTAAAACAAAACCAATAAACCTGAACATTTCTTCTCCCCATGCCGAAGCATCTGTTTTATAAACTTTTCCATCTGAAATTTTAAGATATACAGCCAACGCTTTTGTAGTTGCATCGATTGTTTCTCCTGCTGTGTATAAAACTATATTTTTTACACCGTTTGCTACTGGGGTTAATAATTGCATATCAGTTCCATCATATACCACTTCTATTTCTTGTCCATTTTCAATATCTCCCAATACCAAATCTTGGTCACTATATTTTTTAATTGTTTGAGCCCCTATACTATTCACATTCAAAGTCACCGCACCTGTGTTGGCGGCGTTGGCTTGAAATCTAAATTTTTGCCCGGCCGCATAAGCGACTATTGACGAGTCTATTGCTAGAGTGACTGTATCGCCATCTCCTCCTGCTGTTTCGTAATCTCCTGCATTGACGATTATATCATCTCTCATTTCATTCCATTCTGAGGCGAGGATGTCATCATCGGCGGCGACTACTGGGGCTGTTATATTGGTACTCATATTTTTTTATTTAATTCCTGCGTTATTGTGTATTGGTTCTTCTATTGCTCTTTTAACATTCCAACCTCTCATTATTCTACGTCTTAAAACATCTTGTTTGAAATTATATATTTTTTCCCACTGAGCAATTGTTTTTGTTATCCCTTTATAAGTTAAAAATTTATTTCTTCTGGTGTTGTTTGCTTGTTCTTCTTTTGTTGCCCATTTACAGTTATCTTTACAGTAATTTCCATCATTGTTTATTCGGTCTATGCTTGTGTTTTTTTTACCGTGTTTTTTTACGTGTTTATCATACTCTGTTTTCATATCCCTAACAAAATCCTCAATATTATTCCATTCGTTTTTTATCCCTCTACTACCATAGTTTTTATATTCTGTTGAGTTACTATTATTACATCTTTGTTTTATTAAATTATAAATTATATATAATCTGTGTTTTCTAAGGCCGTGCTTATAATTACCCTTTCCACACCCACAACTTTTTGTATCACCACTTCTTAAGTGAGATGTTGTTGTAATTGTTTCCTTTCCACAATCACATTTACACAACCACATCATGCATCTATATTTATTTTTTTTTAATTCTTTTATAACCTTTAATTTCCCATATCGTTTACCTAATTGATTGATTGCTCTTTTACCCATATTTGCTTTGTTTATAATTATACTATAATTATAACCTAAGCATCATTAAAAGTCAAGTCTAACTATCACTCACGGTAATTGTACTTCTAACATTTAAAGTTTCTACGTTACTCTTTACGACTGTTTGAGTAAATCTATTTAACATAACACCACTATCTGCCGCACCAGTTCCATCAATGAAAAAGGCAAATTCTTCATAAGTTCCAAAATCTTCTGTGGCATTATAAAAATTCTCTAAATAAGCGATGTTATTAGAATATGTCCCGGATGATAAAGCCTTGCGGTATACTTCTGTTCCAAGGGTTGTCTGGGCTTCGGCGGCGGCAGTTGAGTCGGATCCCAATGCTCCATAATTTACCACGCCAGTATAGGTTGTGGTATTTGCCCATCTTTGAGCTATTACGGATCGTCCAACTGTTGTGGTCACATTGTGGATCACGTATCGTCTTTTCAAACAGTGTTTATTTAGCTGTGTTATATACCAGTGATATTTCATCCAATTTTCGTGGAGATTTTCAGCAGTATTTTGTCCAGCTTTTATTAGTCTGTGTCTTTCTTTTATTACTTTTTCAATAAGCCAATTAAGATGTTTTGCTCGGCGAGATGTTGATTCGCAAACATTAAGCACATGCATTCCACATGCTTTTGGATTTTCTTTTTTTGTTACTTCGATGTCAGCTTTTTTAATCATAAAGAGTCAATTATTATGACTCTCTACGGAGTTCTTATTTAGTTGCTCGGGCAGGATTCGAACCTGCGATCTTCGGATTATGGGTCCGATGGGATAGCCTGACTTCCCCACCCAGCTATATATTTATTATACCACATTTTTAAGTTATCCAAAAGAAGCAAGATTAAATCTTGACTTTACTGGTTGTCCTGTACTTGGTTCAAATTTCCAATTGTTTGCGTTTTTATAAGTTGCATTTACATCACTACATTCTATATCTTCATCTTCTTCTGCCACTAAAATGCCCCCCAGCGTGGCGATATTAACATCTGCACATTCAACATCTTCATAGGATACCGCAAAAGTCTGGACTACACTGTCAGTATTCAATTCCACATCCTCTCCGTTGGCCAGAAGTTTTTGCATGAACTCAATCCACCCAAAAAGAGTAGTCCCAAACTGAACATTAAAAGTTAAATAGTCTTTGAATTTCCCCTCTTTTTGTTTTGTCCTGATCGTCTGGATCACATATTCAGCACTTATACTTCTATTAGTGGTTTCAACTATTGTCAAAAGCTGTCCGGTGTCTAGTCCTTTTTGATCTGTTTTAAATGTCCCAGTAATAATAGGATTACCAAACTCTTGCACTTTGGCTTGTGCAATACTCAATGCCGTTGCATCGTCTTGGATATTTCTGTCGCTTATTGGATCTAATTCAAATATACCATCGCCTAACCTCAACGCTTTCAAAGCATTGGCCGAGGCGGAGTCTGTATATTCTATATTTATTGGTAGTCTTTCATAATAAGTAAACTTCAAAAAGTCTCCTGAATCGTAAGTATCTTCACTATCTGTCGCGCGCACGGATTGAGCATTTGAATTGTATACATAGTCAACTGTGGTTTCGTCTACTAATCCCTCTATTCCCGATGTCTTTGCTGTGGCAAATTTTGAAAATGTATCTCCATTGGTCTGTGCGGTCACGGCTTCAACTGTAAAATTATCATTATCTACCTTTGTCACTTTTCTTACTGCGTTTGCTCTGGTTCTATTGGTAATGTAATCGCCAGTCACTAATCCATGAGTGCCTGCGGTTATATTTGTTGTAGTTGTCCCAGCCTCCATCAAGTCTGTGCTTGTATTATCGTCCAAAGTGATTACTAAACCACTAAACTTTGATGTCAAATTAAATTCTCTTTTTGCACTGTCTCCTTCTTTTATTTCTGTATATTCCGAGTCTGATATTTTTTCCCCACCAAAAATCTTTATTCTATTACCAAGACTTGATGTGTCTACTGT
>Ga0222703_1000047_pt1 | contig 32910 bp, 37 predicted proteins | sample AntAcemetage1506_FD_179827 | JGI IMG/M metagenome (GOLD analysis project Ga0222703, IMG submission 179827) | Saline water microbial communities from Ace Lake, Antarctica - #1506 | ecosystem: Environmental > Aquatic > Non-marine Saline and Alkaline > Saline | place: Antarctica: Ace Lake...
CACAACGATAACGCATGGGTATACGGCGACGCACGGGTATACGGCGACACACGGGTGTCCGGTAACGCACGGGTATACGGCGACGCTCAGGTATACGATAACGCACGGGTATCCGGCGACGCATGGGTGTTCGATAACGCATGGGTGCTCGGCGACGCACGGGTGCTCGGTAACGCTCAGGTGTTCGGTAACGCACGGGTGCTCGGTAACGCACGGGTATACGATAACGCACGGGTGTTCGATAACGCATGGGTATACGATAACGCACGGGTATCCGGTAACGCATGGGTGTTCGGTAACTAATCAGTAGAGGGTGCTTTTATGAATAACACACTAACACTGCATGATGTGACCACCCACCTGAACATTCTCGCACGGTCGAAGGTGGAACAGGACGTGCTGAATGGGGTGCTACATCCATCGACAGAGGAACTGGATAAGATTGGCCACGACTGTGCTACACGCTTCACAAAGACATTTAGGAGCCTCCATGACGACGAAACAGGTGAAAAACAAATATGTAAAGATAAAGATAGGTGCTTCAGATGCCATCGTTGCTGGTAAAACATCCAGGGCTATAGCTGATACCTTGATCGCCAGCCATGGCAGCAAGCAAGCCCTATTTATTGCGAGGAAAATCTATGAGCAATGCTCCACCAACTACAAACACCAGAAAGAACGACATGGAAAAGTCAATTAGGGCCGACATAGCAGAATTCGAGCAGACGACGGGGATACCATTTCGGTCGGCCCACGAATGGGACGACTCGAAAAACTTCTATCATTTTACAGTTATGCCGTCCGATCTTGGTCAAAACACTGCAATTCAACAGGTATAGTAGAGGGAAGCAATGAGACTAATAACTGAATTTGAGGAAAGAGTTTTTAGATGCAGACACCATGATTTCGGGGCACTGACAACCAAAGAGACGGCGGTTTTGCTTGGCGTATCGGAACGCCGCGTTCGGGACGCATTGGCAAGGGTCAAAAAGACGAGTGCAAGAATCCTCTTCCCGATACTTACGCGGCAGCAGGCAGCCTGCTATAAGGCATACCAAGCGTGCTACCCGGCTGCTGCCGTCGCAAAGGAACTCAAGATAACTGAGTCAACAGTGTACTGGCATCTTGAAGCAGTTAAATCGAAAGGGCTGCCATTTTCCAAGCCAGCAGGAAAGACATTAAGTTATCATCCGGGAATGGATGAGCACACAAGACGAACCTTTTAGGGCCAAGCGAGTCTAAAAACGTTAACCGTATAAAGAGACTGACTGCTGGCCCTATTTTTATGTTTAGGAGACTGACAATGGCACCATATAACAGCACGAGAGACGGACGCCCGAAGCTTGGTCGTAAGTACCATCTATCGGAAGAGAGTAAACTCGTCGATGATACGACACTATACAGAATTATCGCCATCAGGTCGTTTGGTGACATTACCAAAGGTGACAAAGGTGGGTTTATAGAAAAAGAATCCAATCTTTCACACAACGATAACGCATGGGTATACGATAACGCACGGGTATACGGCGACACACGGGTGTCCGGTAACGCACGGGTATACGGCGACGCTCAGGTATACGATAACGCACGGGTATCCGGCGACGCATGGGTGTTCGATAACGCATGGGTGTCCGGCGACGCACGGGTGTCCGGTAACGCACGGGTATACGGCGACGCACGGTTTTTCGGCGACGCATGGGTATACGATAACGCACGGGTGTTCGATAACGCACGGGTGTTCGATAACGCATGGGTGTCCGGTAACGCTCAGGTATACGGTAACGCACGGGTGTTCGATAACACGTGTGTGTCCGATAACGCACGGGTGCTCGGTGATATGTCACCACACAATAATACGGGGGATGGAAGCACGAAGGACACAAACCCCAAAGACTCACTCGGCACCAAAAAGTGGAGGCAGTATTGCACAGTCCCAACAACTATAATATGGGAATTGGGTGTTGCAATGCTGGAGGGAGCGAGAAAATATGGGCGGCACAACTATCGTAAAGCGGGTATACGGGCGTCGGTTTATGTAGATGCAGCGAAAGGCCATATAGACCAATGGTGGGAGGGGGAGGATATAGACTCAGACAGTGGCCTCAACCACCTGGTGAAAGCTGCCGCTTGTCTGGCTGTGTTGCGTGACGCACAGGTTAACGACATGTGTAAAGATGATCGTCCACCTAAGATGAAGCTCGACGGGCTTAGGGACAATCTTCAAAAAGCAGTTGAGAAGATCATAGAGAAATACCCCACCTGCAAACCCCCGTTTACAGAGGCTAATTGTGATTAGAACATTGTGTTATATAATAATAATAGCAATGTTCCTCCTGATGGGCGTGTGTGACATGTGTACGGGAAAATGGAGAATAGGGCTGGCTGGAGTCCTTTTGGGTGTTGTTAATGCCCTGATCTATTGGAGGTCAAACTAATGATAGCGTTTTGTGATATTGACGGGGTGCTCGCAGACTTCAATAAGCGTGCGTTCGAGGTACTTGGTTTGCATTTTGCCTACAATCACCTGGCGTTGCGTTCCTGGGACTGGCCTACATACTTTGGGCTTGATCTGTTAAAGGACGTCGACCCACTGTGTGATGAGGAATTTTGGGCAGGTATGGAGTGGATGCCTGACGGCAGGGAAATACTTGCCACCGTCGAAGCCACGTTCAATGACGTCTACCTGCTGACTTCGCCCATGCCCAACAGTGGTGCCTGGACTGGTAAAATGCGATGGATCAAAGAACACATACCACATTATGCAAACCGGGTGATAATGACACGGGCACCCAAGCACCTTCTCGCCAGTCCAGACCGTGTGCTTATAGACGACAATGATGATAATGTTACGGGGTGGGTGTGTTCAGGCGGACAAGCTATCCTTGTTCCACGTCCCTGGAACACGCTGAGTCACCTTAAAGACTATGCTCTGCCTATCGTTAAGACTCAGTTGGGGGCAATCTAATGAGGATCATCGACCACACAATAGAATTAGATAAAAAGAGCGGGCGTGTTGAGTTCTTCCTGTTCGGCGACACGCACATAGGCAAACGAAATTGTGCTGAGGGGCCCATACGTAAGCAGGTAGCAGAGGTTGTTCGCCGGGCGGAGAAACCAGGTAGAGTAATCCGCGTTCTGTTCGGCGGTGACATCAACGACTATGTAAAGCCGGGCGATGTGAAACGGTGGAATGTGAACGTATTGGCCGACTGGATATACAAGGGTACGCCTGCTCAAATACGCAAGCGGCTAAACAATGTTGCCCCGGAACAACTGAAACGATCCCTCAGTATGCTTGAGCCCCTGAAACCATTCGCTATTGGTGGGCTGGAGGGCAATCATGAGTTCGCCATGATGCAGCATAATAACTTTGATATGCAAGCTCAGTTCTGTGACGCCATGGGCATGGAAGACCTGACGGACGAAGCATTGATCCGCGTCAAGTTCAAGTACCGTACTACGACCCAGACTATGAAGATATACATGCAGCACGGTCATGGTGGCGGGCGAACAGCAGGAGCAGAACCCAATCACCTTGAACGACTACGATCTGAGTGGGAGGACGCTGACGTAGTGTTACGTGGGCACTCACACACTTTTGGAACCCTGCCACCGAAGCCTGTTATGTATTTGCCCAACCGTGGCAAACTACCGGCTGAGTTATTACAACGGTATCGCTATGCTGCGAATTGGGGATGCTGGCTGTATAGCCACCGGGTGGGACCCTCGACCTATGAGTCACGAGCAACTTATCCGGCCCGGCCTATGATGACAATAAAGGTAGTGGTGTGGCCGTTCCACCGTACCGTGATAAACGGCAAGGAAGTTATGAAACCAAAGATAGAGTTACGGGAGTATGCTATATTATGAGCGAGTTACCTACATACCAGATCAAGTATAAAGGTGAGGTCATTGCTGAGTTTCCCCACGATTTCGATAGGGACACGTGCTTGAACGCTTTTGAAAACGAGCACCCAGACTGTGAATTTGAATGTTGCGAGGACGACCAATGAGCACAGCAGGGGCACACAATACTGTGAGGAAAAGTTATGTCTGATTTCCCAGGAAAAGGCTGTTGGCAACGCCCACTATCAACAGGGCAGGAAGAATATAAGATAAGACAGCAATACGCACACGGTGAGATCACATTAGAAGAGTTCTACAGGCAGTACGCCGAACTGGAAAAGCAGGGCAAGATAACACGCAATGGCAGGAGATTGGGATGAACATAAGACTTCTACCAGGGGTAGGTCCGAAGCAACTGGCCGCGTTCAACAGCAAGGGTGTACACACAGTGCGTGACCTGCTGAATTTCTTTCCTCGTTCCTGGGTCATAGCACCGCCCATAGTATCTGCTGGCAGTCTTATCGAAGGTGATAGGGCGTCTGTAGCAGGCACAATTAACAGCGTATGCTGTAATACACGCGGGCGTATACCCACGATCACGCTTAATCTGGTAGATAGCGAGGGACATACTATCAGGCTGAAATGGTTTAACCAAGCCTATCTTCGGCGGCAACTAAGAAACGGCAGTTGTGTTGTGGCCACCGGAAATGTGATACGATATAATGGAGAATTAGAGATAGTTAATCCCAGGTTTATTATAGCTGACGGGAGCACAAATCTGTTGGGCCAATTCAATGGCGGAGTGTACCCAGCCACCGCCGACCTACCAAGCAAAACTACCAAGCGTATTATACAAAGGGCACTCAAGGCTCATGCCAACGAGATAGTGGAGTTGGAGTATCTTGGCCCTACAACCAGGCACAGGCATACCCTCGCTGAAAGACCGTGGGCTTACAACATGATACATAACCCCAGTAATGCACGGTGTTTACGATCAGCGAAGCGTAGGCTCAAGTTTGATGAACTGTTCTTTATGCAACTGGGTCTAATGCTACGACAGAAGGACCGGATGGTGTCGGACGCCCCGCGTGTCAAGCCGGACAGTTGTGTAGGCGGGAACTTTCCGTTCGATCTGACGCAGTCACAGCAGACGTGCGTGTGCGAGATAGCAAGTGACATGGCCTCGGGCAGGCCGATGAATCGTCTGCTCCACGGTGACGTGGGGTCGGGCAAGACAGCGGTAGCCATAGAAGCTATGATGCTTGCAGTGTCGGCTGGTTATCAGGTAGCAGTTATGGCACCTACGCAGATACTTGCCGAGCAGCTTACCAGTAAAATTAGGGAGTTTACACCTGACTGGGTGCGGACTGGGCTACTGACGAGTGACATTAGCAGCACCGCCCAGGCTCATATCCTTAGTGGATGTGCTGATGGTGAGTGTAATATAGCAGTAGGCACTACCTCATTGCTAAGTGACAAGGTTGATTTTTACAACCCCGGCCTGGTGGTGATCGATGAACAGCATAAGTTCGGCGTTAATCAAAGGGCTAAACTTGGGGAAGACCAGAACGTACACCGCCTCGTGATGACAGCCACCCCTATCCCCCGGACCATAGCCTTGTCTGTGTTTGGTGATATGGATGTATCCACAATCTGGAAGAAACCAGTCGGGCGTGGAACAGTGGTGACGAAGGTAGTAGAGAAGAGTAAACTTGATAAAGCTATGGGCGTACTTGAACGTGCAGTCGTGGATGGGCGGCAGACATACGTGGTATGCCCCAGGATTGACGGCGACGATGGGGCTGAAAAAGTGTTTGAAGGACTGGCAGCAATAGGACATTCAGTAGGTATGGTCCACGGGAGGATGCAGCCAGCCCAGATTAACAGGATTATAAAAGCCTTTCGACAAGACACCGTGAGTATACTCGTCTCCACCACCATAATAGAGGTTGGTGTTGACATTCCCAACGCTTCACTGATGATTATAATGGGTGCTGACATGTTCGGCCTCGCACAGCTTCACCAGTTACGGGGCAGAATTGGCAGGGGATCACGTACCTCTACTTGTCTGCTGGTAACTGGATCGTATGATGCTAAGACCAGGAAACGATTAGACGTTCTGGAGAAGTGTACGGACGGATTCAAGATAGCAGAGCACGATCTAAAGTTACGTGGGCCGGGCGATCTGTTCGACACTAAGCAGCATGGTCTGCCTAACTTCAAGCTGGCCAATATCGTAGATGACTTTGCCTTGATGCAAGAGGCCAGGAAGTTCGCAGAACACTGTGTGTTTGGACAACACGGTGAAGTGACGTCGGATATGAGACAGGAAATGGAATACTTTTTAGGTGACGCCAGCCTGGGAGACGTAGGATGAGTGGAGACATTCTTCAACAAGCTGAGTTTCCAGAGGCAGTGTTGGTCCTCGACTTCGAGACCTACTTCGACGCTGATTATACTCTCAAGAAGATGACCACTGTAGAGTATATCGCTGATCCTCGGTTCGAGTTCACTGGCCTTGGTATCCAGGTGTTCAATCACCCTATGGAAAAGATGGGTCGTGTGTTTGTAGATGGACTCCGCGTGCCCAAGACCATAGCTAAACTCAAAGAGACTTTTGGAAGAGGACTTCATAACTGTACAGTGGTAGCAGCTAACGTCAAGTTCGACCTCCTGATCCTGGCCCATCATTTTGACCTCTACCCACCATATACGGTGGATGTACAGGACCTTGGCAGGTATTATGATTCACGTATGAAACAGAGCATTGAGCACCTGGCTAAAGAGTTCAAACTATCTACGGCTAAGGGTGACACCAAACAGTTTAAAGGTCTGCACTGTCATGACATGAATGAGACACAGCGGCGTGCTCTGAAAGCATACTGTCTCGATGATATAAAGATAGAAGCTGACCTGTTCCACGCCCTGTTACCTATGGTTGACAACCCGAAATTTGAATTGAAGTTGGCAGCCCACACACTGAGACTCTACACCAAACCTACCCTGGAGTTCGACTATGAACTGGCAGGTCGGCTCAAAGAGAGTATGCAGTCATTGCTGGATGACACCCTTCGGCCTACTGGCCTGGAGGTAGGTGACTTCAGGAGACCTACTGTTCTTGTGCCAGCACTGCAAGCTCTGCTGCCAGCGGGCGAAACAGTGCCGATGAAGAAGGGCAAGAAGGGCATGATACCTGCTATGGCCAAGGATGACGAGGGCCTGAAGCTGCTATTGAAACACAAGGACAAGGGGGTTAGGGAGTTTGCTGAGGCTAAGGTGGCTGCACAGTCGTGGCCCGGCCACATTAAACGGGTCAACAGTTTAACAGTGTCGGCTCAGAAGTCAGATGGTTTAGTGAGGGTCCCCCTAAAATACTATGGATGCCACACTGGAAGATGGTCAGGTGAGGAAAAAGTGAACCTCCAAAACTTAGGCGGCACGGGTCGTGGGTCGGCCATGCACAGACTGATCGGAGAAGTTCGCGGATGCCTCCGGGCACCAGAGGGTTATTCACTCGTGGCTGTAGACGCCGCACAGATTGAGGCCCGTGCTCTTGCTTGGATTGCAGGCCAGCTTGATCTCCTATATGGGTTTGCCAAGGGCGAGGATGTATACTCCTCCTTCGCTTCCCACCTGTTTGGCAAGCCGGTGTGGAAAGTTACAGAAGAGGACTATGAGAGCAGTCTTCATAACCCAGAGGAACTGAGGGGCATCAAAATACAGAGGGGCTTCGGAAAGGATGCGATTTTGGGCTGCGTAGCAGAGGGAACGTCCATCTTAACAGATTCAGGACACAAACCGATACAGGACATAACAGTCAATGACAGGGTGTGGGATGGGCATAGTTTTGTACACCACCAGGGCGTCGTGCCAAAGGGAAAGAAAAAATGTATAAACATCAACGGAACATGGCTGACACCAGAACACGAAATCTTGACCTGGGACGGGTGGACTACAGCAGCAGAACTAAGCACGCACAACCACAGCCAGGAATGGTTTATGGAGAACTTAAGGTGGTTGAGGTCCCAAAAGGCACCTGTGGGGGGATCAAGTCCGTCAAATGTAGTTGCTCCTGTGGTAGAACATCTACTCCGTCAAGAGACAATCTTGTCTCAGGAAAATCTACACGCTGTACTGTCTGTGCTGAAAGAGCATCCGGCAAAACTCAGAGCTATAAAACACATGTGGGGAACCCATCAAGAGCACGCCTGCTTAACAGGATTTGTGCTATCATTAGCCGATGTGAGACCAGACCTCTTGAGAGATATGGTAAAAGAGGTATTAGAGTCTGGCCCAAATGGGTCAATGATCGAGTCGCTTTTATTGAGTATCTGGCAACGCTACCTGGATACGACAATCCAGAACTTGAAATTGATCGGACCAATAATGACGGGGGGTATGAACCAGGAAATATCAGGTTTGCTACACGACGGGTCAATAGGCTCAATACTTGCCGGAGAAACCCCAGGATCGGGGAACAGATCAAATGTGCGTGGTGCGGGGCAATGTTCACGAGAAAAACATCAATTCAAAAGTTCTGTGGCAAACACTGCTCAGGCTGTGCTTCCCACATACGACATCCTGAACGCAGGCCGGTGGCATAGGTTTCAGACAGACGGCTTGATGTGTAGCAACTGCGGATACGGGATGGGGTCCGATAAGTTCTTCGACCGATGCTATACCAACGACGCACTGCGGCCCATGTTTGACTCAGGCCAGTACGACAAGGTCTTTATTGAGCAGTTGGTCAAGACATACCGTAGGAAATATGATCGCATCCCCGCGTTCTGGAAACAAGTAGAAAAGCTGTTTCGCTGGCCAATAAAATATCCAGGACAGTCCACGAGTTATGAGGTAGAAGGTAGAGAGTTACTCAAGTTTAATATGGTGGGCTCAGATTTGCAGATGACCCTGCCATCAGGCCGCGTTATGTACTACCGACACGCTTCAGTCAACGCTGATGGTGAGATAAAATACAAGGGCGGCCCGAAGTGGTGTTATCTGTGGGGTGGGTCGATCACTGAGAACCTTATCCAGGCCCTATGCCGTGATCTCTTTGGTGGGTGGCTCTTAGAGATTGAACGCAGGGGTCATAAGGTAGTCCACCACTGCCATGATGAAACAATAACGTGTGTCCCAGACCACAGAGCAGAAGCAGTCATGGCAGACATGATTGACGTGATGACCCACGGACCCGAATGGTCTGAAGGTCTTCCATTTGCTACAGATGAGTTTATTTCAAAGGCGTATAAGAAATGAGAGAGTTTGAACACTGGCAAAAACACAGGGTGGCCAAGACCCTTGGGTTTATAACTTCAGTTGGCTACTATGAGTTCGGAGAAAAAGAGGGCTGGAACGCCGCGTTGCTTAGGGTGCTTAAAATGATAAATAAAGGACGTGTTATCAGCCTCGACCACCTGAAGATGGCTTTAGAAGAAGAACTGAAGGACCAGATAATCAGCCTGGAGTTATAAGAAATGAGCAGGTCAAGGGCAGACAGACTGAATGACTGGGCGATAGCGTTTGCTGCTATTAGCAGGGGCGAACAGCCTAGGCGTAACACCCGCAAGGACGGGTCGCTACCGACACGCCCGGTAGTTTCGGTGGCTGAACTGTCTGAACACGAGGCCCAAGATGAGTGCCTGGAGTGGCTCAAGAGCCGGGACTGTATGGTTGACCGGATGAATGTGGGTGCTGGTATTCTACGCCGGGTGTCAAGCAGTGGTATTATGGGTGGTGAAGAACGCGGCTATTGCCAGTATGGGATTAAGTACGGCGGTGACCTGCTCGGCTGTTTGCCAGACGGACGGCACCTTGAAATTGAGATGAAAAAGAGTAAGGGTGGGTCGTGGAGCAAGGGGCAACAGGAACGCTGTGCTAAAGTACGCAAACACCACGGAGTCTACCTTGTTGTCCACGGACTGGAAGAACTAAAACATTATTTGAGGGGTTACTTATGAACTATAACAGGCACACAGGGGGTGTTTTTGTTCCTAAATACGAGCGGGCCAGTGCAAACCAGCACGGTGAGAGATATGCTCACAAGGGTGCGGCAGTGGTAGGTGTTGGTCGTCTCGAAGCGTCAGTAGGTTGTGCGGTAGATTTGAAACTGCTTATATTGTTGGGCGACATGCTGGATGTGCCCGTGCGTTATGACTTCGAGACACACCCACAGGTGGCATACCTTGAGGTCGTGTCAGCCAAACGGTTAAGGGAGGCACTATGATCTATCTATCAGCTTCAGCCATATCTGCGTTTAAGGCGTGCCCGTTCAGGTGGTGGGCTTACTATGGCCTGGGATGCAGGCCAGCGGCAAGCAAAGACGTGTTCAGGATCGGAACCAACTGGCATACACTCCTTGAGTTAAGCGAGACTAAACCTGGGAGCGTATGTCCCATCTGTAAACGAAGAGAAGACTGGGAGCACATTATATGTCCTGTATGTGGTACAACACAGAAGATGCCTGAGACAGACGCCATAGAACTGGCGGCAAACTACCTCAATTTTGTCTACGAACGCTTGCCTGTTTCAATTAGCATGGAAGAAATGCTTAGAGAACGGGCTGTTTTGTTGCACACGTTGATTGGCTATCGTTGGTTTTATAGCCAACAGGAACGATCAGAGGTTATAGGCAATGAGGTATACTTCAGGCTGCCTGTGATTGATCCCGACACTGGACGCCAGTTTCCTGGTGTCAGGTATGTAGGCAAGATTGATAAGCTCGTTCGTAAAGTAGACGGAACGCTGGCTATAAGAGAACACAAGTCTACGTCCCGTGACATAAGACCCGACTCAGAATACTGGGGCGGTCTGAACATAGACGAGCAGACAAGTCTTTATCTCTACGCGGTACGTCAGCTACAAAAAACAGGTGGCCTGAAAAAGTATGGCGTCAAGCCAAGCGACGCTCCGATCAGCAAGATAGAGTACGACGTGTGGCACAAGCCTACAATCAGGCCAAAGAAGCTATCGTTCGCCGACACTAAAACACTCATAGATACAGGCATGTATTGTAGTATGAACGTAGCGGTCGAAGTAAAAAACGACGGGTCCATCCTAGTTAATGGCAACCCCGCCGAGGTAGAGCAGGGCAAGAAGGAAGGCGACTTTGCCATACGCGAGAATGGTGACCTGTTCGGTGCCCGGCTACGGCTGGCTATGGCTACAGACCCCAGCTCTTACTTTGCCTGCCGTGATCTGGTAAAGACTGACGCTGAACTTGCTAAGGCTGAACGACAGGCCGTGAATGTATACAAGAACATTCGGTTCATGCTCCGCAACAATGCTATCTACAGTAACGAGCATAGCTGCAAGGCTACGTTCAAATGTGATTACATGCCTGTGTGCTATACGGGTGAGCTACTGGACGCCGACCACTGCCCACAGGGTTTTGAAATGACCTATAATAAGGAGAAAAGCTAATGGCAATTAAGCCACCTAAAGTTAATGCAAAGAAACCAGCGACTATGATGCCCGCTCCACCGCCCCCGCCCCCTGCGGCGAAGAGTGCAGCACCCAGGTCTAGCAAGACCTTCAAGGTAGAGACCTGGGACGGTGACAAGGAAGGCGAGAAGATCATGCTCTATGCCCACAGTGGTAGAGGCAAGACCACACTCTCAGCTATGGCACCTAACCCGGTGTTCATAGGCGTGGATGACGGCGGAAGGAAGATCAAGAACGCCCTAAACGGGGAGGCCCTGAAGCACATCCCAGGCATACTAACTTACTCCGATTACCTCGCCGCTCTAGGGCAGACTAATCTGTTCGACAAACACGACACTGTTGTGATCGACACGCTGACCAAGATTCAAGAGCTAGCCCTTGATTACATGCTTGCCACTATTCCCACTGACAGCGGTAAGCCAGCTACCCACATAGAGCAGTACGGCTGGGGCAAGGGCTACCGTAATATGGTGGATATTATGCGGCTGATGTTCCCGCCACTCGAAGAACTTGTTCGCAGGGGCAAGAACATTATAATGGTGTGCCAGTTACAACAGATCAACGAGACGAACGCTGGGGGCAACGACTTCCTTATGGACGCTCCTGATCTCTTCGACCGCAAGAACGCTTCGGTCATGCGTCAGTTTATAGCCTGGACCGACCACATATTCAAGTTGGAATATGACCAGGTCCACGCTAAAGAAAAGAAGGCGTCTAGCCGGTGTGATCGTATAGTACGAACACAAGCTGAGATACACTACTTTGCCAAGTCTCGGGGAGATACATTCCTGGACCGGCCAGTAGTGTCCTTTGAACATCCGGCTGACGATTCACTATGGCAGTTCTTATTCGGGGAGGCTAGTTAAATGGCAGTTGATGACGCCTATGGCGAGGAAAACCAGGAGCTCTGCCGCCTCCAGGAGGAAAACAAATGGCTTAGAAGGCGTATTAGTGCGTTGGATAAGCTGTTAGTGGCGTATAGGTGTGTGTCAAGCCCATCATCAAAATTGTTTGACGAATTAGAACTAACAAGAAAGCACCTTCCTAAGGAGATTAGTTAATGGGGGCGACAATTATAGGTGGACAGAAAGTGCCACGTAACGAACTGTGTCCGTGTAACAGTGGCTTGAAGTTCAAGCGATGCCACGGTGACGAGAAGAAGCGTAGCATCGCAACGAGGGTCGCAAACCAGGTAATGATGCACCTTATTATGGAGGAAAAGCACAAGAAGAAAATGATAACAGATGAACAGCGGGAAGCCTACATGGGTGAACCTCTGGGCGAGAAGATAGACTACATGGTGGGCACATCAAAGAAATCGGACAATATAACTATTACAGGAGAATCAGTATGAGCAGTAGAATAGATCGCGTAGGTACGTTTAGGGCACAGGCCGTGGATTGGGCCTTAGCTAAAACCAAGAATGGGTTCCCACAGCTTGCCGTGGTTTGTAAACTCGTAGAGTTCTACGACGAGCAGGACGGAGAATGGGTCGATTGGAGCCAGTATGATATGCAGGAGACCGCGTACTTCTGCCTGTTTGGAACGAACAAGAAGACTAAGGAACTTGAGCCTACACTCAGTTGTGAGCAGGTGATGGGGGTGTTTGATTGGTCTGGTGAATCGTTTGCCGACCTAGCTGTGTACGACCCTGGTGATCTCGTATTCCAGGTTCGCTCAGGTGTCAACACCTACGAAGCTGCCAAACATCCGTTCCAGATAGAGTGGCTTGATGAGGCCGACGCTGACCCCACCAGATCACTGAAGAAGTTGGACGCTGAGGGTGTCAAGGCCCTTGATAACGAGTTTGCGTCACTGCTATCTGGTATAAAGAAACCGAAGGCTGCTGCTTCAGCTAAGAAACCCAAGCCCAAAGCGGCTTCAGCCAAGAAACCGAAGGCTGCTGCTTCAGCCCCGGCACAGGGAGACAAAAAACTCGCTCCGCCCCCGCCTCCGCCGTCCGACCACCCCGAACCAGCCGTATCTGACGCTGACCCAGTGGGTGCATGTACCAAACAGGAAGCCTGGGAAGCCTGTTGTGAATTGGCCGACCCAGATTGTACGGATGACCAGCGGGTTAATGCGTGGCAGGCTGCAATAGGAGACGTAGCTGACGGCGTAGAGCAGACCGAGATCACGGACGAACAGTGGTATGAAATAAAGTCGAAAGTCCTTGACGAAATTGGTGCCGTGTAAGTATCCCAACCAGAACAGGGCCAGGGAGGGCCCCGTTGGATAAGGAATAACACATGAGTTTTAGTAACAGCTTCGACATATATAGGGACAACGTATCTGACGGCATGCTTGAATATATCGCCAGGCAGCTTGGATTATCCGCCCCAGCAGTCAACGCTGTTGGGATAGGGTGGTATCCAAAAGAGGACACATGGGTCTTGCCTGAACGTGATAAGCGTGGTGACATAATAGGTCTTACCTATAGGCGTGACAACGGCTTTAAGTTTATGGCTAAGGGCTCTAAACGTGGTCTCACCTATCCGTGTGTACATGACGGAGCGAGTGTAGGAACCAGAAAACCTGAATGGGTTAGAGTGCGTGAGGCGGGTGTAACCTGTCCTATATGTGGCAAAGATGACTGGTGCCGTGTTTCCCCTGATGATCCTAATAACCCTTCGGCTGCTCTATGTAGCAGAATACGGGATGGTTGTAAACGAGAAATCAGTGAGAACAACTACCTCCACATTATAGACATCAAGCGTAATGCTCTACTCACTGGATCGACTTCGGCTCTACCAGAGTCCGATCTCCCGATCTTGATAGTAGAGGGGGCCACTGATGTAATGGCTGCTGCAAGCCTTGGCTTTGTAGCGGTGGGTAGACCAAGTGCTAAAGGCGGTATCGCAGAACTCATTGAAATGCCGCTTACAGGACGCACGGTTATCGTGCTTGGTGAGAACGACGCCGGTGCCGGTGCCGAAGGGATGGAAAAGGCTTACCTGTCACTCAAGGACTCAATAAAAGACCTGAGTAAACTCATGCCGCCAACAGGTATAAAGGACCTACGCACCTGGGTACAAGGTGGTCTTACCGCTGAAGAATTTCTGAGTTACGCTGAAGCCAACCGCCAGACAGAGCATAGGGACCCTGACATGCTTCCTGACGACATTGCCTATAATATAGCCGCATTGTTTGTCAGCAAGAATCACACGCACAATGGCGTCCCGGCACTTAAATCGTATGGTGGCAAGTGGTATCATTGGTACAACGGCAGGTACAGGGAGCTTGATTTCGATATTCTACGCGGACAACTGTATCGGTTTCTGGAAAGTAAGAAATATATCAGGCCCACTAAAAACGGGGTTGAAGTATCGCCGTATAAGGCAACACGGGCCAAAGTAGGTGACATCCTGGACGCATTTAACGCATGGGCACCAGTTAAAGAGTCACCACCTGTGTGGACGGGCAACGACATCGAGGACAGGCCAAAGCTATCTGATCTGATCTTGTTCAAGAACGGAATGCTCGACGTGGGTGAGTACATGAAGGGCAACATCGTGCTGCACGACCCAGACCCACAACTCTTCAGCATAGACTGCATACCATACGACTACGACCCCGACGCCAAATCGAAACTATGCGAGACGTTCTTACAGGATACGTTCAGCGGAGACGAAGGATCAATAGAGCTGGCGAAGCAGTGGTTGGGCTACAACTTAGTGCCCGACACATCATTAGAGAAGATGATGCTTTACACAGGCAGGCCACGATCTGGTAAGAGTACTCTCATAGACATGATGGTAAACATGCTTGGCAAGGGCCGATGCTGCTCAACAGACTTTACTTCCCTGGCTTCCCCGTTCGGGTGTTCGTCACTGGTAGGCAAACTGGCGGCTGTCCTTGGTGACTCTAGAGCACCAAAGGCTTCTCACGCCAACGCCGCGATGGATGTACTATTGCGTATCGTAGGGCAGGATGACGTGCTCATAAACCCGAAGTACGTCCAGGCATATACGGCTAGGCTTAATACAAGGTTCACCATAGCCATGAACGATTTACCTGCGTTCGATGATTTTGCCTCCGCCCTGGCAACGAGAATGAATATCCTATACTTCCCCAACAGCGTGGTAGGCAGGGAAGACTTTTCGTTGAAAGGCAGGTTGGTGAAGGAAGCTCGTGAGGGCAGGCTCGTAAATATAGCCCTGGAAGGATTAAAACACCTAAGACAGAAAGGTAAGTTTGCCACACCAGAAAGGTCAGTACAGGTTATGGTGCAGTTCCGGGAACTGTCATCGCCTTTAAGCGTGTTTGTGGCTGATTGTTGTGACCTAACGAAGGACTTCCTTATAAGTGGTGACACGTGGACCCAGGCTAGTGATGTGTTCGCGGCCTGGCGTGGCTGGTGCAAGAGTAACGGTCAGTCCCACGGAACCAGTGCTACTTTTGGCCGATACCTGATGCAAGCTGTATCGTTTCTTATGAAACGTAGGATACGCGTGAACGGAATCAGACAGTATGTATACTATGGATTGAAACTAAATGAACAGGCACAACAACTATATTTGGAGAAACCATGAAAAAGAAGATAGCGTTTGTACTTTTGTGCATTATGATGGTGGCTGGTGCCGTAGGCTGTGCGTCTTTCGCTGACTACTTAACACCCGCTAAGATAAACACAAAGGCTGTAGAGTACGTCGTTGGTGCAGACGTAGCTCCGACAGAGAAATACGTAACCAATTTCCCATATCCAAACTTGGTGCTGGCCGAAGAGTTGATTAACGACGTAGACTCCGCCCACCAGGTAATACAGCTTGACCTACGACAGCAGGTAGAAAAAGACACCCTGGCATATACTATACACCGTGATGCCACGATGGGCTCAGTGCTGTCTGCCCAACAGCAGAGAGACCTGATCTTCGGTGAAGAGGGTATATTGACCCTGGGTCTTGGTATGCTCGGTATGGGTGGTTTGGCCGGGCTTGCTGGTTTGATGCGTAAGAGACCGGGTGACTGGACCAAGGAGGACGTAGACAACGCTATGGAAGCGGCTGACCTGGAAGTTGAAATCAAGGGAGACCAAATAGTTGAGATAGTTAAGGGTATAGAGACTTTCAAAAAAGACCTGACCGAAACCCCAGATATTTTGAGTGCCCTGAAAAACGCCCTGAATACGTTTCAGTCGCAACACACGAAACAGGCCGTGGCCCTAACCAAGGCGGATTTATAACGGAGGCTATGAAATATGAAACGACGTAATTTCTTAAAGATGATAGCCGGGGCAGCCGTCGCTGCCCCTGTTGCTGCCCTGGCAGTGATGGTGCCGAAGAAAGAACCATGGGTACACTGGAAAAACTACTCCGCTGAACATATACCCGAGCCACGGGGCGTAACAAGCGAACAGCTTGCAGACATTATACGTACAACACTAAAAGACCTTCCAACTGATAAAAATTTGGGGTCACTGCTTTATTCACAGGGGCGACCTGGCGGGTTTACGGGGATATACGGAGATTGAATATGAGACGAACCATAAAGGCCCTGATTAAACTACCGTGGTTCCTGCTCTACCTAGTGTGTAGTTTTATCAAGGATGGATGGGGCTGGCTAAAAGGAAAACCATACGACACACAGAAATGAGTTATGTTCCACACAAGACCACAACTACTTAATTGGATCGTGGGTCACACAAAGCGTGAGTCGATCAAGCGTGCTATCCAGGATGACGGGATGGTCCTGAACCTCGGCGTGTTCACAGAGGTTCCGGGACTGCCCCATCCTGGGTGGATCGTAGACATAGCGTCGCGGTATGGGCGTAGGTGGTTTATGGCGGTAACAATAAACAAGGCTACCCGTAAAATATATCTGAACGAAATAAACGCAGGCCAGATAGACCACACCAAACGGTTCGTAACAGGTGGATCATTGTTTGAAGGGGACCCAGTATGCAGACCATTAGGCTAATAACACCGTCGAACATAGGGATTATTGACCTGCTAAAACTTGGTATAGACGAGCCGGTGCCTATAATATGGATGCGGGACGGTTGGATCAGATTTATAAGTGCTGACCTGGTTGAAAACGAACTGAGTGTGTCCAGGGATTGGGCCAAGTTTAGACGCCTTTGCGTCATACCGCCCAGGCCAAGGATACTCTGGGATCAGGCGTCGCCGGACGTGCCCCCGCCATCATCAAACGAGGGCTATGACGAGCGATACTACACTGGCGAGTAGACATAAGAGCAAGGCCATCATCTGCTGTCGTTTGGCCTTAGCTTCAACCTCGTGATGCTGTAAGTGATTACCAAGTATCTTCTTTACCCAACGCATGTCTGTGCCAAGTTCTTCTAAGGTGTATTCCTTCATCGTGTGCGTCTCCCTCTGCTCCTATCACCTATTGCTTCTTCGGGTCCGAACCATCCACTCTTACGCAGGCGGCGTATCTCGTAACCGGGCACAGTACCCGTAGCAGTCCCCACGTTTTCAAACGTATCAAGCGTGGCCTTCTTGAACCTTTTCAGTGCCGCTTCCTCGTCACCCACCAGGAGTTTGGCCGCCGCCTCCGAGAATATGCTGATCGACTTTGCGGCCTCGTTTACCAGTTCAATAGGAAATGACTCTAAGACTTCACCCCTGTATTCCTTCGGTTCACCCCTAGCAGCATTTGCAAAGGCCCGTATGTTAATTTCTAGGAACTTGCCCATAGCTGGGAACAGAGCCGTAAAGGACGCTAACATGTCAACCAGGTAGTCTATTGGTTTTTCTACCTTACCATAGGCGACTGCTGCTAAGGCAGCACGGGCGGCAAAGTTCAGCGTATAACTGGCGAACACAGCACCCATTCGCTGTGCCATTCTTGTCACGTCAGCCGGTGTCTTGTTCTCCTTCGCCTTAAACTCAGCAACGGCGTCGTTTAAGATGGTCAACGACTGCTCGTGAAACGACCTGAACAGGAAGAAGAGGCGGCCAACACCGCGTTCAGTCGTAACAACAGACCGGCTCCACTTATCCCACGACGGCTGTGTGCGTTGCCACAACCATTCGGCCCGGTCAGTGACGAGGTCGCTGTACCCAGGATCGCCTTCTTTGAGCCCATCTACATTCTTGTCTACCCACCATTCAGCCGAAAGGCCGCTCAACGACCCGTTCTGTGCTGCTTTAAGTTCGGCCTTAGCTATGCCTGTACCGCCAGCGAGGGCGGCAAGGTCTGCCAGTTTGATAGACCACCCAAGTTTGTTTTTGTCTGACAAGCCACCAGCCCATGCTTGCAGGGTGGCGTCCTGGGCGGCGATCTCGCCGAACTCAAGGCTACTACGGCCCATGAAGAATCGGGACCACGCCACATCCGAGTTCTGTAGAGTCTCTCTGATAGTGTCGGGTTTGAAACTTTCTTTCGCCACTTGTTTCATAAACTGTGGTGATACAAACGCACCGTAGTTACCCACCGACGAATACATAGAAGCCACTACCCTTGGATTAAGGTGTAATACAGCACGATACATGCCACCTATATTGTTCATTATCCAGCCACCAAGCCAGGATGAGTCCTGTGCTGTGGACTGAGCACGCCCCAAGATCGTTATAATGTTGTCCCGCGTACCACCGAAGCCCTTGCGTTCGATTTCCTGGGCTATAGGCTGGTTGTTGAGTAGGGTTCGGGCCAACCTGGTTGGTTCAGCCATACCCACGTATTCAGATATAGCAGATTCAAACGTGACGAACCTGTTCAAGGCATCACGTAATGCAAGTGGCAACGTACTGTTGGTCCTGTCTTTGAATATGCCCCTGTTTTCAAGTAGGTTTACAACGAACCCCTTTGTCTTGCCAGCAAGTGTTTTGGGTTTCTGAACCTCAAGCCCCCACCAGTTGTCTACTACAGCAATCTCTTTACCCTCGATACGGGTCGATACATTGTTGATTGACGGCTTCCATATCTCTTCACCAACTCTAAGCATGGTTTCAGCAACAGCTTTTATCTTAGGGTTGGAGTCAACCATATCTCGCATTTGTGCTATGTGAAGATCGTCTAGCGGCCCTGTTTCCGTGCCGTTAATGACCAGCCCGCCGCCAAGCAAGTGCCTGAGTCCATCTTTCTGATTACTAATGAGCCATAGGTCTATGGCCTGGGCTGGGGTTATTTCAAATGTTTTGTCGTTGAGTTTTATATTGACCCTGTCCGTCTTAGTGTCTGGGAATATAGCCTGGAGCAAGTGTAGCCTCGGATTAGCAGCTACACTCATCTTGGCCAAATCGTTGCTGGTAACACCAGCATCCTTTAGTGATCGTTCTAGCTCTGTAGTGACCGCCCTTTGGTGTGCGTTCTGTGTTCGTACACCTTCTTGAATGTTGTTGTTGAGTACGTGGGTAAAGACACCGTTAGGGTTGCCACCGTCTAATACCTTAGCGAGATACCAGATCGGCGTGTTCTTCTGGCCTGCAAACCAAGTCATGGCCCTGTTGAATAGTGGTGCCTTAGCAGACTTGGCAGTAATCACTGCTGGCACCGCCTTTGTATCAGGCAATGCCTTTATGGTGTCAACGGCCTCGTCCATAATTGCTTCCACCGTGGTAGGTTTGTTCTCTACCGTAACCGGGGTTCCATAATCTTCCGGCTGTATCTCCGCGTTCTTAATGCCAGTCATATCCTCCACAGCGTTCACGAAGTCCTTCATCTGCGTGTGGGTCATGTCACTCATAGAACGCTTGCCTGTTACCGTCTCTGCTAGCTCACGGTAAGTGGCGTCATCTAATCCAGCATCACGGGCTAGTTTGTGTGCCTCTGCCTTGAGTCGCTTCTTGCTTTTAACCTCTGGTTTAGCCTGCTGGTATACGCCACGAAGAACTGGTTTGCCACTGGTGGCGTCGTCTATTATTGCCTCTATACTCTGTCGTTGTGGTGTAGTCCGCATACCTTCAGGAGATGGAGCAGCACTACTTAGCCACGCCAGTTCTTCCTTCTCTCTACGGGTAAGGTCCTCGGTCTCTTTTAACTTCAATTCGCGGTATCTATTCTCAGCCTTAGCGAGCATAGCGTCGGTATCTACTGGGGCGAGACCGAACTGCATACCTATCACGTGATCTGCGTTGAGATCAACCGTTTTGTAATCATCGTATACACCATCCTTGACGTCCTGTATAACCTGTTCAGTCGTGGCCGTTACCTCTGCTTTTTGCTTTGGCGATATTGTTTCCGCCTGTAGCAGGGTATCCCTAAACTGTTCTACCCTGGCGATCTTGCCCGGACGGGTCATGTTGGCCTTGGCCGACCCAGCACCGAATGACACACCAGAGAATGCCATTTCCAGAGGCCCACCTACAGCAGCGGATTGTTGTACGTTTTCAAGTATGTTCTGGCTGCGATCAGTAAACGCCCATCGCCAGAAGTTACGGTTCAATTCCTGTGATCCTTCTTCAGCCGCACCACGGAAGTATGCCTTGCCCATTTCCCATAGGCCCTTACGCAGGCCCTTTATCTGTTTCTTTCCCATGCGTTTGAACAGGTCTACCTTCTTACCGAACGTCCATTTTTCTATAGCGGCTTCCGGCACAGCAGTAACTATACTCCGCATCAGTGCATACGCGGGGTCGTTACCCTCGCGTCGGGCGTCGTCGTAAACCTCGCCAGCTATACCCGTGGCCGCAACCGCGATCCCGCCAGGTAGAGCAGTCTCCAGCATAAGGGGGAGTGACTCCAGGCCCAACTGTATCATCTTGGCTGGACTGGTAAGTACGTCAAGGGTCTGTTCAGTAAACGTCTCACCCTCTATCTGGACTGCTTTGTCTGCGTTCTCGGTGTAGTATTGTTCAACAGCATCGCCATAGTCCTTGGCCCATCCACCAAGAGCCTTATCTAAATTCTTAGAGTAGGTGGGTTGCTCCCTGCCGAACCCAGACCAAAGTTTCTTACGCAGCGTCCCACCGATCTCTGACTCCATACGGGCAAGACCAACCAGGCTCTTGACCATGCCAACACCAGCACGTTCCCAGCCCTGGGTTACGGCCTGTTTCATTTGGCCCGCAGCCTGTACTGCTGGGTGTTTTGACAACATCTTCTTGATCCCGTCAGGAGAGAGATCAAGAGGTACGTCCCTCGGTGCTTCCAACTCGAAACCCTCGGGCAGACCGGCGGCTTCCAACTCGAACCCCCCCGGCAGATTAGGCGTGCTCTCTAATTCAAACCCTGCTGGTAAATTCATTTCACTGGCTGCCACGTTTTGCCCCCGTCATTAGATACAAGCCGTGCTTTTGTCTTGGGATTCTGGGCATACACTGCCTGTTGCCCACGTTCTGGCGAATCCATCCTTGCTTCCTTACGGACTTTTTCCCCAAGTCCAAACTGTGGTTCCGAACCACGCATACGAGCAGCCATGTTGGAGTTACCCATTATAGCCTTCTGAGCTTCTCTAAGCTGTACATCCATCGCCATGAGCAGGTGCAACTCCTGTTTCTCTGCTTCCGAGGCTTCTTTCCAAGCTGGTACGAGTTTACCTTTCTCATCGAACTTATCGTTCAGGGGATCACGCATCATTACACCCTGGGGCCGCTCTCCCTTCTTGCCCCACATCTCCTTCAGAGCATAAATCATGCCAGGAGTACCCATAGCCATAGCTGGAAGAGCCTTCTTCAACGAGCCACGCACACGCTCCGTCTCCGGCGGTGTTATAAGGAAGTTCATCATACGGCTCTCTATTTTCTTACGGACTACGTCTTGCTTGTTGAGCGTATCAAGGGGATCAGTCTCTTCTTCTGGTTTAGGGAACATGACCCGCTCAGTTTCAGGCGGGAGGGCCATACGCCACTTAGCTTCATTTGCCCCTTCGGGCGATATGAGCCCCTGGCTCTCAAGCGTGGCCACCTGCTGATACGGCTGCATGGCGGCCTGTGCTCGCTGTCTAAACTCGTTGGCTTCCAGTTTTGCCTTCTGTGTAGTCTGGTGCATCAGGTTGTTATACTGCTGCTGCCCGAGTGCAGGACCGCGTCTGTTTATCTCTTTGAATATTATACTGTACTTGTTACGGAACGCCTGCTGTCCCTGCTCGATCTGCTGCATGACCATCTTTTCAGGCGTGACACCGGATTCCGATAACTGTGACAGTGGTAATGTGTTAGGCATAGTATTATTCCTTCGCGTACATGATCTCACATTTGCCTTTGAGTATCTTCATGCCTTCAAATATGGTGTGGGCGTTAGTGCCTATCTTAGCTTTTTGCTCCACGTCTAAACTACCGTCACTGAGTATGTCGTTGACAGCCTCATGGTAAGCATCGTTTGCTTTGTTTAGTTTGTCAAGTAATGTTTCCTTCATGTTGTACCCCTAATCAGTTAAGTCTGTTGCGGTGACGACACCGTTAATTACTTCTACTCTATAATATTTACCATCAGTAGTGTCTTTAAGAATAACGCCCTTCCAAGCAAACGGGGCGTCATCATCATTTTTACCAAGGTAATAAGTGTTATCTGTGTGTGGATATATATTACCCTCAACGTCTAACATGGCATTTGGTGCTGTTGTTCCGATTCCTACACTACATCCCGTTATTTCCAGATAGTTATTGGTATCATCAAAGGCAAGCAATGGCCCAGCAGCCTGTCCGATCGTCTTGCCGTCGGCCATAACGATATTATTCGTAAGAGTTAGGACGCCAGTTGATCCAAGTTTCATCACCCCCACTCGTGCTCCACCAGACCATGTATCGAACTGGAATCCAAAATTACCAGCGGCAGACGCCAACTGCCTGATCTTACCAAGCATATTCCCGCCATCAGAGTCGGTAAAGCCTATGTACACGCCCTCGCCCACTGTACCATTTTGCCCAGTGCAAACCAACTGAAGTGCTTGGGCCCCAGCAGCGTTTCCTCCACCAGCAGCAGTGACGACTACATCACCTGTAAAAGTAGGACTATCCCCAGTACCTAACCCAATAGAAGTTCTGGCGGTAGCCCCAGATTCCACTACCCATCCAGCAGCACTGCCCACAATAAAATTGCTGTCAGCAGAACTAAGGGCCGCTATAGCTGTGAGATCAGCGTCAGCAGCTTGATATGCGGTATGGGTATGACCGGGATCAGCCCCCGTAGTTACATTTGCACCTGTTACTGTAGTAGCGGCAACAGTGCCGGTAACATTCATTGTGCCGGTATAAGCTAATGTAGTTCCGTCCCCAGATAATGCTATTCTATTTGTATTATTGGTTCTAATATAGAATGGATGCTCTGTTAGTGTACCAAACCCAGCAGCCGTATCTCTATCTACATAAAAAATAGCTTGTGCTGTACCGGCCTGAAAATTCATCCATAAATTATCCGATCCTGTACTAAAGTCACATACCTTACCACCACCTGGTGGGGTAGCAGAATAAATTGTAAGTGCATCAGAGCCACTTATATTATTGATGGTAACACCCTGAGAAGCAGTAATCACCCCATTTAGTCTTAAGGTCTGGCTTGCTGGAGTCGCATTGAACACCCCATATATTAAGCAATTAGTTATTTCAGTAGCAACATTAGTTCGAACCTGATTATCAATAATGAGTAGGTTAGAATTAGTTGTTTGATAGCTGCCTGCCTTATAACCCAATAGCACATTACTGTTGCCAGAAGTTAATAGGTTTCCCGCCTTTTCCCCTATAGCCGTATTAAGGCTGCCTTCTGTCAGAGCAGTCAATGTGTCATATCCAATACCAGTATTATTATTGCCAGTAGTAAGGCTGTTTAGGGCGTTAAATCCAACACCAGTATTATTGCTGGCTATTATTATATGAGGCAAAGATAATGTAATGCTCCCTGCTGCATTAGTCACAGTAACTTGATTAGCCGTACCTGTTAATGTGGCCAGCACAGGGTCAGCCCCAACAGAACCTATTGGTATTTGGCCGTTAGCTGCTGCACCAAGTATAGTAACTGCATCTGTACCAGAACCTAAAAGGATACCATGATCTGTTAATGTAGCAACACCTGTACCCCCCTTGGCCACTATGAGGGGATCGACAAGACCTATGATTATACCGCCGTTAGTATCGTCGGTTACGTTGATTTCGTTGGCAGTGCCCGCTACCAGATCAACCAGGTCCTTCGACGCTAATCCTTTGGAGCTATCAGTCCACACCAACCGAGAGGCGGTTAGATCACTTAGGGTAACGCTCTCAAATTCAGGGCTTGCTTCGAGGCCGAACACGACAGACGCCAACTGCATAATGGCCTGTCTAACAGACGCATCACAATTCCTCGGCGATTGGATTCCAGCTTGTCTTTGACCCATTAGTGTAGTGCCATTATTGCAGAAAATTGATCGTAAAGTGAACGCTCTGTCATGGCCGGTGTCTGTCCACCTTGTATGAGGCCACCACCAGTAGAAGCGAGGTTTTCTAGTTCTCCAGGGCTAAATCTCTCATAAGTGCCACCCCCGCCACCAAGATCAAGACCACCCATGAGGTCGTCTACGTTTACAGGTTGGAACCCAGTAGACGCTGGTGTAGACGCCATAGTAGGCTGTACGTCATACAGGGAGGGAAACGATGTCTCCGGTCTACCAAAATTTGTGGCACCGGCTTGGCCCATACCAGCTATAGCCATCTGAGCGTCACTACCCATACCAGCTATGTTTGTTTGGGTCTCGCGGTTAGCGGCTGCCTGGCGTTCTGTCAACTCACGATTTGATTGTGCCTCAAACGAAGTCTGTTCCATCTGGGATAACAGAGAGTTTAGCTGCGATAGCCTCGAAGCACGCTCACTCTCAACTCCAGCCAACGCAGGTGCTTCTACCTCTTCGGCGAACTTGGTAGCAAGGGTGCCCATTTGACTTGTACCAGCAAGGCCAGCACTCGCAAGATTCTGCATACCAGAAGACATGAACTTACGCCTGCTCCTATCAAGTGCAGCCTCTACGCCCTCGCCGAAGCCACCTTCCGGTCCGTACTCGTCCATCGCTGTCTGGATAGCAGACCGTGAGGCATCGGTAAGCATACTGCCACTTACTGTAGGGGCCGAAGTAGTTGCAGGAGTAGCTGTAGCCTGTTCAGCTTCTTTATGCCTTAATGCTATAATGGGGTCAACCTTCCCCGTCACAAACTCAGCCGCCCAAGCCGGGGCCGAACTGCGGAGGCCCTGCAACTCCTCTACACTCTGCGATTTGTAATCAGATGGGAGCGAATACGATCTACTCATTGATGGTATGTTACTCAGACCATACGCCATTTTACATCACCTTCCCAGCATACTGCACCGTTATATCGGCGGTTTCCATAGACCAAGTTTCGCCTGCTGTTAAATTACCAAACCTTAACGCCCCGTATCTGCCTCTTGCTCTCTTACGTTGTCTCTGTCCCTTCCTGTACCCTGGTGCCACTATGGTGCCAGTAAATTTTGCTGCTGTGGTTCCGGCTACGTCTTCTATTACTGCTGCCGCTGACCTGTTGGCATATGCGTAATATGTCACGTTGTCAGGGTCGGTCTCGCCACCACCGGACTCACCGCCAGCCGATATGAGCTCAAAGGGACCCATCATGCCGTCACGCATGGACCCTCCCGATAGTGGAAACGGTCCGATCACAGCATAGCTATCTATCGCCTCGTCAGTAGCACCTATATCGTCGCTACTTTTGTCATCGTCAAACTTACGGATGTAACCATCCTTGCACCCTACGAGCAGATCAGTGTATGCTGTGTCGTTGGCTGCATACTGGTAGATGCTATACGGGCCGCACTCTTCTGGGTACGTTTCAGGGAAGAACCCTTTGGTACGTAGGTCAAACCAATAGTTCGAGTTGGTCCCATCAGCCAGCAGCGTTATACAGATGATGATACCAAACCTTGTGGCGTCGAAGCCCATCGTGATCCTGTGTGTAGACGGATCAGCAGCCTCGTCTTTCAACAGCTTAGGTAGTCGTTCGAGGGATATGCACTCTGGAATACCTGGCACAGTCATGGCCCAGATACCACCAGTAGTTCCCCAGAAATAGAATATGCCCTTGTTATCTCTGCACCAACTATTAGCACCAAACATACCAGTGCTGTTGGTCATGTTCATTATCTCCCCGCCCTTAGCTGGATCACCCTGCATATACTCTATAGAGTTAGCACACCCAAAGGTCAGTTGGTCCTTGTCAATCGGTATTACGGCACGTACAACGTCACCTATCTCGCCCGGACCTTTAACATTTGATCCATAAACTGGAGTCCCAGTGTCGTTGGAGGCGTATGCGAAGTCCCACGGATCAGCAAGTCTCGTTGCGTACCAGTTCTGAGGTTCTTCTGGGTTACTCGATATGAAACAGCGTCCGTGATACAGACAGCCAACGTAGGCTTTGTTGGGCATAGTCCCGAAGACAGTAGTATCGTTGGCGTAAACAGTCCAGTCGTACCAGTGTGGCCCGTTGGCTTCGGCTGAATTAGTTGTAAACTCTACATCCCCACCGTCGTTGGTGCCGGTGACCGTTTCTCCACTGGAGAACGTGGCCACGGTTATGCTCCTGCCGTAGACGGTACAAGTGCTGTCCGAAGCGTTGATATAGTCCACAACCATCTTAGCAGTGGACGTACCACCTGTGAGTATATCACCATGTAGCGGGTATACTTTGCCAGCCGGTTTTATATCAGTGGTTGTTATCTTCACGTTGATGAAGTCGGCAACTTTAAGGTTGCTGCCGTTTACCACGAATACTTTACCGTAGGCTTCAAATATATTAAGCTGGTCGGAGGTATCAATATCACCGTCCGAAGCTGCCAGTTGTGTCATCGTTCCTGCTGCCACGTCAATATCCTCGTAAAACAGCAGATCGTTGCCTGCCGCTACCAAACGTCTGTATGCTTGTTGATCGGTTAGACTAACAGCCATGTTCAAATGTCCTCATACCATATAGCATCTTCAGCCGCACCGACTAAACGCCTATACGTCACTATGTCTACCGGTGGGGTAAAGACGTATGCAGCCCCAGAGTAAACCCTAAATGAGTGGTCGGTCTGGTTTGGGGAAGACCGTGCTACCCACCCAGCACCGGCCCCCAGGTCTACAAACGGTTCACCACCGGCGTATCTGTCTACACTGTTGTCATCGTCTGTATACCAATAAAATATCTCATCTGCTGTCCCGTCTATGACTAGAGCATATTTAACACCACTTGTTAAACTTATACTGGGACTTAGTGTCGATATAGTGCTCCAAGTAGGTGATGTTGTCTCGGCTGTAATTACTATAGAAAACGTGGCCAAGGCCACACCAGTTGGCTTACCCCCGCCGTCAGTAGCATAAATACCGCCTGTAAACGTGCCGGGCTGCGAGAACACTGAACAATTAACACTCACCGCCGTAGCTGTATAAGTGGAACTGGCTGTAAACGTCTGTGCCCTACTCCAGGCAGCAAGCATAGCTACACCAGTAGAAATCAGCGTTTCAAAGTTATCTTTTACGCTGTAGGCCATTTATGCCTCCGGTGTAGCTACAGAACACATAGCAACTACGGGTTGTTCAGCCGCACCGATCTGAGTTCCGGCACCCCATTTATCCAACGCAGGACGCTGACCACCACGTAGTCTATTATCCAGGGTGTCGGCGGGTCTTACGTTAAGTAGTTTAGGCGATGTGGTAGGGAGTTGTTCGTCGGTCTTTCCGCCCTTAAACAAGCCAGCTAATGGGAATTTCAATTTCATGTGCCACCCAGGATTGGGGTGCCCACACCAGCGGAGTGTTTTCCTTTGTGAGGGTGTTTCTCCACTGGTGTGCCCCAGTTATAAGACAGTTTACTAGTCCAGGATCGAACGATCATCCACGTCGTAGTACACAATATCGGCAGCGTACACAACCTCGATGCCGTAGACGATAATGCCATCTGTAGTGTGGGCACCGGTCTTTAGGTTGATCGTTAGCTGATCGCCACCCTGGAGTGACTTGCCATCACAGTCAACCTCACTCCAGGCAGCACCCGTCACAGTGGCGGGGATAGCTACTGCTGAGACAGTCGGGTCTTTGTCAGCCGACAGGACAGCAGCGGCACGCTTGGAATATACTTCGGCGTCCAGATACACGGTGTCAGTCGTCCCGCCGTCCATAGATACCAAAGCACGGATACGCAGCTTGTCCAGGGTCTCATCGTAGTCCTGGGGCACAGGGAAGTTAAATGCCGGACCATAGGTTTCGTCGTAGTCAATGAAGATAACTCGTGCCTTGCTACCAGTGTCGAGCATGTCATAGCCAACGGCAGTAATAGCTGTGCTGAGTGGGGCACCGTCATCATACTTATGACAGCTTCCCAGGGCTACTGGAATTGACTTCTTGAACCCCTGGCCAGTGATGACTCTGTTTAGGTTCTTCAGGTGCGTTGCTGGATTCATTCCCATGTTTCTTCTCCTTTGCCCCCTGGGGGCTCTATGCCGGATACCCGGCAAAGGTTAAACATCATTATCCGTAGTCACATCCGACCACGTTCTTTCACGTCTACGTACTGGGCCGTTACCAAAGTATCCCATAGTCCTGGGAGCGGATCGCTGATCCTTAGCCTTGGCACCAGGCAGTGACTTCTTGACATATATGTTCTGCCACTTCTCGCCAAGATCATCGCCCATCGGTTCCATTTCAGCACGAGCAAGACAGGCGGCATATATTGCGTTGTCGAACTGATGCCCACACGGATGAAGGTTAGCAGCGGGTTCTACCCTATAGATACTGCTGGCAGCGGGGTTAGTTCCGGCAGCATTGCCTTCCTGATCTAGCCAGTCAGCCACGGTAAATGTACCAGTGGCTTTAGTATAGTCGGTGACAGTAGCATAACTGCCTTTACCAGTGCCCGCCACTACTGTTATGACCCAATCATTGAAATAGTCATCTGGTTCAAGCCTGGTAGCATCTACCAGGGTGGTGTCCGAGGTACTGTCGGCTACACCTGTTTCCATCTTCATACCGTCGAAATATAGGGTATATGGAAACTCTACAGTTAGAGCAGCACTCGGTCTCGGGTCAACGATCAGTTCCCACCTACGCGACGCTGTTAGCGTTGCACTCGTGGGCTCGTATGCACGTACCGCCGCCAGACTGGGGTAGCCGGAATTAACACTTACTTCTCTGAGACTGCGTATTCTCGACTCATCTACCCACTCGATGCGTGTACCGTGAGCACTGCCAGCACTGTAAGCTATCTTTCCATCTGTAGTCCCGCCGAAGTTAGTAGGGAGTTTATACCTGGCACCGTCCCCGTTTATGGCGTTGGTTGAAGTAGCTATAGTGTATTCTGAAGTAGTGTCCGGTGTGCTCCCGCCCGACAGAGCAGTAAACGCAAACGTACCGGACGATCCGGTATAGTCAGTGATGGTAGCAGACTCATCCTTGCCTGTACCTGCTGTTATGTATATAAGATACCCGTTGAAATAGTCATCATCGTACTCGTCTTCTATACCGTCATCAATAAGCGTGGCTGCTGTTCCACCACTGGCTGTCCCTGTATACGTTGGGGCAAACGTGACTGACATTATCCTTCGCATCCATCGCCAGCCCTTGCGTGGCTGATCTTCCATGAACATCTTAATGCCAGCGTTCACTATACGCTTACAGTAGTTCAACTCAAATTTATCAGTAGGAACATATCTATCGCCGTCTGTGCTGTCATAGTTGGCTATGCTGGCATACTCCGCCACCGCGAGGATAAGATATTCAAACAGGTAAGCTGTGTTAGGTTCAGCCATTATCAACTCCAAAAACCAGCCTGCCGTCCGCCTTGACAGCAGACTGGTCGGACAATAGGACCCACTTGGGTCCAGAGACAGGGACTTATTTAACTTCTTCCATACCAAACACGCGAAGAATTGCTTCCTCGTGTATGGCACCACCAAGAGGCGTGGCGGTTTTACCACCAGCCGATGCCCCTATGTGTATATTAAAGCACTTCTTTAGTATGTCGGCTTCACGTTCGTCGAGGATGGACTCATCTCCCTCTTCCCGTATAAGCCGTTTACCCAGGGTGACAGCTTCCACTATCTCTTCGCCTGTCTTGAACACGCCACCGGCACGCAACCACTCTGATAGGTTGTTGCGAAACGGGTATTCCTCTTCTGCACCCATAAGCCTAGGTACGTCACTCGACATATCCGGTTTTCTAACAGTAACCGTCCACGCCGTCATATCTAACTTAAATTGTTTCATGCCTCTTGCCCTTTTCAAAAATATAGGAAACCTGGCCCCACACAGGGGCCAGGTAGTTAATACGCTGTAATGCTTAGATGTCCAGCATGAACAACGGACCGTTTCCAGACTGTGAACCTGCTATCACATACCCAGCATACTGAGAAGTGTCATAATCAGGTACAGTAAGACCACCTAATGTAACTTCGGCCCCTTCCAAACTGCCATCATGCCGCCAGTAACAGCCCAAACCACCGTTCTCACCGACGTTCGTTTGCGGGGATATCCAGCAGATACCCTTCGTCTGTACCCAGAAATACTGTGCCGCTGCACTGACGTATGATGCTGGAAGTCCAGCTTTGGGTTTAGCAGCGTCCGAGGCAACGGTCAGGGCATAATACGGGTTCCGATAAACCTCAACCGCCTCAGTACCAGACACAATAGCATTTGTAATGGATGCATCGAGTCTAACATCAAATGCCACGTCCGCAGCGGAAACGTCATTACCAATGATCCGCCGCGTGCAAGTACCTAAATCGGTAGCACCATCAAAGATTATCACATAGCCACCACGAAGTTCGTCCTTAGTAAGTGCGGCGTGTGTTGCAGCGGGGATGGTGATCTCGTTTACGCCGACAGCGTGGCCGGTTGCAAATGCCGTATAGCTTACTAAACCAGTATATGTGAACTCACAACCATGAGCGGCAAATAACGCGGCTGCACCAGTAGAGCGGCCATAACGAAACTCACGACCGTCAGGCAATATAACTCTATCACCAACGTCCCACTTTGAATCCTTCACCGATGACACTTGGTAGAGGAAATCCCAGGTAGGGGCAGAGTGGTGTCCAACAAGCCCTTCCCGACCAAGAATGTTTACGTTTGCTTTTCCTTCTGCCATGATATATTCTCCTTACTGTCACAATATGACAGTTATTAGCTTACGATGGGCTTGTGGACTACGAAACCAGCAGTACGCCTGTTGAGGCACATGTTGTTATGAGCACCATCAAGGAACACTGTGAACGTGGTGTGCTGTCCACGATCTGTCTGGGGTTCTCCCTCTTCCATCCAGTAACCATCCTGAACGTAAGGAACGAACTTTCTGAAGTCGATGTAATAAATCGGCTTGTACGGTGTGGAAGTCACAGGATCAGTGACACCCTCAAGTTCGCTGATAAAGACAACAGGAATACGGTTGATGAACACCAGCCCACCATCATCCATAGTGAGGTTCCCAAGAACGTCTCTACCACTGTGGTTGTCGTCCTTGGCATCAGCGAGTTCCATAAGATCAGACACGTTATCAGAATCAGTGTAGATACGCTTCGACGCTACACGCTCATCAGCCGGGTCCTTGACGAACAACGGTGCCTTAAAGTTGGTCAACAGGAACGCCTTACGCATAGTCTTGAGCAAGCTGTTGTCAATGCTGGTGTATGTGGCACCATAGTTTTTCCACTTGGCCTCGACGTTGGCGTCGATATTGGCACAGGCCGTACCAGTAGTACCGTCCTGATACCGAATAGTCTTGGCGTTAAAACCAGCCGTAGTCGCGTCTGCATCCAGGCAGTTCAGGTAGTACGGAACGCCATACGGGTACAGGTCGTCAGTTGAGTTAGTCGGTGTCTTCCAGGCACGGTCTTCGATCAGGTTCGCAAGACTCCACAGGCCGTCGATTCGACGTGTCTCCATCAGGCGGATGAAGCCCTTGGCACTGTTCATGTTGCGTTTGATCTCAAGGACGTCCCACGAATAGTGAGTACCTATCTGGGTCCACGGAACCTTGATGGTGTGCAACGTATCTGCGATGTTCGGCTCGTCGGTATCAAACATTTTGCGATAGCGGGCGTTACCACTCTCATCGAACTGAACTACTCGCTCGATTTGCGTTCCGCCATCAATCTCCATACGTTCCGACTGGTAGATACGACTGAACTCATAGTCAGTATTATCCCAGGTAACTTCAAAATACTGGTTGGGTAGATCAGGAAGCGTCGTAGCGATCAGATCTACCAAATCCGCGTTCTTTACAGACATTGTCAATTCTCCTTTTTACGCATTAGCGTATTTTGGCTAAACGTTTTTCTGCTCTTGCTAAAATTTCTTTTCTGCTATCCGGCTTCCCACTGTTTTTATCTCCAACTGCACCTGATGCTTTACGACTGTTTGACGGTCTGAACAAGTGACCTTTCTTCCGCTTTGTGGCCGTGGCCTTTAGCTTTTCTACAATCACCTGTTCACGGATGGGCTCTGTTACAAGCAGGTGTGCCGCTTCTAAAGCCTCTGCTGCCGTGAGTTCACGCCCCTGCATCCGGGCACCAGTTATCATAAGGTCAGCCTTTTCCATCACTGACCAACGGTGCTTACGCTGTGATGCAGTTAGATCGTCAGGTTCCTGATGGGCTTCGAGCACACCATAAAACTTGTCGTACGACTTCATCGTGTTGGACTGGAAGAACCCATGAATTTCACGAGTCTTTGCGTCATCGGCTGTAGCCCTTACACGCTCGTATTCCGCGTTTACATTCTTGCCCGGAGCACTAGCCATCTTATGAACAGTC
>Ga0222703_1000058_pt1 | contig 29459 bp, 32 predicted proteins | sample AntAcemetage1506_FD_179827 | JGI IMG/M metagenome (GOLD analysis project Ga0222703, IMG submission 179827) | Saline water microbial communities from Ace Lake, Antarctica - #1506 | ecosystem: Environmental > Aquatic > Non-marine Saline and Alkaline > Saline | place: Antarctica: Ace Lake...
CAGGATTAAAATAACCCGACTTTTTCCAAAGTCGGTAGATTTTCTGTTCAATCTTTTGTGATGCGTAAACTTTATCCACTATTTATGTTCTATTTATTACAATCTTAAATTTGCGTCTGCTTTAATCTTTTCCCAATTAAAAGATTTTTTACCTGACTTAATATATTGAAAAAATCCTGCAAGCGCTATCATTATAGCATTATCAGTTGCATATTCCAATTCTGGAAAAAACAATTTAATCTTCAATTTTTCATTTAATAATCGCCCTTGGAACTTCTCCTTCAGCCGTTTATTAGCAGAAACACCACCAGCTAAAATAATAGATTTCGTTTTAAATTCTTTAGCGGCTTTCATTGTTTTTTCAATCAAGACATCAGTAATAGCTTCCTGAAACTCATAAGCAATCTCTGGGCGATATTTTTTTAGTTTTTTTGATTCAAAATTCTGAACTGAATAAAGTAAAGCCGTTTTCAGTCCAGAAAAAGAAAAGTCATAATTTTTAGAATTAATCATAGGTCTTGGAAGCTGTATTTTGCACTGTGTATTACTTAATTTGTATTTTGCTGCTTCATCGGCAATTGCAGGCCCACCTGGATAATCAAGACCTAGAATTCTTGCTCCTTTATCAAAACACTCCCCAGACGCATCATCGCGAGTTTCTCCTATAATCTTATATTCTCCTATTCCTTTTACATAAATTAATTGTGTATTCCCTCCAGAAGCTAACAAACAAATTGACGGAAAAATTTTTTTAGATTCTAAGTTAGAAAAAATATTTTTTTTGTCTTGTACAAAAGACGGTAAAAAACTAAATAAATGTCCCTCCAAATGATTGACCCCAATAATGGGCTTATTCCACTTCCAAGCTAATGTTTTAGCAAAATTGACCCCAATCAAAAGAGATAAAATTAACCCTGGACCTTTTGTAACAGCTATAAGATCTATTTTTGGAACATCTGAACCAAAAGCTTGTTTTAATGCTTTTTTAGTTACTGCCGGAATATTTTTTGTATGTTCTCTACTCGCTAGCATTGGCACTACTCCACCATATTTTCTATGTATTTTAATTTGGCTAGCTATTGTATTAGAAAACGGATAAATAAAAAAACCGGCTTTGGTTTTTTTTATTTCTAAAATACCAACAGCCGTTTCATCACAAGAAGTTTCGATGCCTAAAACAATCATGAATGCTAAGAATACAAATTTTTACTTTGTGGCGCTAATGGGATTTGAACCCATGTTTTGGGATTGAAGGCCCCACGTCCTAACCAAGCTAGACGATAGCGCCAAAGTTTTTTCAGTATAGCAAAAAGAAAATTATCTTACAAGCACAGTTTCTACTGCCACTCTTTTAGAAGCAATGCCCACAGGCCAACAACTTTGCAAAATTAAAGTTATTTCATCACTTGGTGGAAAAATAGTTTCAGTACTTTCTGTGCCCTTAGGCCAAGGTAAAAATATCTTTTTATCCCTTACTTCAAAAACTAAAGGCTTTTGATTCCAAAATACATAAATTTTATCGCCTTGTTCTAACTGATTTAATAAAGAAAATACTGACTTGTATTTGCCTGGGGACCAAGGATATTGAGAGCTATGTCCTATAATAATAGAATATCCATTACCAGGAATATCAGAAGTCGGATATAATACAACTCCTTGTTTCAACTTTTCGTAAATTATCTTTGAATCTGTAGTTTCTACTTGTAGAATTGGAGCCTTGATACCAAATTGTGGCATTTCTAAAATACTAGAATTTTCTGCTTCAATAGGAATTGGCGGTAAATTAATTATTGGAGGTATTAATCCTCCGGATATTATATTTGATATAGGAGATAATATTTCCGAATCAGAAGAAAAGTCCGCTACAAAAGAAGGAGTGCGAATTAATTCTTCTTTTATACCTTCTGTTAATTTATTAGTTTTATAACCTACTAAATCAAAAGAAGCAGCCCCATTAAAAATAAGGAAAGAAATTATAAAAATTATAAAAAATAATTGAAAAAAAAGTTTTATATCTTTTAACATTGATAAATAATTTATATCACTTGATAATTATACAATCATTAAGTGCCCTACCAAACTCTCTAAATGAAAGGCAGCAAATGATATTCCCAAAACAATAATTATTGCACTTCTTAAAACGAGTTCAGAATAACCAAAAGCAACTGTTCGTTGTTGTAAAATAATTCCAGCAATGGCTAGAGTTCCTAAAAGTATTATAAATCCAGAAATTATTTTATTTACTGTCCCTACCTGATTTCTTGTATTACCATTAACTTGAGCTAATATACTTTTCTGTGCGAGAACTTGTTGATTAATTATGTTTTGTGTCTGTTCTCCTGCAACCCCAACAACTGTCTGAATCGTCGTTTCTGTTGTTTCTATTGTTTCTATGTTTTCTGTTGCTTTTATTGTTTTAGATAAAATTTCTTCATTATTTAGAACATTTTCTAATACAACCGATTCTTCTTGAGCAACAGGCTCTTCTATAATAGGAGCTTGGGCCATAGCCACAGGAATTAATAGCTTGGCTTTAGATCCAAACATTTGAACTACTAATATTCTATTAATTCCTTCATTATTAAAATCTCCAGAAAGAACGGCGATTCCTATGTCTTTATAATTTCTATTTAAAAGATTTTCTTTATGAGAGGGAGAATTAAGCCATCCTTTTATAACCTCTTCGCTATCTAAAAAATTCATTGCTAAATTTTCTCCAGCGTAATAATAATTATAGCCAGCTTTATCTATCCAATGCCAAGGAGAAATTCCAGTGGGACTAAAATGATCAAAATATTTGTTTGCTAGCATATCTCGAGCTTTATCCTGGGCAGCTTTGTCTAACAAAGAATCTTCCTGCACAATGGGCAAGTTATACTGCTGACGAACTTCATTAGTCAAAGCTAATACTCTTTGAGCGCTAATATCAGCAAAGAGAGAAGATTGTTTTACTAAAATTAAATTAAAGCTAAAAACAACTTTTATTAATAAGAACAAAAGTATAAAAACAGAAATAGACCTGTCGTTTAAAACCCTTGGTTGAAAGTTGTTTTTTTTATTTGGTAAAAACCAATTTTTAATTTTAGATAGTATTTTCATATGTAATCTATATTATAATAAATTTGCCTTTATTCCTAACATACTTGATGCCTTATTATACCACATTTATACCATCCTGACAAATGCCTATTATGTGCGCCCAAACGAAAATTAATTTTTAAAAAAGCATCAAGCTTGTTCACTTACTGAACAGACTTGATGCTTTGTATAACTAACTTCTTGGTCTTAGATGACAATCTTGACAATCTTTCTTTCCCTGTTCCTTCAAGTTCTTCCCTCTAACACCACATGGTCCCCAATAACGAAATGTTACGTAGTTGTTTATTTCTGAGGTATAAACACTCTCTTCGTGTGATAGATACCCGCAACAATCTCTTATGGAAATTACTACCACTTCGTTGCGAGGAACACCACTAATCATTATCGATTGATAAGATTGTTTAGGAAGAAAATGCTTCCCAGTTTCTTTGCCATTCATGAGAATTTCTCCGTATACATTTTCAGAAGTCGAAATTACAGTCACATTATATTCCGTCATAATAGGCGATTGGCAGCAATCTGGTGTCGTAACCGTGATAGAACAGCCACTCAAAACAAGAATAGCAAAGAAAGCAATCAAAATCAATCCTAATTTTCTGTACCTTTTCATTTCTAGATCCTCCTTTTAAAATAATTTCTTATCTCTTTTATTTACTTTTTTCTTGAGACCACTCATAAACCGTATATGTTTTAACCTGTTTTTTCTTATCACACGACCACTGTTCAGATACATCCACAAGTACAAACCCAAGCACAAAAGCCATTATGATTAGTGCAAAAATCCATATAATAGACAATGCCCTATCTCTTTTCATCCTTTATCCCTCCTTTAAACTTATTTATTTTAAAAACTTATTCTGTTATCAATAGTACAACACTAATTATAATTAGATTATACTACATTTTTATGATTTGTCAACCCCACATATCAAACCCATTACTTCTTGACAATTAATACCTTATGTGATAATATTATAGAAATCTTTAAATGAAAATGAAAACAAAAATCATGAATAAATTTTCTTATAAAACTCCTAAAAAATATATAATCCTAGGTTTTGCCTTAGGAGCTGTTTTGCTATTTGGATTGATAAGTCCATCTTTTGTAGATGCTTCTATAACTGTCACTGGACCAACTACCACTACTATTTGTCATTCCCCATCAGTAAATATTTCTGTTGCCCCTACTTCTGTCCCATATAATGATTCTGCTGTTTTACATTGGACTTCTTCTAATACTAATTACTGTACTGTATCTGCTTCTCCATATAATTATCAATGGAATAGTAGTGTTAACTTAAATGGAGATAAAACTATATATAATCTTACTAAAACTACTACTTTTACAATCACTTGTAATAGTTACTGCCATAGCAACCCAGTTAGTGACAGTGTTACTATTTATATTCAACCTGCTCCAACCACAACTACAACTACCACTACTATTTGTCATTCCCCATCAGTAAATATTTCTGTTGCCCCTACTTCTGTCCCATATAATGATTCTGCTGTTTTACATTGGACTTCTTCTAATACTAATTACTGTACTGTATCTGCTTCTCCATATAATTATCAATGGAATAGTAGTGTTAACTTAAATGGAGATAAAACTATATATAATCTTACTAAAACTACTACTTTTACAATCACTTGTAATAGTTACTGCCATAGCAACCCAGTTAGTGACAGTGTTACTATTTATATTCAACCTGCTCCAACAAGATATTCTTGTAATACAAATACATGGCAGTGTGTTGTTAATAGCTATGGTCCCTACACTTCTTTGAGTAGCTGTGAGGCTAATTGCCAGGCACCTGCTCCAACAAGATATTCTTGTAATTATTCCACCTACCAATGTTATCAAACAACTTCTGGTCCATACACTTCATATAATGATTGTGCAAATGCTTGCCAACAAAACACTCAATCTTTATCTATTTCCTGTTATGCTTCCCCTAATCCAGCACAAACAAATCAAACTGTAACTTTTTCTAGTAATGTTTCTGGGGGTTCAGGAAACTATTCATACTATTGGTCTGGAGCAACTTATGGCAATAATTCATATAGCCAAAAAAGCTTTAGCTCTTATGGTAATTACGCAGCTTATTTGACTGTGCATGATTCACAAAATAGAAGTGCAAGCACTTCTTGCAGCGTAAATGTAAGTGATCAATGTACAAATACTACTACTATTAGCCTTTGGACGGATGAATACACAATTGCTCAAGAAGAATCTACTTATCTTCGTTGGACTTCTACTAATTCAAGCTATTGTACTGCTTCTAATGGATGGAGTGGGAGTAAATCAACCAGTGGATACGAATCTGTTTCACCTAATTCTGATACAACTTACACCCTAACCTGCCATGGCAGTTGTGGAGAAATTACACGTTCTATTACAATCTACGCAACTTCTGTGAGCACTAGCCTTAATTTAACAAAATTAGGAAGAAATCTTTCTGCTGGAAACAGAGTATACTCTAAGGTTATTCGCGTCGCTGAAAATGATGTAATTGAATTTTACTTAATCGTAACCGCTGGAAACAATAAAGATCTTTATAATGTAAATATAAAAGATATTTTACCTTCAGTGCTAAGCTATATGCCTGGCACTACTAAAATTAATGGAATAGTGCAACCTGACACAATCACTACAACAGGGCTACAATTAGGAACTCTTTATAAAGGAGCTACTAAAACTGTTGTCTTCCAGACTCTTAGTAATTTCCCAGGAACTTATCTAACTTTTACTAACACAGCTGAAGTAACTGCAGACAACGAAAACAAAATAACAGATAGTGCTTCTGTTACCTATGGATTAGTAGCTGGTGCTGCAACAATCCGCACAGGACCTTTAGACACATTATTAATATCTTTTATTATTAGCCTCTTATCATCTTTGGTGATTTGGTATTACTTAAGATTTAATCCTAAAGGCCAACTCGCTTTAGTAAGAACAGAAAGTAGAATCCGTGATATTTGGTTAGCCTATACTCGCAATCGCATCATGCGCCAGAATTAAAAATGACTAACAAAAACAACCCCGATTATCGGGGTTGTTTTAAATTCTTATTTTATTTTAACATTGAAACATGTCTGGGCATTACTGATGATCCAATAATTCCTACCCAACCAAAAACAAAATAAAGCAAGACCATCACAATTACAATACCAATACCAATAAAGCCCATTTTCCTTCTAAATGGTTCACCTCTATCATATTTTAAACTTAAAACAAAAGCGATTACCAAAACAATAAAAATAGCTAACGGAATTAAACCAAAACTAAATCCAAAAACTATTTGCATTAACCCACCAACAAAAACAGTTAATCCATAATTTTCCTCCTGCATACCAATTTTTTTATTCCAATCTATTTTCATAATATTTATATTATACCAAATATCATAAATTTAAAAAATATAGGAAACTACTCTTTATATTTTATTCATACATCTATAAGTAAAAAAATGCCGTCGTTTTTTTAAAATGAGCTTTTTAGAACGGCAATATCTTTATTATATATAGAAAGAAAATAATGTATTAAGTTCCAACCTCTAGTAGGGTGAGCGAGGAGATTTGAACTCCCAACCACTTCGGCCACAGCGAAGTGCTCTACCAATTGAGCTACGCCCACCATCATTTTGATTTTATTATAAATCAAAAAACCTTTTATTTCAAGTTAAAATGTGATAAGATAAAAAAATGACTCTCCCTGTAGCTCAACTGGATAGAGCGATTCCCTTCTAAGGAATAGGTTGCAGGTTCGAGTCCTGCCAGGGAGACACAAAAAAATATATCGGGGGATAGTGTAATGGTAGCACGAGTCCTTTGGGAGGATTTAGTCCGGGTTCAAGTCCCGGTTCCCCGACTAAAATAAATATTTTCAAACCTATAAATTTTTCAATAACTAATAATTATATTAGCTATTTTTATGTCCTTCAATCTTGGTAAAATTATAAAATAAATATATATTTAGAATAAGCAGAATCTAAAAATCTCACGTGAAGATTCAATAAATTTAATTAAATCTTAAAAATATAAACAGAAAAGGACGAGTAAAATTATTTTAGCTATATTAAAATATAAAATAGTAAAAAAAGATATTCCTCTTGTAAAAATTAAACGAGGGTTATGTCATATTGACCAATATTCTTCTTAATAAGCCAAGGAATTTCCCACTGTTTTTTATAAATAGTTATCTGTTATGGGAAAAGCCAAAATTGGGATATTTATCTCCTAAAATGGTGATCATACTTTCTTTATAAAATTTACAAATAAAGACAGGACAAAGACCTCCCTCTTCTCTCTTTTTGTTTTTATTCCTTTAAAATTTGTTTAAATCTAATGTTTTTGTTATGCTATTAAAATAATAGGTATAGCCAATGGGCTCATCGTACAGTGGTAATATACCGCATTCGCATTGCGGAGACGCGAGTTCGATTCTCGCTGAGTCCACAAATACATTGTTTCACACTTTGTTTCACACAATGTTTACCGTGAAACAAAGTAACCATCTTTAATAACGATTTTGGCTCAAACAAGCTATAACCAGCCTAAATTACTTAGTTTGCCGATGGTTAAGCCAATTCTTTATACAAAAATAAAGAAATGCCTCTGTTAATATTGTTTCACACTTTGTTTCACACAATGTTTACCGTGAAACAAAGTAGTTCTTATTCAAAATTTTAAGATAGACCTTTGTAAAGCTTCGTATTTTAGATAATGAGAAAATACTAGGTTTAAATTTAGACCATAAGCTTTTTAAGACCAAGAACCACTTTAAGATTAAATCATCGTTTTTTTTATATTAAAGAAAAATCTATCCATTTACATCTGCGCTCTTTCTAGTATGCTTTAATGCAAGATTCACCTAATTTGTGTAAAAGCTTGACTTTTCAAAAAAAATAAGCTAAAATACCTAAAGCATGAAAAGATCGCCCAAAGGCGGTCTTTATTAATAAAATAATTAATTTTAATAAAATGTTAGATCTAAAAACCTTAAAACCATTGATTCGTCAGATTGCTGAAGAGAAAGGATTATCAGAACAAAAAGTTTTTGAAGCTTTAGAGGTAGCTTTTGCTGCCGCTTACAAAAAAGAGTACGGGCAAAAAATGCAAGTTGTTCGAGCAGAAATTAATCCTGAAGATGGCAAAGTAAAATTTTGGCAAGTAAAAATTGTTGTGGATAAATCTTCTATACTTGCAGAAGACGAAATTGACGAAACTAAAAAAAAGAGGCTGGACGAAGAAAGTGAAGAAGAAATTCATAAAATTAGATTTAATCCTGAACGTCACATTCTTTTGGAAGAGGCAAAAAAAATAAAACCAACTACTGAAGTCGATGAGGAAATAATTACTCCTTTAGAAATAAAGAGTGATTTTAGCCGAATAGCCGCACAAACCGCTAAGCAGGTTATTCTACAAAAACTTAAAGAATTAGAAAAAGAAACAATCTTTTCAGAATTTAAAGAAAAAGAAGGAAAAGTAATAAGTGGAATTATACAAAGAATCGAAAGAAATAATATCTATGTGGATATAGGAAAAGCTTTTGGTGTTCTTTATGCTAATGAAGGAATACCAAGAGAGCGTTATCAAGTAGGAGAAAGAAAAAAGTTTTATATTCTCCGCTTAGAAGAAAAAGGGCGAGGGCCAACAATTTTATTGTCTAGGTCTCATCCAAAATTTGTTTCTGAACTCTTCGAAATGGAAGTTCCTGAAATAAATGAAGGAGTTGTAGAAATAAAATCTATTGCTCGTGAACCAGGAAGCCGGACAAAGATCGCAGTAGATTCTCAAGACGAAAGCATAGACCCAGTAGGCGCTTGTGTAGGACAAAAAGGAACCAGAGTAACTACTATTATTGATGAGTTGAACGGTGAAAAAATAGATATTATCCCTTATTCCGAAGAACCAACTAAATATGTTGCAGCTGCTTTGGGCCCAGCTAAAATTGAAGAAGCGGAAATTATTTCTGAAAAAAGAGAAGTAAGAGTATTTGTTCCACCCGATCAAACTTCTTTGGCTATTGGTAAAAATGGCCAAAACGTACGATTAGCAGCAAAACTTACTGGTTGGAAAATTGATATTCGCTCTGCTCTTACTCCAGAAGAAACAATTGAAGGGGGAGTAGCAGAAACAAAAAAAGAAGGTCAAGACAAAACAGAAAAAAAATCTAAAACCGAATAATAAATTTATAATTATGAAAGTAAAAATTAATTCGTTGCCAAAATCAAAAGTTGAAGTAATTGTTTGCCTTGACAAAAATGACGTTTCACAGTTTAAAGAAATTGCTTTAAAAGACTTCAATCAGGACCTTAAAATTAACGGCTATCGTCCTGGCAAAGCACCATTGTCAATTGCGGAGAATCATTTACCTGCTTTAAAAGTCTATGAAAAAGCAGCTAGTTTAGCCATTGAAAAGATTTATCCACAAATTATTAAGGAGAAAAAAATCCAAGCAATTGGATACCCAAGCATTAATATCACTAAAATAATCCCTGACCAAGAGGTAGAGTTTAAAGCTGAGGTATCTGTTATCCCTAAGTTAGATTTACCTGATTACAAAAAGATTGCGGAGGATATGCAAAAGGACAAAAAGAATGTTTCAATAGATGAAAAAGAAATTGAAGAAGCTTTGCAATGGTTACAAAACTCTCGTTCTGTTTCAGAAAAAATAGAGCGCCCAACTAAAGAAGAAGACATTGTTACTATTGATTATCAAATTAAAGAAAAGGAAGTTTTAATTAAAAACGGTGAAGATAAAAACTATACCTTTGTTTTAGGAAAAGGACATTTTATTCCAGGATTTGAAAAAAATCTAATCGGAATGAAAGCTGGAGAAAATAAAACTTTTAATGTAACAGTTCCTGAATCTTGGGCTCAAAAAGACATTCAGGGCAAAAAGCTCTCTGTTGAAATTTCTCTAAAAGAGACTAAAGAAAAAAAACTTCCTTCTTTAGATGATAAATTTGCCCAAACATTGGGAAAATTTAAAAATTTAGAAGAATTAAAAGAGAATGTTTTAAAAGGTCTTAAGTCAGAAAAAGAAGCAAAAGAAAAAGAAAGATGGCATTTAGCAATCTTGGATAAAATAATAGCTGATACTAAAACAGATATCCCTGAAATACTTATTGACTCTGAAGTTGAAAAAATGTTAGAGGAACTAAAGGTTCAGCTTGAAAAAATCCAATTGACTTTTGAAAAATATCTCGAACAAATTAAAAAAACAGAGGAACTGTTGAGAAAAGATCTCCAGGAATTAGCAAAAAAAAGAGTATTCTCAGCTTTGGTTTTAAGAGAAATTGGTCTCTTAGAAAAGATTGAAGTTTCTGAAAATGAAATAAAAGAGAAAGTGGATAATATCTTACAACAAATCCCTGATCCAGAAGCTAAAAAGAAAATTAAGCCAGAAGATTTAAAAGAATTCGCATTAGGAATAATGCGCAATGAAAAAGTATTTCGAATATTAGAAGGGCAAAAGTGATAGGACCACTAATATGAATATAATCAAACTAAGAATAGATACGGTAAAACCAATTTTGTCCCAAACATTATAAGAATATTCTAAGGTTACTTCGTTCTCAAAAGGAATCACCATCATAAAGGAAGGGCTGACTAGATAAGGTCCGCTTGCTCCCTTTACTTGCCAGCCAGGAAAATAACTAATTTTGATCAAATGTGGCTTATAAAGATTCTCTGTTTCAAAAGATAGGGAATCTTTTTTAATATCTTTAATAATTATTAATCCTTTAGACTGAGAATTATTTTTAAGACAGTCTTCGATGTCCTTAAATTCTCTGTTATTACGATAGAAGACTATGAATTTAGAAAAATCCATTGATTTATACCAATCAATCGATTCATCAAGCCAATTTTTATTTTTTGGCCTTAACTCTATACGAGGTATTAAAGTTACTAATTCAGAATTTGGCACTTCATAGACAGTAAATTCACCTACATTTTTTAATTTAATTAGATATTGGTTAGCTAGTTGCTTAATCTCTGGCGTAAAAGCAAGGAAATATCGAGCTCCAAAAAGTTCTATATGCTTAACGCCATTTTCAAAATTGAAAGGAGGGTACTCAAAACCTGCAATAGCAGCGCTGGGTTTATGGCTAGTTTCTGTTTGATTAATGAAATGAAAATAACTATTAATCGAAGATTCCGTTAGAAGTCCCTCAAAAGTAGGTTTATTTGAAAAAATAGGAAGATTTTCAAAAATTCTAGGTGTCCCGAATTTATCATACTCTGGTCGATATTCCAACATTACCCGGCCATAAGGTAAAGTTTTTAAATACTCAAAAAGTGGCTCTATCTCTACCCAGGTCGTTTTGTTCTCAAATCCTTCATAATTCCATTTTAGCCAAAAAGGAATGTAGGAAATATTCTTTGGTAGATAAAAACAAGTCAACACAACACTAATAAAAATCAAAGATAATATTGTAAACCAAACTCGCCGTGATTTTTTAAAAACAGACGATATTAAATTTAATAACGAGCCTAAACCGTAAGCCGCAATTAAGAGATAGCCAACAATAATAAATGGTAAAAATCTAGCATTAAAAATACTGGCGTGATTCAAGGATAAATATGGGATTAAACCAGCTATTATTATTAAAAATAGGATAGTTAATCTTTTTTCCTTCTTCCATCTTAGTAAAAAATATAAAATTCCAAAGCAAGCAAAAATTAACATTGGTAATAGAGCTGATGGAAATATCTCTTCAAGCTTAACCGTTCGCGTCCAGCTCATTTTTACTGTATATGACAATAAGCTCAAAAATGGAAGCGACCAAAAAGCTGTCAGAAAGAAAGCACTGCCATATACTTTTAATAAATAAAGAAAGGTTTGCTTCATTTTCTTAACTAGAATCCCTTCTGTGAAAAAAATAAGGAGTCCCACTAAAACTGCCACCGCTACAGGAAATGGATGAATTAAAGCCATTAACGAAAGAATGGAAATGTTTGCTAAAAGATAACGATTTTCCCTTATCCCCCTATATAGTAATCCTATAAAAATAAAAAAAAGAGCAAAGCTAAGCGAATAAGAAAATTCTCCGGATAAAGTGCTTGGAATATTTCCTCCATAAATAGAAAATTTTTCTAGGAACAGATAGCTCAAACTAAACAGAGCGCCTATTTGCGGTATCGGAAACTCAAACTTCAATAATTTTAAACATAGAAATATAGCTACTGGAAAACAAAAAGTTCCTAAAAGAGTTATTATTTTGAAAACGATATTTATTGGGAAAAAAAATGCGAAAATACCTGTTAAATAATACAAAAAAGGCTGATAAAAATAAAGAAAAGGAAAGCCAGCTGTCCAACTAGAAGACCACCATTTTATTTTTGGAAAAATCTCATGAGCATAACGAGCAATATAATTATGGGAACCCGTATCCCCTCCACTAACTATTGTGTCGGTAAAAATTAAATCCCATGGAATTTGGGAAATTAAAAAACCATAGATAAAAACGAAAACCAATAAAGTAGCAAGAATAATAAGGCGATTGTTTCTCATACCTATTTACTGTATTATGATTAAGATATTATAATTTACAAAGTATATTATATTTACTAGGTTTATGCAAAATAAAAAAATTTCCATTGTTATCCCTATTTATAATGAAGAACCCATCTTGGAAAAAGAAATCAATAATCTTTCCCGAGAAGTTTTTCATAAATTACCTTCCAAATATAATAATCTGGAATTAATTTTAGTAGAAAATGGGAGTACCGATAATACCTTAGAAATAGCTAAAAAACTTGCTTCTCAATTTCCTCAAATCAAAATTGCTGTCTTAGATAACCCTAGTTATGGAAAGGCTGTTAAGTATGGGGTTTCTACTGCCCAAACAAAATATGTTGCAATCTGTAATATTGACTTTTGGGATATAGATTTCTTAAAAGAGGGCCTTTATTTAATTATTAAAAACAGTGCTGATATTGTAGTTGCTTCAAAAGCATTAAAAGGTTCCCACGATAAAAGAAGTTTTATAAGAAGATTTATCACTAGGAGTTTTGGTCTTTTTTTAAAACTTTGTTTTCATTACCAAGGCACCGATACTCATGGTCTAAAAGTATTTGATAGGGAAAAACTCAATCCAATAATAAATGAATGTATCACAGAACAAGAAATATTTGATACAGAATTTATCATTAGGGCTCAATATAAAGGTTTAAAAATAAAAGAATTGCCTATTACTATCGTTGAAAAACGAAAAAGTCCTTATGGAATATTAAAAAGGATTTATCCAACAATAAAAGATCTATTTATTGTTAAAAAATCTTTAAAATAAAAATTATTAAGATTATTAATTGTTAATTATAAACGAAGTTAGAAAATAGCAAAGATAAAATGATAAGATCACGATTGACAAATCTAAAGAAAGCTACTATATTATATTTAAATAATCAAAATTTGAATAAAAAAATATGAAAGAATCTTGTGTCCAGAAATCAAATAATATGGTTCTTGTTCCTACTGTTATCGAAAAATCTACTATTGGAGAAAGGGTTTATGATATTTACTCCCGGCTCTTAAAAGAAAGAATTGTTTTCTTAGGAGGGCCAATTGACGACCCCTTAGCTAACACTATTATTGCTCAGCTATTGTTTCTAGAACACCAAGACCCTAAAAAAGACATTCTCCTTTATATAAACTCGCCTGGCGGATCAGTTACATCTACCTTAGCAATCTACGACACAATACAATATGTTAAATGCGACGTTTCCACACTTTGTTTAGGCATGGCTGCTTCTGGAGCTGCTGTTATTCTAGCTGCTGGTAAAAAAGGTAAACGTTTTGCTCTTCCTAATGCAGAGATTCTTTTACACCAAGTAATGGGAGAAGCAGGGGGACAAGCTACGGAAATAGAAATCGCAGCAAAGCAGATTCTTCGTGTTAAAAAACAATTAAATCAAATTCTATCAAAACATACGGGGCAACCCATTGCAAAGATATCAAAAGAAACTGATAGAGATTTTTGGCTTACTACTGAAGAAGCAAAGACTTATGGACTTATTGACGAAATTATAAAGAATAAAAAATAATATCATGGGATTTGAGCAAACACCAAATATCTCAAACCAACCATCAAAAGAACAGCCTCCCTATCCTGGCTGGGTTCTTAAAAATGGTATTTGGAGAAACCCTCTTGAAGAAGAAAGTACCGAATCAATAGACCAAAGCAAAAAAGATTCTAATACGGAAGAACAAAAAAATGATGACGAATTAAGGTTAACAGAAAAAGAATTAAGAAAAATAAGCGATAAAGAATATCTTAATCCTGACGACCTACAAAAAAAGAAGGATCTAGAAATAAAGTATAGTACGTTAGATAAAGAAACCAAAGAAACAGAAAAAAGAGAACCAGAAAAAGAAAAGAAAGAGAAAGAAAATGAAGGTGAGAATAAAAAGGTAGAAAAGAAAGCAGAAAAAGAAAAGGAAAAAGAAATCACAAAAAGATACTATGACGAATTGGAAAAAATTAAACAGATGCCAGATAATACCGGAAAGCTTAAAAAAGAAAAGGTGGAAAAATGCTTTGAATTAATCACCGACTGGAAAGATATAGCTTATTTAGATAATTATAAAGGCATCCAAAATATTTTTTCAGAACTTAATAAGTCGAAACCATCAATATTTCTTTATGGTTTGAAAAAAGCAGAAACAATTGATGAAGTTGCCATAGCTATGGCTTCAGACTATGAGAAATGGGACCTCGAAGACAAGAAAAAGCTGAAAACAATAAAAAGTTTTGTTAATAAACAATCAGAAGAAAGAAATTTTTGGTATGAACCTGATGATAGGGATAAAACTTTTAAAGATATCGCACAGATTTTAAGCCTAAAAGACATACCATTTAAAGGTAGTGTCGATGTTATTGTTGAGGATATAAAAAATCCAAATATCAAGTCGGAAGCTATAGCAAAAATATTCGAGATAAAAAAAGAAACAATTGAAGAAAAGAAAAAACTTCTAAAAGAAACAAAAGAAAAAACAACGAAAGAAAAAATACCAGATGGAGAAAAAATCAAAGAACAATTTGAGAAAATTGGTGCTTCGCCAGAAATAATGAAAATTTTTGAAAATCCTGAATCATTATCTCGGCTCTTTACTAAAGGATCTGAAATTTTAAAAAATCCAGAAATACAGAAAAAAATCCAAGAACTTCAAACCGCAATAGAAAAAGCAACAAAAGAAAAAGGAATAATCCCAGACTCTATTACTAAAGCAGCGGAGTTTATTAAAGGAGGAAAAAAGGAAAAAGAATCTCCATGGAAAACATCCTTTGGAGCCATAGGTTGGTCAATTTTATTATTTTTAGTTTTATTTGTGTTAGCCGAATTAAAAGGTATTGACTATCTTTCCGGACAAGCTACTGGTAAAAAGAAAGAAAAATAATAATTTAGGTCGAAATATTAAAGTTTAAAACAATACATAAAATGCAACAAAAAATTTTGAATAATTTACCCCCTGAAATAAAAAATACAGTTTTACAATTACATGACACGATATTAAAACGTTCGTTAATGCAAGCTTATAAAAATTTAGATAATGATAAAAAAGCAATGATGGCAGAAATATTCAATTCCAATGATGATGAACAAAAGAGTGATTTCTTACACAACTATCTAGGAGATTTGCAAGATATTATAACAAAAGAAACAAAAAAGATTACTGAGGAGATAAAAAAAGAACCCATTAGCTAGTGGGTTCTTTTTTATTATTTAAACTATTAGTTATTATTTAATCTGAGCGGCAGACCGGGCTCGAACCGGCGACCTTTTCGTTGGCAACGAAACGTTCTACCACTGAACTACTGCCGCGTTTGTTTTTATAGTAGCAATTTTTTTGTTTAACGTCAATTGACTTTCTCTAAAAATAGCTCTAATATAATGTATATAGAAGACAATAAAACTATGGACAAAAAGACTCTTTCTCAGTTAAAAAAGAAATTGGAAAAAGAACAAATCCTTCTAAAAAAGGACCTCTTGGGATTTGCTGACAAGGATAAGAAAATACCTGATGATTATGATACAAGATTTCCAGATTTCGGCGGTCGTGCTTCTTCGCCTGATGAAGATGCTAACGAAACAGAAACGTACGAAAATTTATTGGCTGTTGAATACGTACTAGAGCTTCGGCTTAGAGATGTAGGCGAAGCTTTAAAAAGAATAAAAGAAGATAATTACGGTAATTGCGAGATTTGTAAAAAAGAAATTGAATTAAACCGTTTAAAAGCTAACCCTGCAGCTAAAACGTGTTTGACCTGCAGTAATAAAAAATAAAGTAAAAAATAGGTTTTATAACTCAATACCAATTAAAATTAAAAAGCGATGGATTCATTCCACCGCTTTTTCTATTAAAAATTCATTCTTACAAATATTAAACCTATGATAATAGGATAATTAAGTAGTTATTCTTATTTCTTTACAAAAGGATTTTGGGCACCTCTCACTTCAAAATGAAGATGGCAACAGTTAGCATTCCCTGTATTGCCCATCTTTCCTATTAAATCCCCTCGGTAGACCTTATCACCTTCTTTTACTGATAATCCACTTAGGTGGCCATAAACAGTCGTAGTTCCGTTATAATGTTGAATCTTTATTAAATTTCCATAACCATGATTATATGCACCTGCCCCTTTAGCTTCAATTATAATTCCATCTGCTGCAGCATAAATAGGACTACCGCAAGAATGAATGATGTCTATGGCATTATAGTAATGGAAAATTCCTCTATTCCAACCACCAGAAGTAGGATAAAGGAAAAAACTATCTAACTCAGGCCAATCGCTAATATCAATTGTCATTGGCTTAAGACCAGAAGATACTGCCAGAGAAGTAGTTGAGGAAAGCCTTCCATTAGGGATAATAAGCTCTCGGCCAATTGTAATAGAGCCTTCATCTTTTAAATCATTAAAGATAAATATTTCGTCAACTGATGCTCTGTACTTCTTAGCTATAGAAAGTAATGTGTCTCCTTCCTTAACTGCGTGCATTACTCCAGAAACTGGAAGAATTAAAAGTTCCTGATTTGGTTTAATAATAGAGCTGGACTTTAGACCATTAGCCCATAAAATTGTATTTAAACTTATCCCAAAGTTTGCTGCAATTCTTCCTGGGGTGTCTCCTTCTTGCACAACATAGCTAGAAACTGTATAGCGCTGGGCAGAAGGTAATAAAAATTTAATTGGAGAATTAATATTTAAAAAACTATCGCCATTCACGATAATTAAAAAATTCTGTTCCTCCAAATTATCCTCTTCAAAACTACCTTCAATAATTTGACTCCCATCTGCGCTTAAGCATTCATGATAAGCATAAGCTGTCTTAGTAAATGAACTGCACCCTAAAATTGCAGGGCAGCCATCTTCTTTTATTAGTATTTCTTCTCCTTCTTTTTGAAGAAACATAATTTGGGAAGAAAGATAAGAATTACCAAAAAAGAAAGATAATAAAAATAGACCAATTACTACTTTTAATAAAGATGAAGGTATCAATAATTGTTTCTTTTTCAATGCCTTTTCCCAAGCCTTAATCTTTTTTGTTCCTTTATTAAGTTGTATTTTCCAAGTAAAAATGGTAATTTGGATAAAATGTTAGTAAAAAAGCCTTTCTGAAGGCCTTACCAGTAATTTTAACAAAACTATCTTTAATGTCAACCCCTCGCATCATAATAAATTTATAATGCGAAGTTGAATAAATATATCTTTTAATTTATTTAGCTAAATTAGGAAAATTCATTTTCTTACAATTGAGCATTTCTGATTCTGAAATCTTTAAACCACCTCCAGCTAAACCAAAATCTTGTAACCAAGCTATAATTTCTCCTGTTTCTATTCCACTACTCCAATCTATAATTTTTACAATACCAAATGGAACTTCACTACTAAGCCAAATCTCTATATTATTTTCATCTGTAAACTTAGCTATCTGAATTGTCTTTCCAGTCTTAGTCGTAAAAGTATCATAAGTATATTCATTATTTAAACTATATTTTTCTGGTGTTTCTATCGTTGGAAGCATAGAGCGAAATGAAGGAATAAGTATCTCCATTAAAGAATCATCTACACAAATAACTTTATTCTCTCCTGCTAATTTGTTAATTATTTCCACTATTTCGCCTGATGTTTCATCCCGCCAGACCTGGGTAATAGCACTTTCATTGCTAGAAACAATTGACTCAATCTCTACTCCATATGCTCGTATATTATGAACAATCTTTTCTCCTAAATAAACAATCCTTTGTGATTCTTCTGCACCATTCATAATCTCAGACCAAGCGCCTTCTTTGGGTCTTAAAAATCCATTATAAACATTTTGATTACTCGTATTACTCATAAACAAAACGATAATAACCGCTATGATTGCTAAGCCAATAATAACTAAGTTCTTGTATGTTTTTTTATTCATTATTTTTATATAATTATTTTAATTACTCTTATATTTTACCACTATAAATACCTTTGTCAAAATCTATATGACAACAAAAAAACAAAAAAAATTAGGGCAGGTTTTTCTTAAAGATAGAGAGGTTGTACAAAAAATTATTCAAGCAGCAGAGATTAAACCTAAAGATCAAATTTTAGAAATTGGTCCTGGGAAAGGCGTTTTAACTGAATTTCTTTTAAAAACTGGAGCTGAAATAATAGCTGTTGAAAAAGACCCTGAATTAGTAAAATTTCTAAAAAATATTTTTAAGGAGGAATTAAATTTTAATATTATCCAAGGAGATATTCGAGACTTTTTTGAAAACACTGAATATAAAATATTAAAGCCTGGGTATAAAGCAATAGGTAATATCCCTTATTACCTAACTTCAAGGCTTTTACGTTTGCTTTTAGAAAGCCCAACGAGACCTGAATCAATTGTTTTAATGATTCAAAAAGAAGTAGCTGAAAGATTAATGGCTAAACCACCGAAAATGAATCTCCTGTCTGCTTCTGTGCAATTTTACGCAAAACCAGAAATTATTTGCTATGTTCCAAAAACTGCTTTTGATCCAGTCCCTAAAGTAGATTCTGCTGTTATTAGGATAACTCCAATAAAAACAACCGAGAATATGGATAAAATACAAATCAAAAGATTTTTCCGCATTGTGAAGGCAGGCTTTGAGCAACCAAGAAAACTACTAATTAACAACCTTTCTAAAAATCTCCAAATAGAGAAAGCATCTCTTCAAAAAACATTCTTACAATTGAATATACCTTTGAAGACAAGGGCACAAAATCTTTCTATAAAAGAATGGGGCTCCCTTTCTTCCTTGTTAATCAAAAATATTGTATAATAAATAAAGAAAATATAAAAAATCATAAATATGAAAACAAAAAATATATTAAAAATCGGTGTTTTTAGTATTGTACTTTTTGCTTTACTAATTAGCCCTATTCTAAAATTTATCGCTCCCGAAACAAATGCTGTGGAACTACCAGATGATCCTGTCCTTATAAAATATTGTAAGGACAATTCAACAATGACTCTGGAAAATAATGCCCAAAAACAAGAATATATTGAAAAATGTTGTGCTCCAGAATACGACTGGGGAGATAATCAAGTACAACAAGATATAAAATGTGAGACGCTAACAGGTGGAGTGGAATTAATATCTGCAATGAGTTCAGAAGAGATATCCACAGCGCTTGAACAAGAGAGTGTTGATAATATTTGCCTTGAGATAGATTACGATAAAATTATACAACAATGCGCTAAAGGCCATGGTGTTGTTTACGAAAACACGGTATGTATGGCGAAAGCATCTTTTGCTCAAATACAGTGTGAAATTGTAACAGGTATATTAGAGGGTTTAGGTGTTATGTTTGGTGGAATAATAAATTCAGAGATAGAGTGGATATTAACGGCATTAAATCCTGCTACTTATGGAGGAATAATTAATACGGGAGTCAATGCGATATGGACAACATTACGTAATATTGTAAATGCTCTACTAGTTTTAGGATTAATAGGCATTGCCATTGCAACTATTCTTGGTTATAAAAAATACGCCTGGAAACAAATACTTTGGAAATTAATACTTATTGCTTTATTAGTAAATTTTAGTTTAGTTATATCAGGAATCGTAGTAGATACTTCAAATTATTTCACTGTATATTTCTTAAACATGTCTCAAAAGAATGGAAGTATCGCCCCCCGAATAATGACAGGTTATGGCTATACAAAAGATACTACAACTAACCAATACACATCTCCTGAACTACTAGGGGAAAATAAATATAAATCATCTCAAATAAACCAAGATGAAGTTGAAAAAAAAGGAGTAGGTAAATTTACAGTGGGGCTTGGCAATGCTTTCATTATTGCTTTTATTACAACCCTTACAGGAGGATTTGCTGTTATTGCTTTATTAGCTATTTATCTAACAATATTAATTAGAAACGTTGTCTTGATTATGCTTTTAGGATTCTCATCAATTGCTTTTGCTGCATGGATTTTTCCTGATACAGAAAAATATTGGAAATTATGGTGGAGTAATTTTATAAAATGGTGTTTCTTCCCTGTGATATTTGCTTTCACACTTTATCTTGGCTTAACAGTTATGGACGCAATGCCAAAATTTGATCCTAATAGCTCTATGGCTGTAGCAATAATATACATGACTCTATTCTCTGTGTTTCTAGTTGGAGGATTAATTTTCTCTCTTCAAAGTGGAGGAGCAGTATCACAATTAGTAATGAAGCAATCTAATAAGATTGGAGCAGCAGCTGGCGCCTTTATTGGCGACAAAGCATTAAAGGGAGCCATGAGTTCAGAAACATGGGGAAAGGCCCAGAAGAAACTAGAGGGCAGTAAATTTGCTCCTACACATGACATAGGGGTATGGATGAAGAATCAACCTAAAAAAATTCGATCAGCTGAACTAAAACAAATTGAAGAATACCATAAAACAAGCACGCCAGATCAAATCAGAACTGATATTCAGGCACATAAGAATGATAAAGCTAGATCTGTTGCTGGTTTTAACACCTTGATAGAGAAAGGAAAGGTAAGTTATGAAAAAGATGCTGGAATTCTTGACAAAATTCATAACTACCCTGGATTAAATGCTTCTGGTCTTAAAAAAATACACCCCGAACTCTATGCTGAATACTTTACAAAACCTGAAGATATGAATAGAGCAATAGAACAAACAGAACAAAGAACTCCTGGAATCCCTAGAGAACAAGCAAAAAATCGTGTTATAGCTGGACTAACAGCAAATCAATTACTAAAATCTTCCCCTGATGATATAAAATCAGGTAATTGGGAAAATGTTCTTGATAGATTAAATCAAAAAGGGACTGAATACACTGAGCTATTCTTTCAGACTCTCTTAGATAAAAAACTACCAGCTGGAAACTTTGCTTCTATGCTTAGATCAACAAATGATACGGAGAAACAAACAAAATGGGTTCAAGGATTTATAAAATCTAATGAGGAAAAAATCCATGGAAGTGAACAAGATGCTTTAGAAGATCTTCGAAAAAGAAAGTACTACAAAAATCGTTTTCTAGCAGAATTTCTTCCAGAACTTAATAATAAAGATAATTCTAATTAAAGATATGAGAAAAAATGAGAAGAAAAAATTCTTAGAATTATTTAATGAACTCCCTTCAAGAATCCAGGATTTTTTAGCTTCTGATAAAATGGGCATGATTATAGAGGATTCTTTAAATTTAAGTAAAATTTCGTCTGAAAAATTTTCTGAAGTTATGGACACAGTAACAAAGGTTTTAACTCTTCAATTACCAAAAAATCAATTTAGGAATGAATTAGAAAAAATAACTGATATTTCCCCTGTAGCTGCACAAATTATCAATAAAATAATTGAAGAAAAAATTTTTAGAATATTTAAAAAAGAAATAGCACAATACAAACCCAAACCTCTAATAAAAAGAACCCCCCAAAAAGAAGAGATAAAAAAATCAATAAATCTTGTACCCCCTAAAAAAATAGAGGGGACTCAAAAAAAGGAGATTAAGCAAATGGCTGAAGAACAAATACCTTTAGGCTCAGTAATTCCTGAATACTCTTTTCCTGAACCATCTAAAGTAAAAGTGGAAAAACCTGTTAGCAAGATAGAAGAATTAAAAAGAGTTGTTGTTCCAAAAGTTTCTTCAGAACAACAAGAAAAAATTCGAGAAAAACTATTAGCAGCAATGCAAAAAAAGGATATTCAACCAGAAATAGTAGGAAAGATGAAAAAGGTTTCTTTTAAAAAACCTGCGCCTGAAGAAAAAAAAGAACCACTAAAGAAAAAACCTATAGGGGAAGTAAGGTCTTCCGAAGTTTTAGGGGGTGAAGGTAAAAAATTTCAAGATGAAGAGGTTTTTAAAAAAACCGAAAAAGAAAAACCGTATATTCTTGATGTTAAATTGAAAGAAAAAGAAGAAGGGGAAAAAGAAAAATCTACTGTTCAAGAACCTATTCCTTATAAAAAATACCAAAAGAAAAATCCATTTGGTGAAGCTTAAAAAATTATGGTTTATCAAGTACCTCAATTCATAAAAGAAGAAACAAAATTAATGGGGTGGATTACTTTTACCCAGTTATGGATTTTACTATCCTTTGGTGGATTGATTGTTTTACTTTTTTTTATTTTAGTACCATGGCTTTGGATGATTTTACTAATGGTTCTTGGCCCTACTGCTTTTTTTCTAGCATTTGGAAAAATTTACAGCGTTCCTATTTATACGCTTGCCATGGCCGCTATTCGACATTTTTGGCTTCCAAAATATTATCTATGGAAAAAAGAAAAAACTCTTTCAAAAACATCTGGGTACATTTCTCAAAAACCAAAAAGCACGGTAAAAACACAAAGTAAAAAACAATTAGATAAGAAAACACTTAAACAATTAACCGACATATTAGATAAATAAATGCCTAAAGAAACTTCCAGCAGCCAATCACTTATTTCCCTTCAACAAATTAAGAAGGGTGTAGTTATCCTTAAAAGCGGCTCACTCCGTTCAGTTTTAGAAGTGTCAGGAATAAATTTTGACTTGAAGTCTGAAGAAGAACAGTCCTCCGTATTAATGAGCTGGCGCAACCTTATAAACAACCTGGATTTTCCATTACAAGTTGTAGCCCATTCTAGACGTGTTAATATTAAATCCTATTTAAATTTTCTGCAGGAAAGAATTAGCCAAGAAACAAATAATCTGCTTAAGCTCCAAGGAGAGGATTATCACACATTTATTAAAGGGTTAGTTACTGGAAACAATATTATGAAAAAGAAATTCTATGTGATAGTTCCTTATGATCCAATTATGTTAAAAACAAAAACCATACTAAGCCAAATAGCAGAGGCATATAAAACATTACTTAATTTAAGACACCAAGCATTCTCTGTTACAATTCCTCTTTCTGATGAAAGCTTTAATCAGCATTATCAACAATTAATAATCAGACAAAATAATATCATCACTAATTTGACAAGAATGGGGTTACAAACTAAACCATTAACTACCAAAGAATTGATTGAACTATTTTTCAATTCATATAACCCAGAGGCTTTTGAAAGAGAGTCTATAAATATTCCAGAGGAATTTAATAAATAAAATATGCGTTTTCCAAATTTATTTAAAAGAAAATCTAAAAATCCACAGGAGCTAGCTCAGTCTCAGGCTGTTTCAACTCTTCAAGACTTAATTGCTCCTGCAGGACTGGAAATTAATACAAATTTTCTCAAATTAGGCAATAAATATTGTTCAACCCTTTTTATTCTAACTTATCCAAATTATTTAGCTTCTAACTGGTTCTCCTCTGTCATTAACTTAGATGAATCTTTTAATATTTCAATCTTTTTCCATCCACTTAATATTAATAAGGTTTTGAGAAATTTAAGAAAGAAATCTGCAGAAATTCAAGCCCAATTAAGTATTGAGACAGATAGAGGATTAGTTCGTAACCCTTTACTGGAAGCTGCCCTTAATAATGTCGAAAAACTAAGAGATACAGTCCAACAAGGCAGTGAAAGACTTTTTGAAGTTGGCGTTTATATAACTTTTTTTGCTGATAACAAAGATGAACTTATAAAGATTGAAAGTAAAATTAAAAATATATTAGAACAACAATTAATTTACGCAAAACCTACAATTTTCAGAGAATTTGAGGGAATGGAATCTTCTTTACCATTAGGAATGGATAGATTATTACTAACAACTCCTTTAAACTCGCAGCCAGCTTCAACGCTTTTCCCATTTTCTTCCCTGGATCTCTCAGATAGTAAAGGAATACTTTATGGCGTTAACTTACATAATAATAGTTTAGTTATCTTTGATCGTTTCACTCTGCCAAATGCCAATATGGTAGTTTTTGCTCAAACTGGCGCAGGAAAAAGCTATGCTGTAAAATTGGAAATTCTTCGTTCGTTGTTATTAGGAACCAATGTATTAATCATTGATCCGGAAAATGAATATGAATATCTAGCTGATTCAATTGGGGGAAGCTATTTTAAAATATCTGTTGCTTCGGACGATAACATTAATCCCTTTGAACTTCCTATAGTAAAAGAAGACGAAACCGGTGAAGAAGTTTTCCGCAATCATATTTTAAATCTTATTGGATTAATAAAATTAATGCTAAAAGGCCTCACTCCTCAAGAAGAGCTAATGTTAGACAGAGCTATTGTTCAAACTTATGCAAGTCGAGATATTTTCCCTGAAAATATAGGCGAAAAGAAGAATTTACCATTAATGGAGGACCTAGAAAATGTTCTGAAAAATACGGAGGGTGGAGAAGATTTAGCAGCAAAACTCTATAAATTCACTAAAGGAAGTTATTCTGGCTTTCTTAACCAACCATCCAACATTAATATTAATAATCGTTTAGTTATCTTTGGCGTAAGAGAATTGGAAGAAGAACTTAGACCTATTGCCATGTATGTAGTATTGAACTATATCTGGACAATGGTAAAAAAGAATCTGAGAAAAAGAATTGTAATAATTGATGAGGGATGGTGGTTATTGAACCATGAAGAAAGTGCGGCTTTCCTCTTTGGCTTAGTAAAAAGAGCACGAAAGTATTATATGGGAGTAACATTTATTACGCAGGATATAGAAGATGCTTTAAAATCGCCATATGGGAAACCATTAATTACTAATTCCGCTCTGGCTTTATTATTAAGACAATCACCCGCCAACATTGATGTCATAGGAAAGGCTTTAAATCTTACAGAACAAGAAAAAACTATTCTTTTGCAATCTTCTGTTGGAACAGGACTATTTTTTGCAGAGGATAAGCATGCCGCTATTCAAATAATCGCTTCTTATGCTGAGGATCAAATTATTACCTCAAACCCAGCTCAACTTATAGATATTAAGAAAGCTAAAGAAGAATTTAAAAAAGGATAAATATTCTCTTATGGAAAACAAAATGAGTATGACAATATTTTTATTCTTGCTTATCACATCTATTATAAAAGATGTTATCGAAATCTTTTTAGGGTTTATCCCTGGAATCAATCTCTTTGTTTGGATTATCGTCTTGCCTTTAGTCGTTTTTGTTTTTATTATTACGCTTCTCAGCGGAATAAGGGGTACATGGATTTTTATTGGTCAAGCATTAGATCTTATACCAATTGCCAGTATTTTGCCCATTGCCACTTTAACTGTTATACTTGTTTATATATTTCAAAAATCACCAGCTCCTATTAAAAAAGCGATAAAAACAGCAGCTAAATTTACGGCTGTAGCTAAACCTACATCTGCAACACCGCCAAAAGAAATCTCATAATTTTTAAATAATAAATAACATGTTTAAAAAATATATATTCAAAAAAGTCAGTATAATTCTATTAATTATTTTTGTATTAAATCTAGGATTGTGGAATTTGTTTTCTGCACCTATGCAAGTTGAAGCATGTTTAGATAAAAATGGTGAAGAAACTGATAATTGTCATTCCTGTAATTCTACTGGGGACTGTATTATTGACTCCGATGGACCTTATTGGTGTGCACAATGTTTTGGGAAATGCGAACCTGAATCATCTGATATTAACATAGTCATACCAACTCCTGATGAAGAAGAATTAGTAAATCCAGCTAATTTTTTTAGTACAGTATCAGATCTATACGATGGTACAAATATGGCTGAAAAGACCCAACAAGAACTTATAAATATAATATTGAATGATGAAGAGATTCCTGAAGCTCTAAAGCAATATCTTATAAATTCAATACAAAATTTTGACGATACACCAGAAAATATTAAAAATTTACTCATAGATATTGTAGAAAATAATGAGCAAATTCCGGAAGATTCAAAAACACTTTTCGTAAATATAGTGCAAAACGATGAAAATATTCCACAAATTATTAAAGACAAACTTATAAACATACTACAAAATGACGAAAAGATTCCAGAAGATTTAAAGCAATACATCATAAACGCTATAAACGGAAATGCAGATATTGTAGGATTTGTCAAAGACAAACTTATAAATATAATAGGGCAGGATGGAATAATCCCAGATTATTTAAAATCGTTTCTTGTAGATGCCGTAAATGGAAATATGAATGTAACAGGTCTTATTAAAAGCTGGGTTTTAGATTTATTACTTAAACATGTAGATATTGAACATATTTGTAAATCACTGTCAGACATAGCTGCAAATACGATGATATGGGGAACAACAGTTGGCGGACCGCTTGCTGCATTTATTACTTCTATGTGCCCAATAATTTTAAATGAAATTCTAGAAGCGTTTTTACAAACATTACCAGAGCCACCAGCTCCTGTTAATATACAAACGATTCAATATCCAATTTTTGAATCTTATCAATGGGAAATAGGTATACCTGGACTTGTCAAACCTGGTGAAGTTACTGAATTTTAATAAAAATACTATGGTTCCAACTGATTTAATAAATTTCTTAATCTGGTGGGCTTTTCGCCTAGCCGGAGTTTTAGCTTTTGTTATGATTGTTTATGCTGGTTTTCAATATCTCACTTCTGGCGGTAATACTGCTCAACAAAAAGACGCCCAGGAAAGAATCATGAACGCCATTATAGGACTTGTTTTATTATTCGCCTTTTATATTATTCTCCATACAATCAATCCTAATATTTTAAAAACCTCGCTTGAGAGTACCTCGTCTAACCAAATAACTACTCTAGAAAATACCCCGAATTTACCTAGTTCTGAGGCACCTAATTATAACGTATCAGAAAATTTGGTTAATATAATAGACATGGGAGTTCCAGTAGCTATTAATACGCTAGGCTCAACAGAGGCTTATTTAGATGAAACATTAGCTGATATTTTGCTTACATTAAAAGATGAAGAACCACCATGGGTAGTGACTGATGCCTGTATTGATCCTGGCTGCAATAGCACGAGTATAAACAGAAGTGATCATCCTGATAGCTGTCACCTTGATGGTACTTGCGTTGATATAGACATAACCTCTGGTAACTATAATGATTTAATAAACATATTAAATGACGCCGGATTAAATGTATTAGATGAAGTAGACCATCTCCATGTAGCTTTACAAGGGGCAGAGGGATGGGGGTCATATCCAGGCAACGATGGCCAAATTACACAAGGATATTGGTATGGCGCTAATTAAAATTAAACGTAAAAAAGTTATTTCTCTTGAGGCTTTATTATAATATGCCTATCTTTTCCTTCTCCAACACTTTCTGTGGATACATCACTCCTTAGAGCAATTTCTAAATGGATAATTCTTCTATCTCGTGCTCTCATAGGTGGTAATTCAATGATTTTGTTCATTAAAAACACATGGCGAGCTGCTTTTTTAGCAAATTCTCTTAATTTCTCTTCTTGCATCGCCCTATAATTATTAATATCTAAAATAATTCTCCAAGGATAATCAATAGAGCATTTCTTGGAAAAAATATTCAATAAATGCTCAAAAGCTTGTAAGTTTTCTCCGTCCCGACCTATTAAAAGGCCACTGTCATTAATTTCTGAATCTGTCTTAATTGAAAACTGAACAAGTCTATTTTGTGGACTTTCTTGAGTACTAATTTCAAAATTTACAAAACCAGCAATTGTAAATAATTCTTCTAAGAATTTTTTTACTTTTAATGTCTCCATAATTAGTCAGTTGTCTTCATACTAATCGTTTGATTTTCCTCTTGGGTATGTTTATTAATCATATACTCCTGCAAAATATTTATCAAAGTAAAACCAACCCAATATAAAATAATGACTGCGGGAAATTTTTGATAGAAAAATAAAATTATGAAAGGGAAACCAAGCAACATGACTTTATTTTGTCCTGAGCTTGGTTGTATGAATGTTAAAAAAGAATTTAATGAAGCAGAGACAATAGCAAGAATAAGGCTCGGTGCCTTTAGATTAATAAAACCAAGAAATAAATAATTTATTTGCTCTGGTAATTTAATAAAACTATAAAGGTAAGGGGACCAATCATTCCCTATAGCTTGTTTAAAGAATATAAAAAGTGATATAAAAATAGCCATTTGAAAAAAGATAAAGAAAAAAGAATTACCGGGATTAATTTTTTCTTCTTTAAAGATTTTCATTATTTCCTGATTGGCCTTTATTGGTTCCTCCTTAAGTTTTTTTTGAATTTCTTTAATCCTGGGTTGTAATTTTGCCATTTTCCTTTGGTCACCCATCGCTTTCTTATACCAAGGCCAAATAATAAGACGAATTATTGCTGCTAAAATTAAAACAGCCCACCCTAAATTACCTTTCGTTAAACCAGAGAGTAAAGCTAGAAAATTATACAACGGTTGAAAAATTAATAACTCAAATGTATTCATAGTTTATGTTTATTTATTTAAATAATTTTGGTAACAATTCCTGAAGAGACTCCTTTAATTTTAGAAAGCCAATCTTTAAGCAATTTCTCTTTACGACTACGACAACATCGAATCCTTTAGAAAAAACTAATAAAGAATCCCTAAGTATATTTCTAATCTTTCTCTTCAAAGCGTTTCTCTCTACGGCTAGCTTGCTTACCTGAGTACTTACAACGATTCCATAACGTGGATAATCTAAATTATTTTTTAAAAAAATAATCTTAAAATATCTATTTTCTTTTATTTTACCCTTAGTAAAAATTTCTTTAAAAGCAACAGAAGATATAATTCTGTTTTTCTTTTTAAGCATTATCTAAGGAGTTAATTTTTTTCTTCCTTTTTGTCTACGTTTATTAATAACTTTCTTTCCGCCTTTTGAAGACATCCTTTTTAAAAACCCATGTGTACGCGATCTCTTTTTCTTTTTTGGCTGATAAGTAATTGACATAATAATAAATTAAAATTTAAAACTTATAATCAATTTAAATTATTCATAATTTAAATCTAAGATATAATAACAAAATATAGGCCAAATATCAAATTCACTAATTATCAAC
>Ga0222703_1000064_pt1 | contig 27915 bp, 28 predicted proteins | sample AntAcemetage1506_FD_179827 | JGI IMG/M metagenome (GOLD analysis project Ga0222703, IMG submission 179827) | Saline water microbial communities from Ace Lake, Antarctica - #1506 | ecosystem: Environmental > Aquatic > Non-marine Saline and Alkaline > Saline | place: Antarctica: Ace Lake...
AAGTGATAAGCCTGTTGAGTGTAGAATAATAAAATACATCAACAGTGTCGGCGAAACCATACCCGTTACGTGTGATGCGTGCGGGGGAGACGGTGTAAGGTGGTATCATCAGTCAATAAAAAGAGATCCGCATGCAAGTTTCAATGATCGACATTTTAAAAAGCCTTGTCCTGTCTGCAACGGCTCCCCAGAAACCACCCTAACCGTACTTGACATACAGGTGATAAACAATAAAAGCTACATAACCGAAAAAGCTGATAAAGATAATCCTTATGGCAAGAGAGTTCTAAAAAATAAATGGAGTTTTGAAGTTAAAGTATTGGAGGGATTATGGGTGAATTATCTTTTTTAGATTGGTATTTTGGATATTGGATATTTATAGGACTTCCAGTATTTATAGTCCGGCTAGGTTGGGAATTTGGTACAATGATGTATGAGATGGATAATTGGGATAAAGACTAACATCTTATAAGGGGTTAGCTTGAAAAAAGAACTGAGAGAAAAAATATATCAAAAATACTCAGGTCATTGTTCTTATTGTGGAAAAGAAATTGAATATAAGGATATGCAGGTTGACCACTATTTTCCTCAACAATTAAAACACTGGTTAGGTGATGTTGATATTAATTTCTACGAAAATCTAATGCCGTCTTGCAGGCAATGTAATAATCATAAACACGGTATGAGAATTGAAGAGTGGAGGTCTGAACTGTCTTTACAGGTTAAACGTTTAAGAAAAAATGCTCAGTTTGACAGGGCTTTACGATTCGGGCAGATAAAGACAACAGAAAGCCAAATAGTTTTTTATTTTGAGAAGTTTAACAGGTAAGTGAATTTGAGGGAATATGAACGTAAAAAGGCTAAAAGAAATACTCAGCAACCTTGATGATGATTATACTGTTGAACTAAGAGTCAGGAAGAAATTAACAGGTGAAGAACTTAGGGGAGTGATATACCCATACCCATTTAAAACAGAATACACGGAACTTGTTTTTGATGATGTGGGTGTATCGGATAAAACACTTTGTCTGGGGTGTGAAATTGCAAAAGATTTTTAATCTAACATCTAAGGGAAGTGTATTGGTGGGATAAATAACAATCTAACACCTTATAAGGGGTTTAGTTGAGAACGTCAAAAGAATTATTAAAAATAGAGTCAACATGGATCAATGAAAAGATTATCTACTACATTAGTGACGTAAGGGATAAAAAGACTAATGGTAAAAAGTTGATAGGCCCGTTAAATGGAACTGTTGTCGGTGTTTCAACAAACGAGGCTATGATAGAAGACCGCCTCGAGGGTTTAGACAGAAGAAATAGTATATGTTTTACTGGAGAGCTTTTTGTGTCAAGAGATAATGGTGTTGATTTTGATACACCGTTAGTAAATAATTGTAGCCTTAAGGAGCTAACCAAATGAAAGATGATGTAAATAAATATAAATGTGGCAACTATGAGGTTTGCCCGAACTTGCCAGTTAAAATAAGGATTGGTCACAAGCTGTGCCAGAGTTGCAGACGCTTCGTGAAAAAAGAAAACCACATAGTCCATTGCCTGAAAAAAGAACCTGACATTGTTGAGGTTTTTCACTCTAAACTGCTAGAAGTATTTTCACTATACCGTGATTTTAATGGTGGTGAACTTTCTATAGCTATTGACGGAGGAATTTTTAATGAGATTATTGTGATTGCAAAAAACTCTATGGGGGAATAACCAAATGAAAGGTGCTACAAAAATAGTAGAGATAATACCAGATAATATGCCAGAATGGGCACTTAATGCTATGGACCGGGGGCAGTTTTTTAAAGAGGCTTTAGAAAAAATTAAAAGAAAGGATGCCATTATTGTTAGATTGAAAAAGTTATACGAAAAAGTAATAAAAGAAAGTTGAATAAGGTTATTAATTCTTTATAATTGTTAAAAAGGAAAAAATACAATGAAACAATACACAACAAATGATGTTTGCGAAATCCTAAAATTAAATAAAAATACACTCTTATCCTGGCTGGCTGAAAATCTTATAGTGCCATCGGTCAAGGTGTCCCCGGGGCAAGGCAGCGGTCATTTTTTCAATCAATATGATTTACATTATATTGCTGTATTTAGGAAACTTTTAAAGGCTGGTATTAAAAGAAAATTTGCTAAAAAATTAATGGAAGACAATTTACTGATGTTTAAAGATTTAGAAGAAAGTAGAAACAAATATCCTACAAGTGATAATAAAGCTTTTTATAAATTTATTATTAATGTTGAAATTGATAATTATGGAGTAGATAAATAATTATTATCTTATACTTCCTCTTCCGGTACAATCAACCATTCAGATTCATTCTGTTCTAACCAAGTATAAAATTGGATTAGTTTGGTGGTTGGCCTGTACCCACGGCTAGAATTAACCAACTTATTTTTAACAAAAAATAATAAATCTCTACTTATTGTTTTAATAGAAACTTCAAAAAAATCTGCAAGTTGTTTTTGTTGAACTTTTTCTTTTCCATTTGGTTCTAAAGTTAATAACTCTCCCATTAATTTTTTAATTCGGATCCCTTTTTCTTCATCAGTATAAATACAAGAAATTAAATCATCAAATAACTTTCTATAATCTTCTATATAATGAGTTTCTTTATATGACCTACTGTATTCATTTAATCTGCAGTTCTGGTGTGAATATAATCCGGTTATAAACCATTCTACATACATGACGCAATCTGCAGTTACTGTTATTGTTTTAAAATCATCATCTGAATTTAAATCTATAATTGACATGGCTACACAAAGGCGACATAGGGTTTTTCTGAAATCTTCAGGATAAACAATTGCAAGATCTGAGCACTGTCCGAATTTTTTAGCTAATGATCCAGCCACTTCTTTTATTAATGTTGATATTCTTGAAGTTATTATTATTTGTTCTGATTTTAAGTTCCAGGCGTAATGGATAAGAGCTCTTAATCTATCCGGTGTTATCCTTTGTTCTTTTGCATCGTCTGGAATTTCCGGATTATATATCTTACTTTTGTCTCTTATATCGTTTGTGGTAGCAAATAAGAACAGATCAATTCTCCTGACCATCATGGCAGGGAAAATGTCCATTAGTGCCTTACATGGGTATCTGAAGCTGTCCATTGATCGCTGATTAGACTTTCTATGTGGGTCAACAGGATTTAATGCAAAAAAGGGTCTGGTTTTAGCTTCATATGTCCCTCGTTCTACTTTTGCAATCGAAATAAATCCAGAATCAATTGCTTCAGCCATTGTTTTCAAATCTTCTTCAGGAACGTCCTGGGCTTCATCTATTATTAATGCCTGTCTTGTCATTTCTAAGAGTGCGCCGGCTTTTATTTGCCATGCGCCTTGTGGTGTTTGTTCAATTGCATAAGTAATTCCCGTTCTGCTGGCTGTCATTCCTGACAATCTCATTCCAACATTAGCACTTTTAAATATTTGGTCGGATACTGCAGATTTACCCGTTCCAGTATCACCAATAACAGCTGCAGAAACAAACCCTCTTATTTTCCCCTCCCCGAGCATATCAATTTCAAGTGGAGAACAAAGGGTTAATAATACACCCATATGGATGTCCGCACGTTCATATATTCTAGTTGTATGATAAGCTAAATCAGCGCAAATTTGAGATGGTGTCAATTTTTTAACTTCTTTTAATTTATCAATATTTTTGTCTAAATCAAAAGTTTCCCATTCTTCAGATTTTTTCTGGATATCATCTACAATCATTGTCGGTTGATGGTTTTTTGGATTAGATCTGATAACACCAGTTGCTTGATACTGTCCTATTTTTAATTTTTCAACAGGACCTGAAACATAAAGCGTTTTAACTGATAATTCTCCACCGGTATCTGTTTTAACGGTCTGATGTGCAAATATTTCACGTAAGGCTATTCCTTTATTTTCTGGAATTTTAATAGTTGGCTGCTGATTTTTATCACACAACCATCTGCGGAGTGAGCCTAAAAATTGTAATTCATTTGTATTCACACATGATAAGGCTATTATGGAGTCAGCAGGAATTTTAATCGGTTCATCACAAAGATAAGGCCAATCTTCACGGCCGTGGCATTTCGATTTATTTAGATAAGAACAATGAACAACTTCTACTTCAGATGGTGCAAAAAATACTTTGCTGTTTTCGCCACAGATAACAATTGGTACTGTAACCCTTTTATCTAAATACTCTGTTTTATCTATTGACGAAAATGAATCTAATTCAATAATATCTTGGAGTTTTTGTTCTTTGATAACTGGATATTTATAAGGTTTTGTGTTTTTAATTTTTTCTAATATTTCTTTTGCTGTGCCACCGGCTTTAACAATAAAGTCTGTAAAATCGTTTTGGACCTTTGAAACTTTATCAAATAACCATATAATTTTAATAGATAAAACTTCTCCGGATAAAATAGCTTTTTTAAAGGTTGGTAAGAGCAGGTTTTTAACCGTGTCTCGGCCCTCCTGATCGCAGTCCCAAAGTAAAACAACATGTTTGTTATTAAAATATTTTACCCATTCAGTTTTGAAAGCTAAGGTCCCATTTGTAGGGGATCCAGTTATTAATCCAGTTTCTTGATGACATAACATTGCGTCAAACTCGCCCTCAGTTATCACTACAATCGACTTATCCGGAGCATTGACAATATTATGTACATTCCATAATCGAGCCTCACCACAGCCAGCCAGATTTAATGTTTTAGGTTTTTTCTTACTATTATGAAACCTAATATTAATTAAATCATTATTTTCATCATAACACGGGAAGGAGTTTCTTTGAGCTTTCCGGCCCTTCTTTAAACACCAACCTATTTCAAATTTTTTGATAGTTTCATCTGTTAGACCGCGTTTATTATTCAAATAATCCCGGACATCAGCCGTCAAATCTTTGACATATTTTTTAACGTCAGTTTCTTTTGGGATTTCTTTGGTTTTTCCGGAAAGATTAACGTTTGTTTTTGCTGCATAATATTTCAAGGTTTGATAAAAATCCCCACGGCCTGGGCCGTTCTCCGATGCGAAATCAAAAAACGATAATGCTAATCTCGGCTTTCCCTTAGCGGATTGATTAAAAATAACATAATATCCGCGCTGGGTTCCTTGCCCCATAAAAATACCAGCTGACGGGTTTTTATCACTTTTATATACAGACTTGCAAGGGTGCCATCCGGAAGATGAAACTGAACCGGTGAACTGAACACCCATTTGTGTGTACTCTGATTTTATATCAAGTCTGGATAGTATTTCAGCTTTTACAGCGTCGAGATCTGGCATGTTTCTTCCTTAATCTTTTACGATTATGAGTTTTGTTTGAGTATATAAAACCATTGTGCCAAAGAATCCTATCTTTATCAGGGACTTCTTTTCCGTTTAATTTTTCTACCAGTTCAACTAACAGTTCAGGCTTAATCAATTTTCACCTATGAGATATTTTCTTCTTTTACATCTGACTTTTACATAACCGTATGGCATTTTAATATGAAAACTTCTGTACCGGTTTAAAAGGGAACTCCAAAAAGTTGAAGATGTTCTCTCTGATACAATTGTTCTTAAAGCGATCATTGCAATTTAGGACCTTTATTCTTTTTTATAACTGCAGCTTGAATAGCCGCCGCATTTTTAAATTCATCATTATCAATCGATTCTTTCCGGCCTTCAGCTTTTTTTAAAACATAACCTCCGCCATCACTTAATAATATGCAGCAAGTATCAACAACAATACTTTGTATCCTTCTGAAGGCAGGGACAGCCCCCTCTGCGTCCATTGTGTCATTAATAGACATCATCCTGACCTGTTTTGCTTTTGTTTTCCAGTCGATATAACCGCCCAGCTTTAACTCTTTAGCAATTATCTGTTGCGTAATAGGCCCGGCTAAAGCTAAGGCTGTTTGGTAAATGGTGTCGTTTATTTTTTGTTTTAATACTGTAGCAGCTTTTTCTTCGGCGGTTGGTTCTTTTCCTTTGTTTTTATTCATATGAATATCCTCTTTATTTAATAGATTATTATCCTTTAACCTTGGTGACAATCTGGCATTAGAGCCACATGTCTAAATACAGCGGGGTGGTTTGCTAAATTAATAGCTTGTTCATAAGCACCAGGCTCAACAGTAGAACACCATGATTTTATAGGTATATTTTGATCTTGATTTATAAATTCCATAATATTATCCTTATTATTTTTTAGATATTAATAAACCTTTCCCGTCATTGACATCATTCCAGAATCGTTCTAAAATTCTGAAAGTAGTTTTCTCTGCAAAAGACCGATTTGGGCATAACCAAAAATGAACACCATACCTCTGTTCCCATGCAATAATAGTAGAATAAATTGTTTTAGGGTTTAATTTACTGCGGACAGGTGGACTTTTAAATATCTTCTCCCAATCGGCTTCAATTACAAAAGCAACAAAAGTGAATTTTCCCATACGAATCATTTCTTTTTCTAGGCGTTTACGGCCATTTCCGAAAGATCCAAAAGCGTCAGACATAGATTTTCTTTCAACTGTTATTTTATCTTCAAATCCTTTCAACGAGTAGTCGCCTGTTTTAAGTGTACCCCTGACTATATCGAATTCAGTTTTTACAGATGAAAAAGAATATGGTTTTTGTTCTCTGGTATCTATAATTATTGTTAATTTTTTCTGAGTAAGCATTTAATATGTCACCACAAAAGTTAATGCCGAAGCCGACAACCAGTATACAATCTTTCTCCAATCTCCAACAGGAACATAAGCCAGCGCAGCACAGATGTCTAAAATTATTAATATCGATGGGAATAACTGTTGGAATGTTATTTTAACCATTGTTTTCAGCCCCCCTGATCTTTAGATAAAACGAGTTTTATTTTTAAGTTTAAAAAATATCTTACAGCTCGAACTGAAATAATAATAGCACTTATTATTTTTTGAGCCGTTTCTTCCAACTTTAAATTTGGAGCATGATGCTTGTTATAATGGCGTTCTTGTATCGCAGTAATTGAACCGCTATCCTCGAAAAACAGATACCTTACTTCATCTCTACCCATGCTTGTTTTTTCAGAAACCAAGTTTTTAACTTCTTGTCTGATGTTTTTCAACTCTTTTCGACTGTAACCTTTACCTATAAGAATTTTAACGATTTTAATCCAAAAAACCTCAGAATAGGAAAATTTTTTAAATTCATTTTCTTTATTTTTTTTCATTGGAACAGCTATCCCTAACAAAACATACAAAGATAAGGTTTGCCTTGAGAGGTTTAAAATTTTACAAACTTCAGTAGCCGTATATCTTTTGGTTTTTATTTTCATGCACTCAACCTTTCTTTTAATCTCGTTACCCTCTTTCCACTTTCTTCCTTATCAATAGCTCTCTTAATCGCGCTAAACTGCCCGACAGTAATACAAATTTCTTTCGCACGACTGATAGCAGTATATATCCAGGCTCGATTCATCAAAAAAGAAAAACTCGAATGAACAGGAATAATAATTACCGGTGCTTCCGATCCCTGGAACCGATGACAAGTGATACAATATGCTAATTTCAAATCATTAAATACTTTTTTAATATCAACTTTCCTGTCCGGATTAAAAAATTTCACAGTTATAACTTTATCTGTAATACTTTCAATCTCACCCATATCACCATTACAGATATAAGTTTCACCGATTGACTGGTTTCGAGTGTTAATAACTTTATCGTTAACCCTGAAGATAGTTTTCTCAATAGCGTCATTCGTATTTAAATGTCTCTGCAGCACTTCATTTATTGATTTACAGCTCATGGTAGTTTTCTCATTTGTTGGGCTTAAAACTTGGACACCCCATATAGGATCATACCCACGTTTTGGCATCCGGTCCACAATAAGATCTTTAATAGTAGATACAATTTTTAAATCGTTTTTCACTTCGATGTGTCTTATGTTTAAACCGTTTTCAACATCCAGTGTAGCCGATGGAATATAAAATTTTCCTTCTTTTATATTATGACAAGCTTTCACGATATCACCTGAATTCCGGTGGATTTTAATTAGATTCACATGAGGGACACGTCCAGATCTAAGAATGTCCCTCAACACCGCACCGGCCCCGACTGATGGTAACTGGTCTTGATCGCCAACTAATAATACTTTCGATCCAATTGGTACAGAAGCAAGTAAACTATCCATGAGACTATTGTCAACCATAGAACATTCATCAATTATTAATAGCTCGCAATTTAATTGGTTGTATGAATCGAACGAAAACTTAAACCCATCCTCGTCCATAAAAGCGCCTAATAATGAATGGATAGTAGAGGATACCCGACCAGTTGATTCAGACATTCTTTTTGCCGCTTTTCCAGAGGGAGCGCAGCAATATATTTTTAATTTTTCTGATTCAGCCCAGAACAGTACCTCGTTGATAGTTGTTGTTTTTCCGGTACCAGGGCCACCGGTTAAGATTGAAACATTATTTTCTTTTACCATTGTCACGGCTGATTTTTGTTCGTCTGTTAAAGTAATCATTATTTTGTATGCCTTTCTATCCCCACTGATCTGCCATTGCTTCTGCAATTCCAGGAAAGGTTTTTGATCTTAATTTAGCTCTCTCATTTTGACCCATAATATTGCTCATATAATGAGTTGGAGAGTATCTTTTATCATCCTTTTTACCTATAATATATTCCGGCTCTACGATATTTGTGGGCTTAAGTTTTGGTAATCCTTTCAGCCATAGGCCTGTTTTCTTAGTTTCTGCATGTCCATACTCGTAAGGCTGTATGTATTGATTCGGCTTTCTCCACTTTGTGGACATTATGGATACAGGGTTTTCAATAGCTATTTTTTTACAAATATCTTGAGCAATCCACATGAAGAAATTAATCGCCGCTGACTGCCTGCCATCTTTTATTTTTTCAGGGAACCACCTTGCTCCGCTTACAGACAAATGTGTACACGGAGGAAATGCGATAACTAAATCCCAATCTTTGCCTAGAACATTGATAACATCGTCCATTATGTGCCACTCTGGATGTCCACCAGAACAATCCAAAAGATCACAAGAATATGCTTCATGCCCCTTAGCTCTAAACGCTTTCGTTACAACCTGACTTTCTTCACATGCCACAAGTATTTTCATTATTTTAGATATCTCCCCACATTAATTCTTTAATTTTAACAGCTAAATTACTTTCTTCAACAGCCATATATTTAGAAGCTATATAAGCGCCATCAATTTCAATCATCCTCTGCTCTTCCATCTGTTTTAATAATAGCCCGACCTCATTTTCCATCTGGACATCCAATAGCTCAGAAAAGTTGTTAATTAACCGGCTGTAACCTATCCAAACGTTCCCGTCAACAGCATTAACCTGTAATATATGCCGAATAGCAGCTTTCAACCTTTTTTCAGACTGTTTATCAATCTTAAACCTGTTCACAGCAATAACATCAGCACTCGGAAACCCAATACCATTCATATCTGTCAACATATAAGGATCTTCTTCTAACATCCGGACAGCATCAGCGCCGTATTTTACAACTAAATCGGTAGGGAGAGATTGTCTTAATCCCATGCCGCCGATTAATTCTTCTAATTTAACAACAGTTTCTTCGATTTCAGCGTTTTCTCTTATAGTTCTCTGGATCTCTTTAGCTCTAATCAAAGTAACCCCTTTAATTTCATCCGCAACACGCTCAGGACTTGATTTTAGCATGTCTAAAGTCTTTTCCGCATATTTCTCTATTAGTAGTCTCGCTATCTTAGGGCCTACCCATTTGGCCGTCCTAACGATATATCTATATATACCATCGGTGGTCTGGGGGAGGATCACTTCATATGTTCGGATTTTGAATTGTTTCCCCCATTTGTCATCGTCAATCCATTTGCCGAAGAGCTTATATGTTAATCCGATCTCAGGGTTTAATAATGTTCCCAATGCATTAACTTTTTCTTTGCCAGACTGGAAATCACCGATTAAAAAACCGTTCTCAGCATTTGAAAATCTGATACCATTTAATATAGCTGTTATTTGGTCTTGATCCATAGTTTATTAAATATCTCCCCACGCCAACATATTATCAATATCACCCCGCATGTTTTCAACCTTCAAAAAAACAGGGCCAGTCTCAGTTAAATGGATCAATCCCATACGACATCTATTTTTCAAAACATCGTAATAATTTTCTACTTCACAGATCTTATTATAAAAATTCAATTGTAGTTGATATTTATTAAATTTTGCGGCTTGCAAATGACTAATAGGATGTAAACAGTTCTGCCAGAAATTTTCTTTTTCAATTTTTTCGTTTACTTTCCAATCCCAGATCACCAAATCATTATTTTTTTTGTCAGTAGTAGGTAAATCCAACATGCCGGCCTTACCTAATTTTTCACTAAAAATAATCATTTCGGGTTCCATGAATTTGAAATCTTTTTCAATTTTGTGTAATGCCATATCAACGTACATCCGGTATCTCGATTCTCTTTCTGATACTTCCCATTTAATCTTATGCGATTCACCCTTGACAACCTGTTCCGCATACTCATGAATCTTATTTCCGAAAGCACTCGCTGCCTCACCTTTTGCTGCCCACATTGCTAAGACATCAGCTTTTTTTAACTTTCTCTTTTTCGCGTATATAGTCGCAACTTTATCACTCTCAAATTTAGGAAAAAATCGACCCACAAATGTGGTACCACTCTCCAGCTGAGTTTTACCACAAGTGTAGGTGTGAGCCGATTCGTTAAATATTACTGTTTGTCCCGCTGGATTAGATGCTGTCTTCATAAGATTTAAATATCACCATATTCGTCAGACTTTGATGATCCAGCTCCAGCCACGGAATCGACAGTATCGTAACCTGCGAAAGAAACTTTAGGCTGACCGGTAACTTCTTTGTCGGTCTTTTTGCTGATATAGGTGTTTTCTTCAGTTGTGACAATAAATCTCTTCCCGATAATATCTTCTGACCATGCTTTTTTGGAAATTTTTCCGCCGCCTTCTGAAATAAGGCCGAGTCTTTTCGCAATCAAAAGCCTACGGTTTTTCATGCCAGCCTTTTCGTCTTCATTAAACAGGAGGATATCATCAAAAATAAAACGATCATCATATGTATCAAACCCATCCTCAACTTTCGAACCTTCAACTTCAAGTGTCCGTTCAATCTGCATCTTGAGATTTGCGGCAATACAGGTATATTCCTTCAGGTGAGCTTCCTTGGGAACGCTGTCAACCACCTTAACAATATGCCTACCCCACGGCATAGAGCTGCCCTTTTCACAGTCTTCAACCTCTTTTGCATCGACATCTTCAGCTACTTCGTCGTTGTCAACTTCACCCCAGCCCATTTGATCAGTTTTTTCAGCCATTTCTTACTCCTTCAATTAATATTGTTTTTAATGTTTGTACTTCTTCCACACTGGTTATCCATTCAAGAGGATATCCAAGCTTATATTTACATGCCCCATCCAGGAAACTTCTTGGAAACTCTTTTTTTAGCTGGTTGAGGCGGTGCTGGGGAGCATTTGCATTAACACCCCTGCAAAATTAACAAGCTGGTCTGCTGTTAGATCTTTGGCAGTGTTTACCTTATACGGCTCAAGAAGCTTGTTCCACTCTTTTTTATCAAAAATACCGAGCTCTTTTTTATATTTTACTATGGTATCCAGCGTTATGGGATCACAAGGAGTTTCTTTGGTTTTTTTCTTTTTTGCGCTGTCTGCAGGAGGTTTTCCATTATTCGGATTTTTTTTGTTTTCAGTATCAGCTTTAACAACTTTCTCTACCGGAATCTGCTCTTCAGGAGTATCTTCGCCACGGATAAAGCCTTCAGCAGCTTTTCCTTCTGAAAATGCTGTACCAAACGTGTCAATCATGAATTTACGGGCCTGAGCATCGTCTTCCCACGCATATGCTGTACTTTGAAAAAGCTTGTGACTCCGGTCTTTTTCGCAAAACAATTTCATTTTGCGCTTTTTGTCTCTGGTTATTTCCAGACGAGTATCGAAATAATATTTAAGCCTCTTCCAACCGTCAAAAGTCTGACCGACAACTTTCATGTCTTCATATGCATCTTTCATCTGACAAATGCAAATAATATTAAGATCAGACTGTAGCAACAACCGGATAAAACTTGAAGCTTCTCTGTTAATCGGATTATAATCCCGAGGCTGCAAAACATAGTATTCGCCCTTATTCCCTGCGCTGTTTTTCTCTCTTTTCCGGTAAAGCTCCACATATTTATTCTGCAGAGCTTCATAAAAAACTGAGAACGTATCAATTATGAGGGTCTTAATGTTGCCAGGGTCTTTGATCAGCTTCGCAACTTCAGCCTGAATCTCATCCGGATCATTTGCCTGGTGCCTTAAGAAATTAAATTCATCACCGTAATGATCTGTTCCAAACTCTGTATCAATCACAGCTACAGCAGGATCACCCTTTCTGTGTCCAAGCGCAAGTGCTACTCTTGTTTTATGCGTTCCTTCCGGCCCGAACAAAAGTATTTTGTGTTTTTTACTACGTTTTTCTGCTTTTTCAAATGCCATGATACGTCCTCCTGTTATTTATTATTGTTCGGTTAACGTTTGTTCCTAAATTCTCCGCAAACTTTTTCTTCTCCATTCACATCTGGACAAAAAGAAAATGTCCCTTCACCGGAATCGGTAGGATCTGTTAGAAAAACTTTAGGAGGATATCTTCTACACTCTCCATCGTTTTCGGCACAATTCTCAAATTGATTCCAAAATGCACATTCGTTACACTGCTTTTCATAAGTTTCTGACATAACTATCTCCTCTACTGTTAATTTGTTGTGTTTTTAAACGTAATACCCAATCATCCTCTCATACAACCGCCCGAGTTTCTCAACATCGTCTTCGCAGTAATCCTTAATTTCATCATAACAACTACAGTTCCAGAGATGTTGAACAAAAGATCCATCAACTCCGTCCGGTTTTCCTTCACCCAAAATCATCTGAGTGAAAAAGCCCTGCTGGCCCTTTGCGAACTTTTCATCTTTAGCTAAAACCATCCGGACATCACAATGATTATCTGATTTATATTTTTCCTGTGAGATAGCTACCGATATAGGAACCTTATGTAACATTGAATGGAATCTCAAACATTCAATGTCAAAAGATTTACCGTTAAATGTAACAAAATAATTATAATCATAGATGTAATCCCAGATGTCCTGCAGCATTTTAGCTTCATTGAGATCTTTATCGAGAACAAAAGAAGTCATCTCTTTTGTTTTGAAATCCTGGAATGATCCCACACAGATTATGTTGGTATGAGGATTTTTCCCAAGATCTTCAATTTGTTTTTTCTTTTTAACTTCGATTTGTGCTGCTATTTTATCGGGGTCTTTGGTTCCAGCTTTACCTTCCGCTTCAGGAAGTGCTGCGATTGCTGCGGGGTTTGCTATTGTTTCTAAATCTAATACACATATTTTTCTATCTGTGGCTGACATGGCTTACTCCTTTAAAATTTATTATCTTGTTTTTACTTCAACCTTGCTATCACCCATTAACCCAATCTCATATAGCTTTTTAATCAAAATAGGATTCATGGTAGTTTTTTTTATTGTTCTGACGCGTTTACCGTCGATATAAACATCATGAATTTTTAAAGTTTCAGGTGGTTCTATTTCATCAATTAACAAATTTGTTAACTCTGTCATCTCTTCCTGAAGAGAGTAGTGATTAATCTTTAATTCTTTATATTTAATTACTATTCCTTGACCGTAAGCCCTTAATTCATCAGACTCCATCCGGCTGTCAATTAGCTTCATGGCTGTAGTTATATTTATAATTATAAGAATAATTATCAAATAATTCAAACATAACTTTAAAGAAAAAAGATTTGAAATTGTTTTCATCTTTCAGTACCCCTCTCTTCTGTCCACATTTTCCATAAAACAGGCGAGACTTCCGTTAAAATAAAGGGTGTATTCCGTTTAATAAATTGTGTCCTCCAATGTGCTAAAATCTCCATATCTTTGTTGGTTCTAGGGTTGATATTGTGAAGGAAATCTATCAATTGTTTACCTTCCAATTCTTTCGGCAAAAAACCATATATAATATTTGTTTTGTTTGGTTGTATGGCTGGTTGCATGGCTGGTTTCCTTTATGAAATTTTTAAGTTAATTTTTCAATAGTGTATTTACCTTTGTCTGCCAAAGCATATGCGTAATCATTGACCCATTCGAGAGCAGAGATAAAAACGCCATTTGAATTTGTGTCTACAAAATCACAAATTATAGTTTTTGTTTCTGGATCTTCTGTGTTTGATTCTGGGTCAATATATGTTATTTTAAATTTTGGCATAATAATCTTTAATTAATTTTAATAAAATAATACTTCCGGTGAATTACAAGCTTCCTTAAACCCGTATGCATGTTCACAAAAATAATCATATATTGCTTTTTCAACCGGAGCAGATACGGTTTTACCGGAAATAACATCAGAAAGAAGTCCTTCTGATTTATTTATTTTTATAGCTAGTTCTTTTTGGTTGGTAAAAGCTAAAGCTAAAAATGCTTGGATTCTTATTTTACGGGGAAGACAAAGATAGTTTCTTGATATAGATTTGTTTTTCATTTATTATGGCTTTCTAAATAGTTGAATTAATTCAGGTGAATAGATTCACCTAAAGGATAGTTGATTTAAAAATTATGTCAAGTCTTTTTTTAAATGTTTATTTTCTAACTGCAAATAAAACATCATCGAGTTTTTCAAATAATTTGCCATGTGCTTCTTTATTGTCTGTTTTCATTTCTGTTATTTCTGCTTGTAGCCCGTCAAACTGAACCATATGTGTTTTTTTCTCCGCTTCATATATTTCTTTTTCAACTTTATTCTTTTTTAGCTCGATTATTAATCCGCACTGTTGTTTTATTTTCATATAACACCAGCCCATAATTAAAGTGAAACTAGCGCCACCACCAGATACAATTTTCCCACCATGTTCAGCAAACAATTCATCAAAAATCATTGATTTTCCCCTGTTTTCAGTTTGAATTAACCTATCCATCTAGCTTTAATTTCTCTAATATCAATATGCGTTCGGTTGTTGTACCTACCTATACCATACTTGTCGGGATATCTCCTTTCAAGATAATCAGAAACTTCACCTGCAGGGACCTGTTTTTTGTGCCAAATTATCCACACCTTTAGATCTGATGCAATTCCATTTATATGTGTAGATTTTGATGAGAATGGAACGTATTCAGGATTGTCTTTTTTTTGAATAGTTTCATTATGTTTTATACATCTGTTTGGCCCGGTGATTTCAACAGAAACACTATCCCCGTATTTTTCAGTGAAATATTCCCTGAGATCTTCATGCACTTCATTTAATTCTTTATCTGCAGCATCAAAGCCGCAGCCACACCTACACGCGTATTCACTTCTTCTGAAATGTTCAGATATTTGATTTCCCATTAGTCATCGTCCCTATCGTCTTCATAGTCTACTTGTCTCAACCTTTCACGTTTCGGAGCTCTAGTGGTTGATCTGACGGCTGATCTCAAGCTTCTATAGGTAATGCGAGGGACAATCCTTGTTAGATTGTTATTAACGATATCTTCGTTAAATTTTGTTATTTCATCCCTGACTTTTCCTATAGCTTCAGCATCTTTATTCGTTACAGCTTTTTTCCACCTAGAATTAATATCACTTTTCTTACCTTGATATTTAGCAAAAATCTTCTTATCGCTCCAAATTTTTCTTTTTTTCTTATTCAAAGATGCCGGATTAAACCCCAAAAACTGGTAAAAAGATTCAAGCTTGTTCGGTACTAACTGTCTCGGTCCCCAGAAAACAGGAGTATTGTTTCGAGTCGTTATACCTTCTTTTGATTCTCTGACTGCCTTTATCGGTGAGGCAATCGCCCTTGGAGCTATTTTTTCTGCACCTTTAACAGCGTCTCCCCTGGTCATAGACTCAATACCCTGGATTATATCTTTTACTATGCTTCCAGGAGCTCCAAAAAGATCAAGAATACTTTTCGGCGTTTCTGACGGATCGATTGCCAAAGATCCTTCTAAAGAAACACCATATCCGCCTAAGCCTATAAGACCGTCTCGGAATAAATTGCTGCCAAATTCTCCAAAATATTCAGCAGCCGTATTATAGAAAGCCTCTTCTGGGTCGTCTGCTCCGAGCTGCTCAAAAACTTTCATAATGGCACCCCAAAAAGGAAAGGACCCTGCTCCAGCTAAAAAGACAGGAGCAAATGCCATAAATAGCACAGCTTTAGCTTTCTTCTGGTTTACGCCTAAATCATACATATTTAACAGATATGTATGTGAAAATTTATGGAAAACAAGAAAACTCCTGGCTACCTGAGAAAACAAGTTTTTCCCTTGAGCTACATATGGGAGAGAAGGCTTACCGTAAACACCATGGGCTCGGTTTGATATCTTGTGTGCCAACCTTAAAGCATCTTCTTTATCGTAATTTTTGCCTTCTTTTTCCATTATTCCATTGTATGCTGCAACATGAGTAACAACACGATTTATTCTTTCAGTAACACCAAATCCAAACATTGACCATTCAATTAGATTTGACCACGCTTTACCAGACGTAGACATTAAAACGCTTAAAGCTTCTTTATTGTGCTGCGATTCGGCCCAACCTTCTTTATGAATAAAATCGAAAAGCTCTACCTGTGCTTTTGGGAGAGAAGATCTATTTCTAAATTGATATATGCCGTAATCTCTTAAGGCGTTTTTTAACAATCTTGGTACGGAACTGAAGGGGATACTTCCCAAGCCGTTCATAGTTGCAGGAACAGAAGTCGCTAATGCTGTTAAATTCACAGCTAAAGAAGGAAGTCTGCCACCTAAATATTGCAAAACAGCCAATCCTTTCGCGGTACCGATAACTACATCCATCAACTCTTGATTCCGGAGCTGTTCTTCCATATATATTTTAACATCGTGAAAAATGTTCTTCTGCGTTAATGGATCAATCCTTCGGTTCTCAATCTCGTCAATATATTCTTTAAAACCTTCAGGACCTTCCGCATAATCAGTTCTGGAAATATCCGTTCCTGTTATTGCCTGAGTCATCTCCATGGCTGTTTGTTTTTTCGCTAATCCACTGGATAACCGTTTGCTGTACTCGACTGCGGCGAACAGCGGATCTTCTTCATAACCAACCCATACATCCTCTGCGTTTCCTTTTGCTCTCCGGATCATAGAGCCTCTAAAGCCCCTGCCTTTAACGATGTCGGCCAACTGGATAACCAACCCTTTAGCAAACATCACCTGTGTATCAAAAAGCTCCTGGTCAGACATCCCGCCTAAAGCTTTTACAATATTGTGTTGAATGTTCGCAGCCGGATCGTGAAATCTCCACATTTCTTTTGTACCCTTTGGATGCGCATATCTCCGGCCACCTAATTTCTTAAATATGGAACCCATTTCCTTACTGGTAGATCCTTCAGTAATAACAAATTCTTTTGTGCCGAGTTTGTCACCGTTTTTGTCTACCATGTCCTGCATTTTTCCGGACAATCCAAAATCAGACAGTTTCTTTTTCTGTTTATCCATGTGTTCCAGCGCGGAATTAACCATAGCCTGTGTTCCAATGGCTTTCCCGTACATCTCGAAAACATCTTCAGGCATTTGTTTAGAATCGCTGACTTCAACTTCATATCCTAAATCTTCATAGTGAGTTTTTTTGAAACTTAGAACAGTCTCAGAATTAGAGAACTCCATAACATTGTTCTCGCCTTTTTTCTTTGCTATAAATTTAAACCGGCCAGAAGCTCTATTCCTTGGGAAATAGTGCCCGCGCAAATCTCCCATTTCCTTAAGAGATTCTTTTAATTTTATTTTAACATTTTTGCCATCAATTGTGACGTTCATGTCTGGTATCTCAGCGCCGATTGATTCGTACTGATCAACAATTTTCTTCATATCGGCGAATAATAAATCAAAACCGGTGTTCATCATAGCCCTGAAATCAATCCAAGCGTTAACAGCTATCTCCGAGAATCCCAGCTCTGTTAAATCCGCAGCAACATAAGTTATTTTTTCACGATCAGCCTTGACTAACAAATCTTTTAGTTTTTTATATTCACCAGGGAAGTTTTTCTTTAACAATTGTAAATTACTTTCCTTACCGACCATGGAACCGTTTTCGTTCTCAGTTATTTCATTTAAGTTCTCATGGTAGTAATCAGCCCTGTTTAAGCTCGCGTCTAAAACTCTTTGCGCTGCAGGGACCTTTTCAAAATAAAACTCAGGAGATGAAAGATATCTATTTAATATGGTGGTGTCTTCTTTGTCTTCTTTTTTTATCTCTAATTTTGAAAATAAAGTTTTAACGTTTTTAATTACATCTTTCGGCATTTTGTTTTTAATATAATTCTGCTCTTCTTTTACTCTGGATTTTTCACCTTTTGTCCCGGATTCTTCTATTCGGGCTAATCTGGCTTTTGCGGCAGCTATATTTAATTTTATTGGCTGGTTTTGTTTTGTACTGAACAGGGGTTGCCCTTTATATAATACTGAATCTTTCATCTCTGGTGTTACGGTAATAGCCGGGACTGGAACTACCGGTGTATTTTTGATTTCAGACACAGCCCAATCATTGTCACCTTTATCTCTGAGCGTTTTTCCATATGCTATAGCCTCTTTTTTCGTTTTAAATCGTGCTATTTCAATATTGTCTTCATTTTGTCTATTTCTAACTACAGCATATTCTCCCGTCCCCTTACCTTGGGAATCGTTTCCAAAACTGATATCAACCGGTTCAACTTTAGCACCCCATTGTTTCCCATATTTTTTAGCAAACCCAGTTACTTTCCCATCATAAAAGGATACCATCCCCTTACCACCAACTTTTAAATCAAGACCGGTAAGTTCGCCATCTCTTTCTTCTGTAATTTTTTTAGCTATTTCTTTACCTAAAGTATCTTCTATTTCTTTGGCTGTGGCAGCTTGTTTCATCCATTTATTCTCGCCATCCTGAGAAGCTACAACGGACCATGTGTTTTCTTTTATTCCATTATCAAAAGCATTTTTACTGTTATCACTAAAACGTACAGTGTCTACAACTTTACTAAGGTCATATCTGGCGGCTTGCTGCTCTCCTGTTGTCCACGCGACCTTATCAAAACCGTTCTCCGCCGCAAATCGGAGCATCCTTTTGAATACCATCTCATGCCAAGTATCTTTGAATGGTGCGTCCGGGACACCACGGGGGTAAACCGACCGCATTTCTCTTTCTCTTTGTGCCATTAAAGTTATATATTCATCAGATTTTGTAGGAAGATAATCTGAAACATAATAATGTCGAGACATTGAATCGGGTCTCGGATATAATTTTTCAATCTCTGTCATCTGGGCACTTAAATCGTCCAATTTTTCACGAGAAATTGATGTCCTATACCCCTCTCTTTTCCCTTTTTGGTGCCAATCGCTTTGGATCTCTTCAATAAATAAAACCTTATTACCATCAGAGTCTGTTCGTTCATTAAATCGAGCATGAGCTACAACATTTAAGTCCGGCCAATGGGCCTCTGCTTTAAAATTCTCTTTTAACGGTGCTTCTGGAGATTTCTCACGGATGACATAATCTTTTGCTTCTGCTGCAGTTTTATGAGCTGATTTTGGAATTTGCAATATGTTTCCTGGAACTTTAAAGTGCCAAAATAGTTTTTCATTGCCCGATACAAGTTCATCACCTGAAACAGCTACCACGTTATCTTCAGTATAAATAATCCTACCTCTTTCCGGTAATTTGAATAACATCTCTCTGTAATTTTTGCCACCAGCTTCAACATAACCGTCATGAAATGTCTCTTCAGATTGTATTCCTGCTCTGGTAAAAGCAAGGTCTTCATACGCATTATTCATTAACTGGCCAGCCCTGTCCAACTTGTCCCAATCGTAATTTGGAGCAAACTGTTCAGCCTCCAGGAAAGCATTAGAAACTATGTCTTCGGTGTCCTGCTCTATTTGCCCCATAATTTCGACAAGATTTGAAGCTTTTTCTAACGGCATCCCTCTATTAACTAAAGCAGCTATGCCTTCCTCTGAAATCACACGCAATCTTTCAATCCTATGATCTAATTCTGTTTCCGCATCATCAATCTCAATACTGGATTCATATCCTATTGTCCCAGCGCCTAAAGTCGATTCTCTCATTTGGATTTGATTATCTTCTAAATACTGGAGAAACGCTTTTTTGTCTATTTTCCCATCTTTTGTATTATTTTTAATCCAACTCTCAACATCCATCCATTTAATCTCAGCCGGTTTAACACCTTTCTTCTGTAAAAAAGGAACAACCGATTGAGCTTTAGTGGGAATGTTATCCTGAGATCCCTGCACGACTTTTAACAACTGAGAATAGAACGTGGAGACCGTATCTCTTAAAGAAAAAGCAGGTCTATCTATGCCGGCACCTACACCTGAAACATTATCAACTGTTTCCTGAGCTTTGTTAATCATATCTGCTATTTCAGATTTTGTGATCTGAAAATTTAACCCTACTTTCCGCATCCATCTCTTTAATATCTGGACAAATCTGTTGAATATCCCAGATTTTTGAAATGCAGGGTCTGTTCTTAACTTATGTGAGAAAAATTCATTCGCAGCATCAATTTGGCCTTCTTTAGTCTTTGTATTTAAATCATCTCTGGTGCTTGCATATTCCTTGATAGCAGTTTTTTGTTGTGTCCAGAGCTCATTTAAAAACGATTGTCCTTCTTGTCCTAATAATTCTAACCCAAAATGACCATAAGCCTCATCGAGCAAAATTTTAGGTGCTTCTGATGGGCTTAAATTGTCAGCTACTAAATAAACTTTACCCTGGTAATAAGCTCCCTCAATTTTACCAGCATCAAGATTAGTAGGTGTTTCAAAAGGTAAGTCTGAAGAGGATTGCACAACTTCAACTTTTAAGTTAGGAACTTTTAATAAAATTGGATCAATCTTTTCCTGGATATTCTTTACTGTCGAAGATTTAGTTTTTAGTTTTTTTGCTGCAGATAACTTTGGTCTTTCCCATGGGATAACAACCTCAATACCTAGCGATTCCGCAAAAGAAACAGCTTCATCCTGTGTGGTGAACCTTTTAGCTTTGAATCCTCTTGTTTTAGCCCACATTGAAGGATTGCTTGAACTTTTAAGCTCTGTCATTTGAGCGTCAGTAGGAGCTTCACCTGTTTTAGTATTCTCCCAGATCAAACCCCCATCAACCGATCCCACAAAACTATATGTTCCAGCTGGATTTTTAATTAAGGTTGTTTTTTTAGGCTTGGATGTTATCTCCGTCTGTTTCCCGGGTTGAATTTTCTTCTCTTCAAATGAGAAGTCTTCAGATTCGCCTTTCTTTTCTTGTTCTAACTCATACGCAGCATCTGCTTCTGTCTGAGCTTTAAACATTTTAGGCTGTTCTGCTGTTGGACCTTTTTTTACTTTCCGGCCTTTTTTCTTAGATTTAGATTGTTTAAGGTTAAAAGGCGGGTTAAATAGATAGTTCTTTTCACCTAACTTCTCAGCAATACCTTCTTTTACAAAGCTATCCCATAAAGCTATAGCATCCGCAGAGACTTCATGGACAACCTCTCCATTGGCAAGATTTCTTTCCTGTGTTGACCTTAAAGGATTTCCCGTGGACTTTATACTTTCCTCATTCATCTGTTTATAAAACTTGGCTGCTATTCCTTTTCTCTGTAGTTCTTTAGGTACCCAAATGTTGCGGACAACCCAGCCTTCTTTAGCCTCATGTACTGTACCTATATTAGCCCTGTTTCTGGGAGCTTCATTGGTAATGTCATAAGATGAAAATTTCCCTTCATCGGTTTTAAACTCCTTAATTTTTACTAAACCAGGTGTGGTTTCTTTTTCTTTATTTGATACAGATTCATATGATATGTTTTTTGAATCAAACACAGCATAATGTGTTGCAGGATTGTCATATAATCCAACAGCATCATCAAGATTTTTAATAATCACACCATCTTTACCTTCGGCTTTAGCTGTTTTTAATTGTAAATCAAGCCATGAATCTATATTGTCGTCAGCAGATAATTCTTGTGGTGTTTTACCTTGCGCGTCAACCTCTAAAAAGTCGCCTTCAAGAACAACCTTTTTTACATTCGCACCCTTCCTTCTCTCAAAGGTCGCATTGTACTCCGCCAGCTCTTCTGATTTTTGCACCAGATCGTCAGCTTCTTTAAATAACTTTTTAGACTTTGCTGTATTACTCTTTGCTTGTTCTTTTTTAGCTTCTTTTTCAATCCTATCAGATTCTGCTATAGCTTCTGTTACCGGGCCTGTTTCAGCTGCATAAATCGAATATGCTTTTGCTACATCTTCACTGTCTGTAAACCATATTGCCCCAGCCGCACTTTTAGCACCCGTTATTGATCCACGCAAGGTATCGTTGAATTTATCAAATTTTATTCCTGAACCGTGGAAAGCTTTTATTTTCTTGATTTCAACTGGTGGTGTCTCAGGAGAAACAATCTGGTCGTCAAACCATTTAGCTGTTTCATTGGCTATTTGAGTCGCTTCTTTTTCGGTAAACCCATCTTTGATGCTATTGTCGTAGATTTTTTTAACAGCAGCTCTCTTACCCTCTTCTGTAGCTTCGAAGATTGCTTCTGGGTCAATCTCTTCATCTTTTAACTCCTCCAAGTTTTCATAATATTCTTGTTCTAGCTGGTCCATTTCCCTACTAAAATCATAAGTTATTCTAAATATTTGATGTCCAGCTCCAGCTTCTTGAAATTTATCAAACAAATCATTAATTTCAAATTTACCGTTTTGATCTTTTTCTAAATATCCTTCTTCAGCTAAAAGCGCAGCCATGTCTTCAATATTCAAACCTTTGCCATCTTTTCTTATTACAGGTAATCCTCTTATTTGCTCATTTATTTTTTTATTTTTAAAAATATCTGAAATTGTTTCAGCCCATAATTTTTTTATTTTTAATAAATCTATGCCTCCAAATTTAGCTACAGCTGTTAAAATTTCATCTTTTTCACCGATAGTAACTCGTTCTTTTTTCATTCTTTCGGAAAGTTTTTTTCTTCTAGCTAATTCTTTTTCAGAGGGAACTTTTTTAACTTTTACTGTTTTTTTAGGTTTAGGTAAAGCTTTAAGCTTACCAGTTTTTTTATCTCTTATTTTAGGTTCTGGTTTTGCAGCTTTCTTTACTTTGTTAATAAGGTATTTTGCAAAAGCCTGTTCAGTTTTGTTAAGCAATCTTCCTTCAGTCTTGCCTACTTCTCTCAAAATACCCGTATCTGTTAATTCATTCCCGCCATCAATCAACTCTTTTATTCTTGCCTTATTGCTTACAACTTTGCCTTCTACCCTAATTTGCTTATTTAATTGCTTTTTTATCCTAGATAGCTGAAAATTAGACTTCCCCTCTTCATAACCATAAATTGAATTATCTGAAAGTTCCTTTTCTTTCCTAATTTCGGCATCTTGCGCCTCTTGCTTCTCTATTTTCGCCCTATATTCCTTGTTAGACTTTGCAACTCTTATTTCGTTTTCTATCACCCTTTGGATGTCTTTTACGGGAATGATCTCAAAGGTATCTGTTTTTGGGTCAGAAACTAAATAGGCTTTTTCACCATCCGAGATATAGGTATCCTTAATCTCCCTTGTGCCTTGGTCAGACTCCCACTTTTCCCCAATCCTGTCTTTTGACTGCGTTGGTAACGCATCTTGTTTTTCAAGCTTGCCAGTCTTCTTATCCCTTACTGGCCCTGCTTCGTCTTTATCCAATCCCCCTTTTCCCCGAACTTTATCTCCACTATCGGATCGCCCGGGTGATTCTTTTCCCAATAATCCAGGAGGGGTGTCACCCCGTCCGGCCCGTTTACCCTGAACTTCGCGCCGGTCTTTTTGTTCTTGGAGCTTTCCTTCAGTTTCCCTGAGCGTTGGTCCCTCGGCATAAGTGACTCCTACTGGCGCTGATTCTTCAACGCCTGATTTCGATTTAACCTTTAAATAATTTTTTTTGTCTGCTAAATATACTTTAGCATTGTTTATCGCTGTATTCAATGCATCTGGGTCGTTTCCTTGTAATGCGAATTCATCTCCGGAAAGATGGTATGCGGAACCTTCTGGTAAACCGGTCACTTCTGATGATAAAGCGTTTCCAATAGTCTGTAATAATTTATCTCCAATATGATGTCCAAAGTTATCATTATAAAATTTTAAAGAATCTCCGTCCATGTTTACAACATTACTGCCTCGCGGGTCTTCTTTGAAAGCTCTCTTATTCCTTAAACCTGTTAAAAAATTGGTGGTCAACTCTTTATCTTTTTCAGTTTCGGTCATTTCCTCAACTCGCTTCTGAGGGACCATGTTCCTTTGCATGCGAGACCTGGCTAATAGCAAAGCATCATTTTGATCTTCGGCTTCGTCTAAATCGATACCGTATCTAAACGCTAACTCTCTTTTAATAGGCATCCCGACATCGTTTGTCATGGTCTCAAGGAAGTCTTCACTTGATATCTCACTATCCGGAACTTTGTAATCTTCTGCTATATTCTGAGCTATTTTCGTTACTTTTGCTCGATTGTCGGTAGGCGCTCTTTTCTCTTCTATTTCTTCTACCGTCTCAACCGGTTCTTGGATTTCTGGTTCTTGAGCAATCGCTGGCCCTTCTATAGTTTTAGGCTGTGTAATATTTTGAGCTGTACTCTCTCCCGCTGCCTTAGCTTCTTTCCCACTTTTAAATTCAGCTGGAGCGAAGTCTTTATGTTCTCCTTCTTTTACTACACTCGCAAGATCTCCACTATTTCTTAAGTCGCTTGATTCCTTATACTCACCCCAAAAATATCCACCATTAGGATCAACCATTAGTTGTCTTTGATCTCCTTCGGAAAGTTTACCTACCGAAGATCCAAATTTTCCACTACTTTTGATTCTACCCGTAAATACTTGTTTCCGGTCTTCTGTTTGACCATCAACAAGACTTTCTGCTCTTGTTCTATAACGGTGTGTGTTTTTACCATTAACTTTCATACTGGTAACAGCCGCAACACGTAGCTCTTTTCCATTCTCATCAAAAAAAGTATCCCCTGTTTTATATTTAGGGTCAGAGCCTACTGATTCAAATTTATCTCCTGAAATTTTTGTTAATCCTTCTGCCAGCCCTACCTTATCATCAACAATCTTAACCCCAAAATCGTTTTCAAGGTCCTCTTTGGAACTTTTATCAATATTCGTTATCAAATCAGCTTCAAACTGCTCATCTTCTGTCAAATCTCGTTCTGATTGGATCTGCAACAGTTCATCTGATCTACCCTCGACATCTGCTCTTAACTGCTCCATTGTCACTTCCGGAGGTTTAATCTCTTCCCCGGGAACTGCCGGTTCTGCTTCTTGAATTGTAACAGGTTGATCTCCACTTAAAGGAGCCTCAACTGGAGCCCCTGCAGTAGGTAAACTTTCATCTAAAGGCCCACCCACCGTATCCAAGTAAATCTCAGATTTCGCTTTGTTCAGAGTCTCTTCCCTGCCAACATTAGAATCTAAGTTTATTTCTGCGTTCTCACCTAGAAAGTCAGCTTTATCAGAAATACTCACACCAAAAATACTCTCTACTTCATTTAGCCCCACTTTCCCGGATTCAAAAGCTTCAATAAAAGAGATTTCATCAGATCTTTGTTTTTTCTCTTCGTCAGATATTGCAGGATCGTTTAAAATACCTTCAATTTTCTTTTTTTTGTCATCAAAAGCATTTAAAATCTGGTCTACATTTACTTTTGGGAGATCAGGGTTTTCACCTTCTGTTATTCCACTTTTATCAGAATATTTTTTTATATTATCTTGCATACTCGCAGCGTAAAGATTTTTAACCTTAGCTGCTGTTTCTAAATATTCTTTTATTTCTTTTTCATTTAAAGTTTCTCCACTGTTCATTTTGTCCAAATAATATTTTTCTTGATTAAATAACGCTCTATTTTTACCTGGGATATCGTCTTTTATAGCTTTCCCTACAAAATTTGAGATATCATCGTCTATTGGTATCGATTTCTTATTGTTTATATAGTCTTTAGCAACAATTTCCCACTGTTTAGCCATTTCTGGATCTTCTTTTAGTAGAGATCCATGTATTGCATCCGCAGCGCTTTCTCTGTCCGTAGTGTCCGCATCAGCATTTATTAATGATTTTTTTATTTTAGACTTTTGTGTTCCGTTATAATAACTACCACCTGAAGCAAACAATAAAGACATTACCAACGTTGGGCCAACAACTCCAACTGCTGCCTTAAGCGGAGATTCATCTGACAACCCTTGGACGTTTCTAACAAACTGTTCACCACCTTCTTGACCCATTTCTGTAGGGATCTCAGTCGCTACTGTCTTGCCTAATCCCTTTAAAAATTTTAAGGCTGGGCCTCTGGCTAACATTTCTTTTAATGTCTTTTTGAATGGAAGAAGTTGCTCGCCACCTATTTTAAATATTTTAGCACCTATAACATTTGATAACGCTTCTCCGCCACCCTCTATCAATCCGGAAGACAAAGCGTAAGGGAATGATTCGTCCCACGTTTTCCCCTTAGACATGGCTTCTTCCATATATCTGTCAAATTCAGAAGCAGCGAACACCGTTCCAGGCCCTATTGCCCACCCTAAGATAGTTCCGACACCAGGAGCAATTAAGGACCCAATAACAGCCGAAGGTATGCCAAAAGCCAAAGATGGTCCAGATGCCCTAACACCACCATATATTGCATTTCTGATAAAAGATTCTCCAGTTTCTTTTGAAGGTTTAAAGAAAACAGGATTTTCTTCTTCAAGATTCTTAGTACCCTCGATAAACGGTGTCATCATGTTCCGCATAAAATCTGATCTACTATCAGGTTTATCGAGAGCCCTGAGTGTTCTGGCACCCTGTTGTACCACATCTAAAGTTGTGGCGGCTAATGCAGAACCGATGTCACCCACGACACCAAGCCTAGAAGGTGGGAGTTCTGTGTCTTTAGGATAAGTTTCCGGAGTTGTAGGTGTTAATTTTCGTGGTGTCGTTAAAGCATCCCCCACATCTAATAACCCTTTTTTCTTTGGTACCGGCCCTAAATGAGTATCAATAAAACTTTTCCTAATTACTTCCTTTTGATCTGATGTCTGATCATGAAAATCATAAAATTTTTCATTAGGAATATTCTGTTCAAAATACCGGCCAACAGCTGTTTCTTGATCTTTGCGAGGGACTTTTTCCCATCCGGGGTCTTTTTTCCATGTTTCTAAAAAATTAGGATCGTATGGCATTTTTATTCCTTACTGTAGATACTGTTCCCATGGTTTAGAAGATACTTTGACACTTCCCGGGTTTAATCGTTCTTTTCGGGTACTATTAACATTTAATAGCGGTTTTGAAGCTTTATTACCAGAACTAAAATCCATTAAAACCTTACCTTTTTCTTCGCCTCCATATACATTGTCAAGTAAGCCCTGATTTAAGTCTCTAACTCTTGAGAAATTTGGACCTCTCTGTAAAATTTCATTCATGTCTTTAAAATTAACAGTATTCCCGCCAGTGTTAAACCGTCCACCTGTCCTTGGATCCATGGCCACAGGAGACCTCGATGAAGATCCATCTTTATCATAAGTAGTCTCAGTTTTAAAAACTGGTCTCTCAGCCGCTTCTCTTTCTGCTGCAGCGTTTTGTATTGCTAAAGTGTCGGCAATTTGCCCTCGACCCTTATTTAATTTCAATTTCCCGGCATTTATACTATCTGGGCCATATTGTAACATAGATCTTTGGTTTGATCCTGCTTCTCGCATACCTTGTTGAGCCAAGTCAAACTGTCCTCGCAATTGTGTATTCTGTAAATCACCAAAAGATTTTGTTTTAGATAAGTTAATTTGATGAACCTGTTCAGCTTTAGCTGCTGCAGTCCTCCTTTTTACTTTTTTTTCTTGGTATTTACGCGCTTCTTTGAAAAGTTTGTCTACTTGCTACCG
>Ga0222703_1000072_pt1 | contig 26235 bp, 33 predicted proteins | sample AntAcemetage1506_FD_179827 | JGI IMG/M metagenome (GOLD analysis project Ga0222703, IMG submission 179827) | Saline water microbial communities from Ace Lake, Antarctica - #1506 | ecosystem: Environmental > Aquatic > Non-marine Saline and Alkaline > Saline | place: Antarctica: Ace Lake...
CTCCAAAAGTGCAATATGAAATTTCTGTTCCTCTCACATCTTCCCCTTGAATTGCATTAACTGAAGTTCCACTGGTTCCCTTAAACACACAATTTGTTATAACTGTATTATCTGATGCAATAGCATATAATGGTGGCAATGCTGTTGCACTGGTAAATTGTATATTTTCAATAGTGCAATTCGCTCCTGCTAACAAAAGTATTCCCTGAGTTACATTTGTATCTGTTATGTTTACTCCACTATCTGAACCAGGATTTCCTAATCCATGCAAGTGTATTCCATATCCATAAAGCCTTAAATCATCAGATTCATCATAGCTTCCTGGAGCAATGAAAATATGGTATTCTGCATCAGCACTGTAGTCATCTCTGGAAAGAGCTGTTGCAGCCAAAATTGAAGCAAAAGCTGTCTGTGGAGTTAATCCATCGTTTCCATCTGCGCCGTTTTCTTCATCCACATAATAGCATTTTCCTTTAGTTCCTTTAATTACTCCATTTACACCTTGTGCAAAAGTTACATTTGCATCCCATTTATATGCATCTCCAGTGTAAGGTGGAGCTGCTGGATTTCCGTTTACTGTTCTTAATCCTTCACTCATTTCATTCACCTCAGCTTAAATCCCTAATTTTTCCTTGAGCTCCAAAGAATGTACAAATCAATTCTCCCATTGTTAAGTACATTCCTTCGTGTGTTAATGAACCATTAGCAAAGTAATCTCTGCTTTCATAATAACTAGTTGGTTGTGCGATTTTCAAAGACAATCTTGGAATCTCAAAGTTTTCTTTATTACTTGTATCTAAAGTGTAAAGTCTACTTTTAGTGTCTTTAGCTACATGAACATCTTGGAATAAAGGAATACCATAAACTGTTGCTACATTCATTCCTACTTCAGTTCCTGTAACTGTTTCAACTCCGTTTACTGTTGCAGTATAATTTCCTTCTTTCATTGGAGTATTATATCTTGCTTGATCTGCATACAATCCTTGAACGTCTGCGTAAGTGTCAAATCCTGTTAACATGAAACTTGGTCTTCCACCGTTTGTATAAATGTTTGTTAAATGTGTTCTTAGAATTGCATCAGTTAAACTTCTGTCTGATCCGCTATTATGGCTTACATAAGCGTCTGACCATGATTCAGTTGCATCTCTATCTAATCCATAAATGTCAGAATCTCCTGCATCTAAAGAAATTGTAGTATCTGAAACTTCTCCATAACTTGAACAAACTCTATCAATAGATTCAAGGTTAGTGTCTGCTGTAGTATCAACATCTCCTAACAACATTGCATCCAAGTGTTCTTTATGTTCAACTCCCATATAAGCTTTCATAAATTCCATGTCACCAATTGTATCATCGTTAGAAATTTTTGATAAAAACTCTTGTTTAGTTGAATTATCAAATGTTCTTACAACTTCCTTTGGTTTAGTGCTTACTTCTTGAAATGTTGGTTTAACTGTAGCAGGTAAATCTGCGCCTTCTGAAACTCCGCCTGTTGGTGTAGTAACTGCATCAGCTCTTGCTGTAATTACTCTCCAACCAGATTTAAGCCAAGGAATTTTAGGAATTAATCCAAAAGCTGTATCCATTTGATTTAATTGCCTCCAAACTTCAGCACCATACACGGCATTATAAACACCTGCAGTTGTTGAAATTACTGGATCATCTTTTCTAATATACTTCATTCCTGCTCCGCCTTTCGCATAAGCAAGTTTTAGCATATCATCCATTGTATTTAAATATTCTCTCATTTAATCCACTCCTAAAATGCTTTTAAGTTCTTTTTCTTCTGTTTGTCTTTTATGGTCTCTAATTTCACTAAAGTTTGCTGGTTTTCCTTTAGCAACCTCATAAGCATCCATTTTTTCGTTATTTTTTATTACTTGATTTGGTCTTGGTGTAGTTGATTTTGCTACAGCTAAAGTTTTTTTAACTTCTGCTTTAACTAAATCTTCAATTGATTTATTTGAATCAGGTAAATTAGAAATGACTCCATCTTCGCCTTTTCCTTTTCCTTCATCTGTTTCAGCTACTGAAGGTTCTCCTTCAGGTGAATCTTCCTCCAAATTATCTGGAGAAGGTTCTCCGCCATCGTTAATTGCGGCAATTACTTCTTTAGTAAATTTATCAAAATCTTCCTTAGTAACATACTGACTTTTCTTTTTTTCTGGTGTTTCGTCTTCTGTTTTTGGTTTCTTTTCGTCTTCTTTGTCTTCTTCTGTTTTTGGTTTAGGTTTTTCGTCAGTTGTTATAGGTTTTTTTTCTTCTTCTTTTTTTACCATGTTTTGGCCTCCTTTAAGTTCATTTAATTTTTTTAATTCTTTTAAAATAGACAATTGTAAACTGTCTGATTTAAACGTAATATCTTCTTTGTTTATTTTCTTAATTTTTGCTTTAGCAAAATAATACTTTTGGCCTTTAGCCATAGCATTTTTATCTAAAATATCAGCATCAGGATGCATTCCATCTTCACATAAAGCAACTTCTAAAACATCTAAGCCTCTTAACTCAGTACTTCCGTCTTTTAATTTAGTTGGATCAAAAGCTGCTCCACCTAAACTTACATCTTTATATTCTTCTTTTAAAATTTTATCCCAAGCAACATCCGCTACTGGCCCTTTGTTAATTAATCCTCTAGCAATGTAAGCTTTGTTTCCTTTATATTCGTCAGCCCACCATCTTAATCCTTTTCCAACAATTTTATTTGTATGTTCCATTGAAATTGGAGAACCATTAATTAACCATCTATCTAAAGCTTCTTCCATTTCTGATTCAGGCATAACTTCTCCTTCTTTATCTACAACACTAGGAACAGTCATAACAAAATCAAATAATCTTTCTTCTTTATTTTTTTCAAGTTCCAAAAAAACCACCATATTTTATTTTACCTTGCTGTAATGCATCTCTAAAAAAAGGTCTTGGCTCAGAACCATCTCTTTCAATTGTTTTAGCAATAGCCCAAGCAATTCTTGTTGCTTGTTTATCTGGAACAGAAAACTTTCTTTTAACCCAAGCAATTAAAGGTGCAACTGGAGGCATATGAGGATCTGTTCCAAAATCAACATGCCCTGCATAAGGTGCTGAATATCCTATTTCTTTTTCTAAAAATTGTCTATTAACATAACCTGATTTTAATAAAGTAGCTTCGTCTATTGCGCCGTATTCTACAATATTTTCTTGACTTTTAGAAAAAATAAAATCAGCAATTTCGTTAAGTTCTTCATCTACTTTTTTTAGAATGTTTTGTTTTTCTAATTCATTGACCATAGGTTAAACACTTCTTTAATGACATAATTGCTTGTAACTCAATCTTAAAGGTTTCTTTTATGCAATTTCATTTTAACAGATTGTTCTGGAAACTTTAAAGTAGCCGTATAATTGAATGGAATCCTAATTGAAGGCGAATTTAAATTAGAAACTAATTTTATAGTAGATGCTAAATAAGTAAAATCAAATAATACACTAGGAGATTTAATTGAAGAACTTAAATTTAAAGCAGAGGCTATAAAAGTTTTTCCTAAAACAATTACTGGTTCTTTTTGGCTTAAAGTTAATTCTAAAGCAGTTATAGAAACTGTTCCGTCAATTAAATAATTTGGTTCATTTGTTGTTGAACTTAAATTTAATGCAGAAACAGATAAAAAAAGCCCTGTATAAACAGAAGGAGTTTCTAAAGAAGCACTTAAACTTAATGCAGAAACAGTATGTAAAAAATCTAAATTAATTATAGAAGTTTCTAAACTAGAAGATAAACTTAAAGCAGAAACAGTATGTAAAAAATCTAAATTAATTATAGAAGTTTCTAAACTAGAAGATAAACTTAAAGCAGAAACAGTATGTAAAAAATCTAAATTAATTATAGAAGTTTCTAAACTAGAAGATAAACTTAAAGCAGAAACAGTATGAACAAAATCAAAAGCATAAGTTGGAGTCCCTAAAGAAGTGCTTAAAGTTAAAGCAGTAGCAGAAAAAGTATCTGCGCCAAGATTATTTTCTGTTCCATTGCCTGAATTATAAATAAAATCCATTTCATCTGAAGTCAATACATCTGTGTAAATTCTAACATCATCTAAATAGTATGTTGTAAGTGTATTATATGCTGCAAAAACTATTGTCGGAAATGTTGCTGTAACTCCTTGCTCATAAGTGCCTGTGCCAGGAGAACCAGAATTATTAACGTCTACTTCCATTGCACCTGTTGAACCATTGTAAGTACAACTAAACCAATACCAGTTGCCTGCTGAAAAATTACCTGCAACAGAAGCCGTATCAACTGCAACACCATTTTTTCCAACTTTAAATATAAGGTTTGGATCATTATAATCTATAAACAACTGGAATGTTCCACTTGTTCCTTCGGCTACAATAGCGTATTTGTCTCCAGCTGCAACACTTACTGCGTAAAGCCAGCCAGTAATAGAAAAACTTTGTGTGTTGTCAAAACCAGTTATACTTGTTCTTTGAAAATAATTACCACTAGCAAACACTCCTCTTGCATTAGTAATTTTTCCTGTTTGAGAGGGAACAGTTCCATTTTCTGTTAAATCATTACTATTTCCTGAACTATCTAATGCATTTCCAGTTGCTTCATTTAATTTATAGTGCCCCCAAATTGTTGAAACCATTTAAATTTCCTCTAATCATTAATTCCCTTTATACACTTTTAAAGTCACAGTTTGTTTTGGAAACCTTAAACTTGCAGTTTGTTTTTTAAATCTTTCAGTAAAACTTGTTTTAGCAAAAAATAAACCAAAAGTTTGTTTTGGAAAAAATAAATCAACAAAATATTCAACTGGAACAAAAGCAATAACATCCTTTAATGAACTAATTAAATTCAAAGCATCAACACTATGCTTGAAATCAAATAAAATACTTGGGTCTTTTTGAGTTAAACTTAAAGTTAAAGCATCTACACTAAAAGCAATATCTCCTGCAGTTATTATTGTTGGAGTTCCTAAACTGGTACTTAAAGTTAAAGCAGAAACAGACTGTAAAAAACTTAAATTAATTGAAGGAGCCTCTAAGCTTAAAGTTAAACTTAATGCAGAAACTTGTTCTAAAAAATCAAAAGCATAAGTTGAAGTTCCTAAACTAGTACTCAAAGTTAAAGCTGAAACAGTATGCGTAAAATCAAATAATTCTGTTGGTGCTTCAAGACTTGAACTTAAACTTAATGCAGAAACTTCATGCAAGAAATCATAATTAATTACAGGTGCTTCTAAACTTAAAGAAAGATTTTGAGCTGAAACAGTATGTAAGAAATCAAAGTTTATTACTGGAGCTTCCAAGCTAGAAGATAAAGTTAAAGCAGTTGCAATAAAAGTTTCTCCAATAATAATAGCAGGAGCTTCTAAGCTTAAACTTAAAGTTAATGTAGAAACTTCATGCAAAAAATCAAAGTTAACTACTGGAGCTTCCAAACTTAAAGTTAAAGTTAAAGCAGAAACAGTATGAACAAAATCAAAATTAATAACTGGAGCTTCTAGAGATAAACTTAAAGCCAAAGCACTTACAGTATGCGTAAAATCAAAGTTAATTACTGAAGTTCCTAAACTTAAACTTAAAGTCAAAGCTGTTGCAGAAAAAGAAAAGTCAATTACAATAACTGGAGCTTTTAAAGAAGTAGATAATGTAAGCGCAGAAGGTTCAACAGTAACATCTACGTCTCCGCTTTCTGTGTAGTCTACCCAAATACTTCTTCTTCGATTTTCTAATCCAGCAGAATTAAATGGGTCTGGGTCGTCTCCAGAAGTTCCTGACCTGTCTCCTGAATTACTTAAAGTGTCATACATCCAGCCAACAGCAGAAGAACTGCTTTTTATTCCTGCAATACAATATTCTTCTCCTGCAACTAATGATTGAGAAACAGCATCAGAACAATATTCACCAAGAACATTTGTGCCAGGAAGGTCTGTAAGTCTTACTCCTGCTGCAAGCAACCTATCAGCATTTCCTGTATCCATATCATAGGCGTTCATTATAGGGCTTCTTATCGTAACCTGACCATATATATAAGCATAATATTTTGTGATTGTGTCTCCTGCGGAAGCAGTATAAGAATCATTAACAACCGCATAAGTGTTTCCATAATCCCATCTTGGCCCAGAAAGTCCATGAGTAGAATATCCAAATGTCGGGTCAACGTAAACTGGATAAATAGCAGAATCTAAAAAACTTTGAGGAACAGTAATAGATAAAATTCCAGTTTCTTGATTAACATTTAAATTACACCAAACTTCTTTTCCGTTTGAATCATGCGCTTTTGGTCTATAAATATGAAATGCTTTTCCTGTTTTATATTTGTTGTTACTTTTACTTGAATGGTATACTGCATAAGAATACAAAACATTTTCTGGTCTAATTGCTCTTTTAATTTCTTCATCAGAAAAACCAGCATATTCTGATAAAGTTTTGTTTTCGTTTAATTCTGCTTCAGTTATTTCATCTTGAAAAAAGAAATTCAAATTCTTTGATTGAATAGAAAAATTAAAAACATTAGAAACAGGAACTTCTTTCAAAACAACTTCAAATTCAAAAGAACCTTTCTCATTTTTTGAATCAACAACAGAATAAAAATGAACTTCTTTATCTGCTTTAATTAATTTTATTTTTTCTGTTTCAGCTAAAAAAGAAGCAGAAGAAAAATCTTCAATTAACCTTAAAGAAAAATTAGCTTCATTACTCCAACGCTTAATTTTAACTTGCGGAAAAAAATCAGTTTGAAGTAAATCTCCTACTTCAGTTTCAAACTCTTTTTCTTTTGTAACTAAAGTATTATTAACTAAATTATATAAATTGTTAATTTTTTTAGATAATAAATTTAAATTAATTTTAGGCATTCTTAAACATCTCAAACTGTTCCTTCATGGATATATTTTTATTCTATTATTAATTCAATTCCTTCATTTTTTAATTCTAGAATTTTGTCATTTGCTTTATCTACTTTCTTTCCAGTAACATTACCGTCTTTGTCAGTTATGTCATTGTATTTTTTCTCATCATATTGTTTTTCTATTGGTTGCTTTAAATTTTCTTTGTGAAACTCTACTTCTCTTATTTGAAAAATCAAACTATGCAATTTATCAAATTTTTCTTTTGTTAAAATTCCAAATTCTCTAAATGGTTTGTTTTTATAATAACAATCTGACAACTCATCGTGAACTGTGTTGTATTTTGGGTCAATTTCTTTTCTTAATTCCTCAAATTGTACTCCGTTAAAATTTCTTTCTTCCATTTCAATTCCTCCTATTTAAATGATATTACTATCCTATTTTTTGATAATTCTGCAAGTAACTTAATATTCTTTCCATTATGCGTAGTCTGTAGACCAAGATAATATATTTTATGTGGTTGTCTAGTGGCTCCCAATACTCCACTTGTTTTTACATAATAAATTAGACGATATTCTGTGTTAAAATTAGAAAAAGTATTAAAAGGAACCTCATTATTATTTAAAATTAAGGTTCCCTTTTCTAAATCTACTCCTACATCTACAAAACAACCCAGAAGAAAGAACTTTTTAAGGTTCTTTTTGTCAATATTGTCATATAAAATCTCCTGTGTATTTTCTAATTGCTCTAAGGTTTCACCATTTTTGTAGATTGCTCTCCAATGAACGGACTGATTAACTTCTTCCATTTTACCACACTCAACTTCCAATCAAATTTTTGGTTTAGACATTTTTTATGCATTTCTTCCCACTTTGATTTATTTTTGCACACATCTACTACTTCTTCAATAAATTTTTTTTGCCATTCTTTTTTCTTGGAGTTTCCAGGAATTATTATTCCACAACCTTTATGCACGGTTTCTTTTATTGCTCCCAAATCATTACAAATCACTGGTGTTCCTGCTGTTTGTGCCTCTTCAACGGAAATACAATTTGTTTCAACAAATGTCGAAGGATAAAGCATTAATTCACTTTTCATTGCTAATTCCGCCAACTCATTTTGTTTCAACCCAGCAATATATTCCACTCCCGGTGTTTTTTTGCACTTTTCATATAACTTTTGATATTGTTTATCTCCGTTAGGGTCACCATATACCAATAGACTACTACACACTTTTAGTGTTGCATCAGGTATTTTTTCTTTAATTTTTGGGAACATATCTATTAAAACTTCTAATCCTCTAAATGGTGTTGAAGAATAATAGAATTGGTTTTTTGTTTTTATTGTTTTTTCTCTTTCTTTAAATAATTCTGTATCTACTCCATTTTCAATTACAAAGATATTTTCTTCGTCAAGTAAATTTGGATACCTGTTTATCAATGCTTGTTTGTGGTCATTACTAACACACACTATTGCATCAAACAATTTTGCAGTTGTTGGAAATGTTCCGTCATATCCTGAATACATTGGGCAATCTTGTGTCCAGAAAATAAATTTCATTGGTTTTAGTTTGTTTTTTATTTCGTTAATATAATTAATGCTTGTTCCTCTATACATAACCAATATGTCAATTGGAACAGAATTCATTATATCCAATGTAGAAACATCCATGTACAATACATCATCATATATTTCAGGTGCAGAACATTGACAAAACACTACCACGTTATTGTCTTTTGCTAACCCTTTAGCTGTATGTATTAATGATGTTTCGCTTCCACCAAGTGATTTCTTTTTAAGTGAGTTTCCTGCAAAAGGGACTGATGTTGGAGATACAAAAACAATACTTGGTTTTTTATGTTCTTCAAATCTTTTTATTTTATCTTTGTATTCATCTTTGCTTCTAAAATCTTCTCCTTTTACTCTTGCAACTTCACTTTCAACTGGATACATTTTTTTACTTCTAACATCATAATGGTCACACATTATGCTTGAATCACAATATGGTTGAAATCCTAGCTTTTTTGCTTGATAATATAACCAATGGTCTTCTCCTATTTCAACTCTAACTAAGTTTTTTCCACCACTGTCTAAAGCCATTGTCCAATCTTGTTTGAAATAAGGAAGTTTTGCTTCATCAAATTTCTTAAAAATTTCTAAATCAATCCACATGCATCCTGCACCACTACCTTCAACTTCAAATACATCATTTATTGGAAACTTAAAGTATGGTCCATCTCCTAAATGTTGGAAAATGACAGGTTCAACATTTTCATTTTTTTTATAATAAATTCCTGTAATTACTTTCATTCCAGATTGTGCATGTCTAAGCATTTTTTGAATAGTAAATTCTGGAACAAATACATCATCATCAACAAAAAATACCCATTTACTTCCTCTTCTTAATGCTTCTTTTACACATTTATTTCTTAAAGTAGCATAATTTTCTCCTGTTGTTTCTGGAGAACCAATAGCAAAAATCCAATTCCAATAAACTCCTGAAGGAATTAGTTTTGTTATTCTTTCTACCATATGTTGCATCCAAATAGATGGAAGCATTCCACGAGAAATAAGACAAATACTTAAACCCCGTCTTTCATTTACTACTCCTGGTAAGGTTCCTATTTTTGCATCAGAAACCCTTACTATTTTCTTTTTAGTTGTATCTTTTATTGCGGTTGTATCCGTCATTTTCATCATCTCCATTAATTTTCTTCCGTTTCTTTTATTCTATCTAAAACTTTTTGTAAGTCATCATAAATTTCCTTTTCTTGAACAAAAATTGTTTTCCATCCATATTTAGAAAATTCTTCAGACCTAATTTTAATAAATTTTTCTATAGAACCATAATCTTTTATTTTCCATCTAGGATGAAATACTTCTATACAAATCTTTTTTTTCTTTACATGAATAAAATCTGGTACTTTTCTTCCTAAAATAAAAGAGCCGTCACCAACATATTTATATGGAAGATTTTGAATAATTACAATTTGTTCAAATAATTTTTCTAATTGCGTTTTTTTCATTTTGGATATTCTTGTATGTAATCCTTTACGAACTATTTTTTCTATTTCTTTCTCAGAGCGATTTGACCACATCTTTTTTATACTTTTTGACTTTCTTTTACTTGTTTGCTTAGGATTTGAACATAGAGATTTACCATATCTTTCTCTCTTTGTTTTGAGCATTTTTTTTGGGTTAGACATGTTTAAATCTCCTGCCAAGTGAATGTCAATGTTTTAGAATTTACTGTTCCAGAAACTGATTGAATAGTTACAGATGATTGAAGATAAATATAGTCAGTTGTATTTTCTGTATCTGTTATTGTATATGTTGTTGTTCCACCAACTGTTACATTTGTTGTACTTGGTGCACTTGTTGGTATTATAGTGGTTGCTACACTGTCCTCATAACTTCCTCCTGTTGAAACATGAAAAGTTGAACTTACACCATAATTTACAACTTCTCCTGTTACATATGCACCATCACTTTTATATAATTTTATGTTTGTTATTGAAGTAAATGTTCCTCCAAATGAAAGCTTAAATACTTTTGAATAAGAATAGTTTCCTACTGATACAGGATAAGTACTTCTGCTTGCATTTGCTCCCATTGTACTAACTAAATCCAACTGCGTCGAAGTTGCAGTAGATGTTGTACTGCCCAAATACTCCACAAATGTTACGCTACTTGCCATTTTATATCACCTTATTTTCTTTCATTTTAAATCACCAACTTAACCTTCCAGTTCTAGGAAAGTATCCATATCTTCTATCTCCAAATCTACCAATTGTAATGTTTTTTCCATAATATGGTCTACACCAATTAACATAGCTTTGATATTGTTGATATAAATCCCTAATCCATTCGTTAAATTCTGCTTCACTTCTTGTTATTGTTCTTCCGCCTTGACTAATGCTAATAACACCATTTTTCATTCTCTTTCCTTTTTTCTCTTCTAAAATCAAAATTTCTGTCCAAATAATATTAGCAAACTTTAATTCTGTTTCTATTTCGTGTAAAGGTTTTCCTGCCATCCAATAATCAGCAAAAATTCTATATCCAGTACTTGATGGCCAATCATCTGTTAATTTAAAATATCCATTTACTGAATCAATTTCTGATATTCCTTCTGATGGAACTCTATGAATCAATCTATTAATTCTACTTCCTTGTAAAAAGAAAGCTGAACTAATAGAAGATGTTTCATCTGATTCCCATATTCTAAGGTCTAATGGTGTTACTGTTCCATGAGAAACATTTGACCCATACGCATTTGCTAACCATCTTCTACTAATAAAATACCTGTCATTAGAATCTTTTGTTGTAAACTCTAACCTTATTGAAACAAAAACATCACGTTTCACTTTTTCTACTGCTTCTATAATTTTTCTTCCAATATCAGCAGAAGTAAATTCTGTTGTGTCAGTAAAACCGGTTTCATTCCTAAATTGGTCTTCAGTACAATACGCAGTATCTTTAGAAATCACCATTTGTGTTGTGATTGTATCTGATGCCACTCATATCACCTTCACGCATTTAAAAAATTTTCAATAATTTTATATATGTCATTGTTTGCACTCCATGTTGGTGGAATTTCTTTTGTTATTATTTCTTTTAGATAATTATGGTCTTTAGTTTCTAATTCAATAAATCCACTTTCTTTTGCCTTTTTTATTACACTAAATAATTTATTGTGTTGCCTAAAGCTATCTATACCTTTTAATTTATTTGATTGTATAGAAAGTAGTAGTATATTTCCAAGAACATCTGCTAAAGATTCATTTATCTCTTTTCCATCTGGAGTATTTGCTTTATATTCATAATTTGTTATTTTCTTCATCATCTAAAACACCTATCTTGTGTTTCAAATAATATTATTTTTTGTAGTAATTCTTTTTGATTTTCAAGTTCAGAAAAATGTATAAAAAGAGTATCCCAACCGTATTCTTTTATTTGAGATTTCCGTTTTTCAATATATCTTTCTGTGCTACCAAAATTTCTTTTTTTCCAATAGTCTTCGTAAACTTCTACTGCTATTTTTTCACCATTAATATTTACAAAATCAGGATTACATTTACCTATCCAAAAAGACATATCTCCTACATATTTATATGGTAAATTGTTTTCACTAAAAAATTCAATAAGTTTTTTTTCAATAGAAGTTGGTTTATTTATTTTTCCAAAATTAGTGTTTTTGAACCATGTTTCTCTATCCCTTTTACTCCATTCTTCTTTTTTAGCAATACTCAATTTTAAGATTCTTTTATTTGCTTTTTCTTTTCCATAAACATCTTCCCATTTTTTGCCACGTCTTTCTTTTGAAGTTATTTTTGAACCCTTTAAGCCAGCTAATCTATAACTTTCTGTGCTTCTTCTTCCAGAAACTTGTTTCGCAGAAATAGATTGCTTTGCCTTTATTTTATTAGATTTTTCTAATCCATAAAGTTCTTCATATGTTTTTCCTTTTCTATAACTTAATCTTACCATTGTATTGGCACCTCCTTAAAATTAAAGAATAAAGGGATATTCCCTTTTTCTTTGTTTATTCTACCATCAATTCTTTTGTTAATCTGTCTATATATACTCTTCCTTTAAAGAGTGTTGATGCTGTTGGTACGTGTATATGGTCAATGCTTCTTGCGATTGGTACACCAGTAGCTGTTGCTGTCAATGCTTGTCCTATTGTTACTGTTGATACTCCGTCTGCTGTCATTGATAAATAAAGTAATTCATCAAAGAAAACTGTGTCATCCATCACTTTACTATTACTTCCTATTAAGATATCTACCATTGCTATACCTTTTCTTAATATACCCACACTTGTAGCTGATGCAGATGTACCTGCAGAATTATCTAAGTCTCCAACTGCAATTCCAATAAATTGTGTATCATTTACTGATGAATTACATTTAGCAATGGAGTTACTTCCTGTATCTGCTAATTTGACAAAATCTCCTTTAGATATACTTACTGCAGATGATACTGCGTAACTAAGCACGATTCCATCATACCAACTGTCATAACCTGATGGTCCAATCATGTTACCATATGCTGTTGGTTCTGTTGTTGCTGTGAATGCCATCTTTATTCCTCCTTTACCATTTATTCAACTAACAATGCTTTTGTTAGTCTATTAATGTATACTCTTCCTTTGAAGACAGTTGAAGCACTTGGCACATGCACGTGGTCAATACTTCTTGCTACTGGAATTCCGTTATCAGTTGCTGTTAATGCCTGACCTTTATATGCCATATCTACGTCTGTATCTGCAAGATAAAGTAATTCATCATAGAAAACTGTTGCATTTTGTGTTCCACTTGATGAACTTGCTACTAATATATCTACCATTGCAATTCCTTCTCTTAAAACTCCGACTCTTGTATCTGAAGCTGATGTTCCACTTGAATTATCAAGGTCACCGACAGCTATTCCAATAAATTGAGTGTCGTTTACTGAAGAATTACATGTAGTTACTGCGTTTGTTCCTGTATCTTTTAGCATAACAAAATCTCCTTTAGAAATGCTTACTGCTGAAGATACAGCGTAACTAAATACTTTTCCGTCAAACCAACTATCGTTTCCAGAAGCACCTATTGTGCCTCCATAAGCGGTTGGTTCGGTTGTTGATGTAAAACCCATTTTTTATTCCTCCTTATGCTGTATTTACTAATATATAATTCCCTGTCAATGTGTCTTTAAGTTGCCTTTTCACACACGTTGCAGTGAACGCCCCTGACCCAGGAACTATTATCAAATCATTGAAACTACCCATTGCATCCTCTGACCTAGTTGAAACTGATACTGCAATATTTGATGTTGCTGTACAGATTGTAACTGTTAATGTTGTCCCAGCTAGTGTACCTGGACCTGACGGATTTATTGTAAAATTTCCATTTATATATCCTTTTGCCATTTCAATTCCTCCATCATGTATTTGTTAATATATAGTTTCCTGTTAATGTTGTTTTGAGCTGTCTTCGTACACATGTTGCTGTAAATGCACCGCTTCCTGCGACAATTATTAAGTCATTAAAAGTACCCATTGCATCTTCACTTCTTGTTGAGATAGATATTGCAATATTTGATGTTGCTGTGCAACCTCCGTTAGATACTGATGTACCAGCTAAAACTCCTGGTCCAGAAGGATTGATTGTGAAATTTCCACCTGTATAATCTGCCATATTTTATTCCTCCTTTATTTAAAGTTAATATAAGAATTTGTAGGATTGCTCCTACAATTCTAATTAACCTTAAGATGCAGCCATTATCACTCCACTACATGCTCTAGTGTTCTGGATTCCGATTCCATAACTTTCTAGTGCTATAATTTCTGTGTCAACGCTACCTGGAATTCTTCCGTCTACTATTTCTACATCACTTTCTTGTACGAATGTTCCTAATTCTGTGCTGTCAACGAATAGACTTGTTCCTGATGTTACTTGGTTAGACTGAACAATTTTTTGTGGTCCGAAATATTCTACTTGTGGGAATACTCCAACTGTTGCTGTTCCTGCTCCGCCAACTACAACATTTGCTCTATACAAAGCCTGTTTAAAGTCTGTGTCTTTATTCAACGCAGCATAATCGTCCGCATGGAAAATTACATGTGTTGGTTTAAATCCACCAACTTCGAAGCCCTCAATATCTGCTCTTGAATCTATCAAGTCATTGTAGCTTGCTCTTGTGGTTGAACCACCTGTTGCAGTTCTGTTACTATTTGCTGCTGTTACAACATTTTCAATTCCGGTTATGATATCGTCATCAACTTTTCTTGCTAATGCTTTTCCAACTCTTGCTGCTTCAGCAGTAATCATTGAAATCATACCTCGTTTAACCATTTCCCAAGTAATTTTTGATGCAGCTATTTTCTTTGTTGGTGTTACTGTAATGCTTGTATAACCCTCACCTGTGTAAGTGATTACTCCGCCTTCAGCAACTTCTGCTGCATTTACTCTCTTTTCCTTAGGTAACTTCATTGCACCTTTTCCACCAGTTGTCATCATATCGGTGTTGTGCTGTAGAAGTTCTAGGCCAACCATGTTTGGTTCAACAGCTGCTCTAATTACACTCGCTAAAGCTGTTATATACAAAGCACTGGAAGTTGAGGTTGTCACATCTTCTCTAAAAGTATAATATCCACCAAAACTTTCTTTAAATTTTAGTTCGTCTTGTAGAGATTCGTAAGAAATGCCTTTTCTAGCCATATCTTCGATGATTGCTTTCCCTGCAGCTTCGCAAACTCTGCTTCCTGATTCACTCCAGTTTGCCATTTTTTATTCCTCCTTATATCCTTATCTTTGATTTTTGTAAGTACTCTTTTATCACTGTATCAGCGTCATTTTTTACACTCTCAAGTGATTCCACTCTTGAGCCACCAAATGCACCAACTGTAGATTTTCTTCCTGAAAGTTTTTCTTTGATGTGATTATATTGTTCTTGTAAACCATCAGGTGACTGGCTTTTAGGTACTTTGTTTCCGTTTTCATCTTCCATTTCTTCCGGTTTCTTTGAAGGTGTTCCTGGCACTGGCACTCCGCCATCTGCTCCTTCTAAAGCATTTTTTATGATTGGAAGTTTTGGAAGTTGTTTTTTTGGTTGTGGAACTTTCGCAATTGCATCATTTTCAGAAGGTTTGCCTTTGTCAAGACCTGTTTCCTCTCCTGATACTGGTGCTCCTGTTTTTGTTCCGCCATCTTCATCGTGAATTTCACTAGTTTGAGCCTTTGGTACTTCATTAGTTCCTTCAGGTCCAATTTCTTTATCTGGTTTTCTTTCTTTCTCTAATTCTGGGTGTCCCGCAATTTCTTCCTTCTTTGTTCTTAACTTTTCAAATTTTCCTTCGTCTTGTGTTGGTACTTGATTGGCATTCTCCATTTCTTGTTCACCAATTCTCTGTTCTAATTCTTGAATTTTCACAAGTACTTGTTCTAACTCAGGAGTTGTTGAAGGTATAGGTGTTGAAGGAACTTGTCCTACTTGTTGTCCCATTGGTTGCTGTTGTATTACTTCTGGTACTGGTTGCTGTGTTGGTTGTTGTATTGGGGCTTGTGGTACAGGTTCTTGCATTACCTGTTGTAATGGAACTTGCTGTTGTGGAGCTTGTTGTCCTGGAACTTGTTGTCCTTGAATTACAGGTTGTTTATTAATTTCCATTTGAGAAACCTCCTTTTAGTCTTAATTTCTCCTTAAAATAAGTGTTAGCAGCTTTCCAGTATTTTTCGTTTTTTACTATGTTTCTACCACACTTTCCACATAAAAGGGCTAAGTTATTTGCACTATTTTTCATTACAATCATTGGTTTATTACAACAACTAACAATTGTAGAAATGTTTTCTGCTTTATAGCCTTTTAATGGTACTGCTGGGATGTTATTCCCACCTTTTTTATAATATTTTATTGCTGGTTCTTTGTTATATTTGTATTCTGCTTCTTGGTCTTCTTGTGTTTCATCAGCAACATTTGTTTTATCTTGTGTTGTTTTATCTAATCCTTGCATGCTAATCATTCTCCTTGGAATTAAATCAGGGGTTATTTTGTTTTTCGGTTCTTCTGCTTGCTTGATTTTCTTCGCTTCATCTTCTTCCTGAATTAAACTGTCTCCTACGCTTGTTGAAATGTCTTCTTGAGTTGTAGGTTTTATTGGTACAATTCCAGCGTTTGGTTGTATTGTATCTCCTTTTTGTGTCATTGGTTTTTCGTTTTTCTTAATATCTGTAACTGCATCTGGATATTGTTCTTTCTTACTCAAAAATGATTCAGCAAACTTCTCTTCACTAATATAACCAAATGCTTCTGTTTCACCTGGAATCAAAACACTTGATAATTCTAATCCTTCTTTAATGTCAGCTTCAATATAATTTCCATGTTCCATTGTTTCTTTTTGTCTAACATCGCTTACTAAAACTTGAACACTAACATAAGGGATATCTTTTCTTTTTACTTTTCTTATAAATTTTTCTTCTGTTGGGTCAATGTCAACCTTATAAAATAAAGAATTTTTTCCATTGTCATCTGGTCTTATTTCCATATTTTCTACATGACCAATTGTATTTAGAACATCGTCATCTTTATGACTGTTTAAAAATGGTTTTCCTTCCCACGATTTTAATGATGCAAGTCCACTTTCATGAGTGTATGCAACTTTATTTCTTGTTGGTTTTCCAAAAGTTAATGCTTTTCCAACAAGATAAACTTTATGTGGTTTTTCATCTATTTCTCCCGTTTTAGAAGTAGTAGGAGTTTCTTCTATTTCAAAACTCTCCGATAAAAGTGAAATTTTATTAGGATTATGAATATTCTTAGATATATTAACCACCTTACTCTATTTGTATAAAATATTTTTAAAATTAGTTATATTTAAATGTAATTATAAAAACAAACTAAATTGAACTATTTTAAGGTGCTACAGTCGTTGTACTGCTTGATGAAGTACTAGATGATGTACTTAATGTTGAACTGCTTGTTGAAGTACTTGAGGTTGTTGAAGTTGTAGTAGTAGTTGTATTATCTCCATCATAATTAGAATAATAACCTATTACAGTAACACTATGTGATGTCGCACTTGTAGAAGTAAACCCTAAATCTTTATTTACAGAAATTCGTAATGGTGTAACAAGATTAATTGATATATTCCTATTAATTGCTAAATATATTGGTCCAAGAATAGTAGTAGGTGATGTAGTATCATCAACCAAAGAAAATGTTCCTGCTGTGGCTCCATTTGCAAAAATAATATCTGTTATAAATAAACTTCTTCGTGTACTTATTGCTGAAATAAGAGATGTGGCAGTTTGTGCTCCAGAATAAGTTGCAGTATAATCTACAACATTATAAGGTTCTTCACTTTTTGGACTAGGATAACCTGAAGTATTAACTGCTAATACTTTCCTAGCATTAGATGAAAAACCATTTGTATCAATTTGAGTAGTTGCTATTCCCATTAAATCACACTAATTTATTTGTCGCCATGTCTGGTGACTTTATCTATAAAATATTTTATAATTAGTTATATTTAAATGTAATTGTTGAAATGCTCTTCTAACGTGACTTTTTGCTTAGTTTTAATGAATTCTCTGTCTTCTTTACACTTTTCTCTTACATCATTGGCTATTTTATCTAAAACATCTTTCTTACCTTTTCCTTTTTCTATTCTATCATTTATAAGTTTTTCAAGCCATTCATTCCCACCCACACAATAAGCAGCAATAAATTGGTTTCTTACAAAATCATCATAATTCCAACTATATTTTCTTTTATCAGCAAAATGATAAACAATTGCTTCTGGGTGAATTTGTATTGGATAACCACAAGTTGCTATTTTATACATCATGTAATTTTCTCCGCCACCATAAATTCCTAGTTCTTTATTCCAATGTCCAATATTATCAAGTGTTGTTCTTTCAATCATCATACCACAAGTAGACATAACAGGAACATTATATGGTTCGGTCTTTCCCGCAGGAACGCCACAAAATGTATAATGCATTTGCTCTGGTCTTGCAGAATAAATAAGGCTTTTGGTATCAAGTAAATAGTTTATCTGCATATGTAAACTTCCAGGACAAGGCGATTTCATCATTCTTAAAATAGAATTCTTTTTTAATATTACATGAGAATCTAAAAATAAAATTCTTTTTCCTTCAGCTATTTCTAACCCAGCGTTTTTTGCATTCCAATGTCCTTGTTTTTTATTGTATTGAATATTTTTCAACATTCCTTTATTTCTGTAGCCTTTCTTGTTCTGTAGTAGCTGAAATATCTCTATTCCTTCTCCATTCTTTTGTGTTGACATATTGTCTATTGTAATGACTTCTCCATCAATTCCTTCCATTTCATTTAATACATTTTGTACAGTAAATAAGATTTGAGGATACTCATTACAATATGGTATTATTACACTCAATTTCTTCATAAATTCCACTCCTGTTTCCACTTTCCACCTTTCATTAATTTCTTAAAACTATAACTAGAAACAAGTCCTCTATGAGCAATTTTATAAAATGGTAATGCAATAAAGTGATATTTTTTGTTAACTGCCATATTACAATATGATGACCCAGCTTTTGGATGCACTGACCATTTTCCTAATTCTTTCAATGTATTTTTTCTAAATATTGCTCCAGCAGGACAACCTCTAGACCATAAAAGATATTCATCACAAACACCTCTATAATTCCTTCTTACAGCATAACTTGTATCTGATTGAGCTACTGAATAACATGTTGATGCAATAAGTTTTTTATCTGGATATGTTTCTAATGCTTCTATCCCTTCTTTTAACCAATCTTTCTCAAATATTAAGTCATTATCTATAAAGGCAACATAATCTCCTTCTGCCACTTTTACTCCCTGATTCCTACCAAATCCTATTCCTTTATTTTGTTCATTGATTATATGTTTATCAATTTTTTGTGTTTTTAGAAATTCAGTTTGTTTTTTCAGTCCATTATCTACAACAATCAACTCATAAGGAATTTCAGTTGAGGTTTCAAGCGATTTAAGTGTTGTTTTTAACAATTCCAATCTCTCATCATCTTCACACCATGTAACTAATATAATTGATACTTTCATTTAACCACCAAACAATTTCCTAGCTAAATTTATTGCTCTTTTATGATAAACTCCACCATTTCTTCCAGTGCAGCCATTTGCAGTTCCTGTTAATTGTTCTGAATGAATTCTATACTTCATCAATACTTTTGGAACATGATAAAATAAATAATATTGTGATGCTCTAACAATAAACTCATAATCTTCACTTGCAATGAACTCTTCATTAAACAATCCAACTTTATCAAACACTTCTTTGTGAATAAGCAAATTACTCCATGTTGCAAAATAATGGTTTATAAGGCTTTTCTGTTGTGCCTTTAAATTTGTGAACACACGTTCTTTGACTGTTCTGATAGGAACACTATTTCCATTAATTTTCATCCAATTAGCATACACAATTTTTGCTTCAGGTTTCTCTTCTACAAGTTTTACTTGGTGTTCAAGTTTACTTGGAACCCACACATCATCAGATGCTAACCCTGCCCACCAATCTCCTTGCATTGTTTTGATGCCTGTATTTAATGCTCCTGCAATTCCTTTGTTTTCTTGATTAACTAAAACAACATCTTTTAGTGTATTCAAAAATTCTATTGTTTTTTTTCTTGTAGAACCATCATTAACAACAACAACCTCAAATGGTTTGTATGTTTGATTAAAAACACTATCAATACACTCTTTCAAGTGTTTTGGGTTTGTGTTATAAACTGGAATTACTGCTGAAATCTTCACCCAATCACATCCTTCCATTTTGCTATCCATTCATGCCCTTCAATTTCCCTAAAAATATGGTGATGAACATTTCCTAAAAAGATTCTATCAAATGTTTTCTCTGAAGTGAAATTCCTAAAGGAAGAACTGATAAAATCTATATTTTTTATTCCTTTTATTTCCTTTATTTCATTGCACACATCAATATCTTTTTTACTATTGTCTACACCAACTATTTCCTTGAAGTTCTTAGAGGTGTGAAATGAAAGAAATCCTTTATTACACCCAATATCTAAAAACCTTTCGCCTCTAAAAAAAGAATCAAAATGTTCATTAAGTAAATCTATCCTTTTCTTCAATACTTTTGTAGGTTCCATTCTTTCAATATTAAATGTATGAGTAGGAGGATAATCTACATTAATTTTATTTTGTAGACCCATTTACACAAACTCCTTATGTTTTAATTCACAAGTTATTGCTTCAAGTGCAAAATTATATTCTGAATAGTAACACTTAACACACACAGACCCATCAAAATATTTCTGCTCTTCAAATATTTTATCAATATCTTTTCCGTCGCCCATACACATACTCTTTTCATAATCCTTTCCTGGATTAGCCAATGCATATTGAGTTCCACAACAAGGATAAATTTTACCATCTGCTCCAATTACTGGTTTTAAAAGAGAGATAAGACATTTTTTTGCTCCTTTAGTTTGGTCTTTTCTTCCTTGATAAACTACAAGTTCATCGTTCTTTAGGTTTTTCTTAACTTCACTCATATCTGGGACATTCTCTAAGTCAAATAAATCAGATACTACTCTAACATGTGTAAAATTAAATTCATTCGCACAGTCAATTATTTCTTGTAGTATGTTGTATTTTGGTTTGGATGTTAAAACATAGCTAAAAGCCCAATCAACATTTTTTCCTCTTTCAACAGCTTTACTTATTCCACTAAACCAATCAAATAAAGTCATAGACAATGGAGCCAGTTGAGTTTCCAACCAATCTGATGATGAAAATCTAATCCAAGTAATATAATCTAAACTCGCTTGATTAAGGTTTTTTATCAATGTTCCATTTGAAACAAGACCAACTTTAATTCCAAGTTCTTTGTGCAATGCAACTATTTCGTTTATTTGTGGATGTGTTAGAGGTTCTCCTCCACCTGTAATTGTAACAGCTTTTGTCCCGCATTTCTTTGCTTTTACCATAATTTCTTTTATGTCTTCAAAAGACATTTTTAGTGTTTTAGCTCTTCCACTACAAGAACAAAATGAGCAATTAAAATTACAAATATTTGTAGGATTTAATTGAATATGCAAAGGCATTATTTTTTTGTTCTTATCTACAGCTTTTAACCTTAGTAACTTTGCAGGAAAAACTGATGCTGCACTAAAACTTGTTTGTTTTGTATCCATCATAACAACTCCCACTTTTTGTAATAATCATCTAAAGTCATTATTTGCTTTGAAGTGATAAATTCTCTTTCGTCTTTACATTTTTCTTTCACATCATCTCCAGTTCTATCATACCAACTTGGTCTTGATTTTACTCCTTTTTGTTTACATAGTCCATCAACAAATGAAGTGAGCCATTTGTCTCCACCAATTGTATAAGCTGGAATCATTTGATTGCGGTAACCATCTTTTGAATTAAAAGTATATCCATAAGAGTGCTTTAAGTGATAATAATGTGTGTCTGGATGAATGTAATGAGGATAACCACAAGTGCCATGTTTTAAGTTCATATAAGCTTCTCCACCCCATCTAGTTCCAAATTCTTTGCTCCATCCACCTAATTCATCAAATACTGATTTTGGACACATCATTCCACAAGTGGTCATGTGTGCGACTTCATAAGGTTTTGTGAATTTTTCTCCTACTTGTGCTCTTCTAAACCTAAAAATATACTTTAATCTAGGGTAATGTTCAAATGTTCTATAATTCATTAACATTGGATGATGATAACAATGAACACCACCAATCTTCCCATCAAAATTATCTAAAAATTCTATTTGTTTTCTTAAACTATCTCTACCAACTATTACATGGGCATCAGGAAAGAATATATTTCTTCCTTTTGCTACTTCTATTCCTGCATTCTTTGCATTCCAATGTGATTTCTTTTTTCCATACTTAATGTATTTTACTCCTTTTTCTTTATTGTGCTTGAAAAACTTTTCTGTTCCATCATTAGATAAATTGTCTACAACAATTATCTCAAACTTACAATAACCTCTGAGTTCCTCTAACAAAGCCTGAATTGTATATAAGAGATGATGTTTCTCATTACAAGCCGATATTACAACACTACAGTCCATGTAAAACTATCCTTCCATTCAAACGGTTTTTGTTGTTGAGCAATCCATTTCCTTGCTTCTTCTGGTTGTATTTTGTTTTTGCCAGCTTGACCTAAATAAGACTTAAAGCGTTTTTTGATAAACAGTAAATGTTTTTTTTCGTAATTTGGAAAGATTAACCAATTATGGTCATCTCTTCCAACAAGAATATCTATTTCAACTGAAGGAAAATAAAGTATTCCTGCTTTGGCTATTCTAACCATTTCAGCACAAGCTTTGTTTGGGTCTTGCACATGTTCTATGACATGATGAGAATAAGCATAATCAAATTCTTTATCTTTAAACATACTCATGTCTTCCATTGCTGTCTTCACAAACCTATTGCTTATCTCCGGATTATTCATAACATTTTTGTGCATGTAAATATCCGTATATACATCATATCCTGCTCTTGGGTTTGGTCCGCAACCAACGTCTATACGTCGTACCATTAACAAAACCTACCTTTTTCATCTCTATTATCTAAATGTTCTTCAATAAAATGATATCCTGTACTATCAAAAAGTTTTAGGTTTTCTATAGAATTATTTAAACGATTACCATCTTTGTGATGAACAACCTCATTTTTAGTTAAAACTCTACCAATCTTTTTTTCCATTATTAGTCTATGCTCACAAACATATCCATGTTGTGTAGAATTTGGATGTTTTGGACGCCAGATATATTTATAACCATCATTTATCAAAAATCCCCCTTTCCAATTTTTATTAAGATTACCACTTCTATTTTTACTCATATTTTCTTTTGTGGTTTCTGAATGATGTTTTCCTGTCATACCACCAATTCGTTTCTTTCCTAACATGCCTCTTGGATTTTGATGAATTTTTCCACATTTTCTACATGGTACATCTCCATAATTATGCCCTTTCATTTCTTCACCTCTTCATTTACTTCATCAATTACTTCAATAAATTTCTTGAATGTTCCATTTCCTTCTATTGAACTGATGAAAGCTTTTATGTCTTTAGGCAAACACTCTCCACCGTAAGCTGTTCCAATGTGCCATGGATGAGGTCCAAAGTATTTAGATTTGTGTGTTTCTTTTAATACCAAATCATAATCAACTCCGTGTAATTTTGTACATCTTTTCATAGAATTCCAAAAGGAAACATTACATGACAACCAAATATTATGAATGTACTTGAGCATACAAGCAGTTGTGAGGTTTGTGAAAGTCATTTTCTCTAATTGCAAACCAAATAGTTTAGATAAAAACCATCTCTCTTCTTGCAACCATATCTTATTTCCACTCTTTCCAAAAACACAACAAGTTTGATTGAACACTCCACCAATTGGATTTTGTGCTTCTAAGAATTCTGGATAGAAATAAAACCCTTGGTTGTCATCTTTATATTTTTTCTCTAGTTTTACTATCTCTACTGGTAATACAGTTGATTTGATTATTATGTTTTTTATTTGCCAAGAGTTATTTATTTCCTCTAGTACATTTGACAAAATAGACAAGTCTTGTTTACCTTTTATAGTAGGAGTAGGAACAGCTATTATTGCTACATCAGGTTCATTATCTTCTGAAGGAAAATTAAATCCATATCCTTCTGCTTCTTTTCTTGTTTTATCGTTTGCAGTTAAAACACAAACGTTATGCCCTAATTCTTTTAAGAATAGAGCATACGCTTTGCCTACAAACCCAAAACCGACACACAATACATCCATGTAATCACTTCCCCGCATAATATATTAATGGTTCCAAATACTTTTTGAACACCGCTTTCAAGTTGTGGTCTCTTCTCATTTGTGTTCTTAATGCCATGATTCTATCATGTTCCAACTCAAAGTTTATGTATCCTGCAATGTCCATAAAATAATTGTCTTCTTTACCATAAGTTGTTTCTGTTGTTCCATTCATTCCATCTTTTATGTCAATTGCACTACTGAACTTCCTATACAATGGTTTGTCTCCGTAAATGCTTCTCATTGGCATAAAGTCAAAGTTTAGTATTGGGAAGTTTCCTGTAATCATTGCTTCTTGTGCGACAAGAGAGAATGTTTCGCTTCTGCTAGGCAATAAAAACACATTACTTATTTCCATGAAATCTTTTACCATATCTCTTGGTGCTTCCAATTTAAGGCTTGGGTCTTGCTCTGAAACAAAAATTACTTCACTTGAACTTAATCCACCTTCTGCTGCCATTACTTTTAGTTCTTCTCTGTATTTTGCTTTGTCTCCACCAGTTGAATGAAAGTCCATAAAAATTAGTCTTACACTTTTACCCATTTTCTTTACTTGTTTTATTAGCTTGACACACATTTCAGGTTGTTTTCCTCTATCTAACCTTAGTGGATAAGTCATTATCACATCAGCCATTAGGATATCAAATTTTTTGATTATCATTTCTGATAAAGGATTCATATTAAAAAAACTACACACATCAATTGGGTGTGGCACAACTTTAATTTCATTTTCTTCATATCCAAATGCTCTTGCAACTCTAGGGATATCATATGCGTTTGGATAAACAACAAAACTATTTGGGAATTTTTCTCGTTTCTTTCCATCTACTGCACAAGAATGAACCCAATGTAACCATCTAATATCTGGAAAGTCTTTTATTAATTGTCTTGCTGCTGCATCAAATTTTTCAGTGGATGCCTGAAATGTGAGGTCATGCGTAATTACAACATCAATTCCATTTAAATATTCTCTTAATTTTTCTTTTATTTCTCCGACTTCTTTATTGAATGGTTCTGGTTTATCACGCCCCCACTCATTATGACAGCCTACTTTTGGAAGATAACACAACTCTATATCTTCTCTTGCAAATTCTCCTTCTGGCTTAAAACCATCCATAACAGTTACTTTTGGTTTATATCCATTTTCACAAAGCATTTTTATTTGCCTTTCAACAATTATAGTCAAACTGTATGCTTTAAAATATTGTCCAAAATTAGTAAAAATTAGTACGCTCTTCACTCAACATCACCTCAAGATTGTATTCTTCTGGATTGTATTCCATTTTTTATTCCTCCTAATAATATATTTATACCTATATGTTTTTATTTATATTTCCTTTTGTATGCTAAAGGTTTTACTCCAACAATGGGAAAATCTAAAACCTTAAAGTCAACCATGTTATATTTCCTCAAACTTTTTAATCTTATACCAACTCTTATTTCTCCAGTTTCTACTCCTATAATTTCTAAATCTTCTTTAATTCTTCTAACTGTTTTGTAGTGTTTTTCTATTTGTTTTAATATTAATGTATCCAAATCTATTTCGCTCAATTAATCACCTGTCCCGAAACAACGCTCCACAACCAAATAACAGCATAACCTGCAATAGTAAGTGATGCACCAACCAACCATCTATTCATAGTAATTCTTCCACTTAATTTTTCCCTTTCATTAACTCCATTAGAATTAAATTTTCTTACCGTTTCCTCTAATGCCTCTAGTTTGTCAAAAATGTCTTTGTTGGTTATTTTAATGAATGTACTATTTCCATTGCCACTTTTCTTTGCCATCAATTTCCCTCCAGATGTTTGTAGATTGCCTCTGATAGTTTACCTTCAAACTTTTGTTTTTGAAGAGAATTAAAATCAATACACAAATATCCATTCTTTTTCATTACTTCAGCTCTTTCTGTTAATGCTGGGTCATCATACACTATCACATCAGCCCAATTCTTCCAACTTTCCCAATTTCCGACTAATCCTTGCATGTGTCTAATCTCCGTTCTTTCTTTAAAATTTATCTTTATATCATTTCCTTCTGCTTTAATCTTCTCAGCTAATCCTAACAATCTTCCCTTTTCTGTGATGA
>Ga0222703_1000073_pt1 | contig 25339 bp, 47 predicted proteins | sample AntAcemetage1506_FD_179827 | JGI IMG/M metagenome (GOLD analysis project Ga0222703, IMG submission 179827) | Saline water microbial communities from Ace Lake, Antarctica - #1506 | ecosystem: Environmental > Aquatic > Non-marine Saline and Alkaline > Saline | place: Antarctica: Ace Lake...
AATCCCCAAAAATGTAGTTTCTTCTTGAATACCTCCACTATCTGTCAAAACAATCTTAGCTTGAGAAATTAAAGCTAAAAAATCAAAATAACCAAGAGGCTTAATAATTCCCAAATCTTTGATTCCACAATCTTCTAATTCAAGAATTTTTTGAGTCCGAGGATGAATTGGAAAAATTATCTTTATTTTACTTTCGATTTCTGTAAAAAGATTCAAAAAATATCCCAAATTCTTTAAATTATCAACATTCACAGGACGATGCAAAGTCAAAACAGCATAATTCTTTTTTCTTAAATCTAATTTTTTAAGAATCCTTGATTTTCGAATTCCAAGTTTCAAACTTTTCAAAGAATCAATTGCTGTATTGCCTACTAAATGAATTTTTTCTTTTGAAATTCCTTCTTCTAAAAGATTTTTGACCCCACTCGGCTCAGTAACAAACAATAAATCAGAGATATGATCGGTAAGTCGTCTATTTATCTCTTCGGGCATCGATGTATCAAAACTCCTCAATCCTGCCTCAATATGAACCACAGGAATATGTAATTTAGCAGCAACTAAAGCTCCAGCTAAAGTTGTATTAGAATCACCTACTACAACAACAAAATTCGGTTTTCCTTTTAAAAGAACTGGCTCCAATCTTTTCATTATTTCTGCTGTTTGGAAAGCATGTGAACCACTACCAACTTTTAAATCATAATTGGGTTTAGGAATGTTCAACTCTCGAAAAAAAACTTTAGACATCTCATAATCATAATGCTGACCTGTATTAACTAACATCGTTTTTATTTGATGATGCTTTTTCGCCTCTTTCACGAAAGAAGCAATTTTTATAATGTCAGGCCTTATTCCTGCTACACAAAAAATTCTTAGTTTATAATCCATTGGTAATTTCTTTTATTCTTTCTAAATTTTCTAACGACTGATGTTGACGATTTAAAAATTTCCTAATTATATCTTTATGGTTACAATTTATTTCTCTCAATCCTGCTGGACAATTGCACTCTAATTTATTTCTTGTCTCCTGAACTATATAATATAAATCTTCTTTAGTTTTTGATTGAACTTCAAATCTTCTATTCATAATTTTCAAAATAATCTCTTATGCCAGATTCGACCATATAATCTGGCTTGAATCCCCAATTAAGATTTGCCCTAGTAAAAGTTTGATACTTATCTATATAAGGATTTTCAATGAACCTGGGTTCAACCATGACTTCTAATGTTTGAATAACAATTTTCAGTATATCTCTGAAATCTGTTGCTACCCCAGTTCCCAAATCATAAATTCCACTTTTCATTTTTTCTGCCATCCTAAAACCCTTAATGATATCTTTGACATAAATAAAGTCCCTTTTATAATCACCTTTAAAAATAACAGGTCTCTCACCTTTTGAAATTTGTTCTTTCCACTGAGTAATTACACTAGCATCTTTTCCTTTTGGTTTTTCTTGTTGACCATAACAATTAAATGGTCTCAATCCAACAATTTCCATTTTGTCAAAATATCTTTTTGCCATTTCGTCAATCATTCTCTTAGATTCACTATAAGCATTTAAAGATCCTTTTCCATTTCCATAAACACTAGCACTTGATGCATAAATTAATCTTATTTTGTTATCAAAAGCATATCTTAAAACATTCAAAAACCCCATAATATTATTCCTATACATTTCCATATCATCAGGATATGTTGTACTAGTATTTGCTGCTAAATGATAAATCATATCAGGTTTCTCTCTTGGAATAAATCCAAGAGAAACATCTGAATTAAATAATTCAATATTTTCTTCTCTATTCTTTAATAATGTTTCAAGAAGATTAGAGCCAATAAAGCCCTGACCTCCTGTAATTAAATATTTCATACTTTTATTATATGACAATTTGGACAAAGTTTTTCTAAAGCAACAATTACTTTTGGACTATCTTCAAAATATTCTTCGATTCCTAGCCTATTAATCATTTGAGATTTCCACTCAATTTCTCGTTCAATTGTTTTTTCGTTCAAACTAATCGGATTGAAATAAACTGGATGATTTTTTCTAGTTTCTTCATCAACTTTTTCTATCTCATCAATAGTTCTACTTGTAATCACAGGTGCACCTTTCTGAGGTCGTATTCCAGCCTTAATGACACCATCATAGTCATAAGCTTGAAACAAGTGTGCCTTACCTGACATATACTTCCTGTAAGAATCTTTTTCATCATGATGAGAAGAAAATTCGATAATTTGAGCATTCGTCAAACCAGTAAAACGATGCCAAGTATTTGGTTGAATGTGGACTGAATCTTCTGGCTTCATTATCCATTTCTTATCATCAACTTCCATTAATATCTTTCCTCTAATGAGATAAAAAACTTCATCTTTCTTTTTATGACAATGAAGACTACAGCGATATCCCCTATTGAGAATAAGTTTCTTTCCACAATAATCTTCATTCCATATCCACTTTTCCTTACCCCAAACTTTTTCAACTTCTTTAATCATTGATTTAATTCTCTTAAAGTAATAGCAGAAGTTCCAAAACGAGAAATAACAATTCCAGCAGCTTTATTAGCAAGCTCCATCATTTTTTGTGTATTTGTCAAGCCAATCGCTAAACAATATATAAGAACTGCTATTACTGTATCTCCTGCACCAGATACATCAATAACTTCTTTTGTGATAGCAGGAACATTCATTTTAAATTCTCCATCTTTATAATAATTAATTCCTTTTCCACTTTGAGTAATAAAAGCTTGAGGAAAATTCTTATTTTCAGCTTCTTCATACTCTTTTTTGTTAATCTTTAAAATCTGAGTTCCCTCAAAGACTGATAAATCTTTCTTTTTAGTATCAACAATCGTTGCTTTTCCACCTTTGATAATTCCCTTATTATAATCTATAAAAGCAATAATATCAAATTCTGAAAATGATGGATACTCCATATTAGCCAAATCTTCTTCTCGATAAACTTTTGGTTCATCCACCCTTAAAAGTTGTTGCCTCAAAGCAGCAAATCTAGTTTTTACTAATGATACACAATTCTTTGGAGAAACAACAGGAAAGTTAAGCTCCTTTATATAATTTTCATCTACTATAGTAAATACAACTGGCTCAATTTCTAAACCAAATAAATTTTTAGCAACATTTAAAGCACCACCTGGACGAGTTTCAGTTGCTCCTACATCAAGAATTGGTACTGGGGCTTCTGGAGAAATTCTTTCTACTTCTCCAAGACAATACTTATCTAAAAAACTATCTCCAACTATTGCAACTTTTTTCATGATATATAACCTCCTTTTATTTTTGGTAAATTTTTATCAAAAGAACGACCTTTAATCTCTTGAATTAATCTAGTGGTCGAATGATGTTCCAGTGTCGGAATAATCACTATTTGCCCACCATAACTTTCTACAAACTCATGACCTATTACTGTCTTTCTAGTATAATCACTACCTTTTATCACTATATCTGGTTTTACCTTTTTCATTAAACGCAAAGGATTAAGTTCGTCAAAAATTTCAACCTTATCAATATATTTTATAGATTCAAGTAATTTCTTTCTCTTTTCTTGATTATTAATGGGCTCTCTTTTTATTTTAGTAGCTGATCTATCTGAATTCAAGCCCACTATCAATATATCACCAAGTTTTTTGGCTTTTTCGAATAAATAAATATGTCCAACATGAATCAAATCAAAAACACCATTTACAAACACAACTTTTTCCTTTCTATATAAAGCACTATAAATATCCTTTCTTACCCCACACTCAACCTCTGGATAGCCTGATTTGATAAGTTTAAATCCTCTTGTCTCAAAAAATAAATCTAAACTTCTTTTTGTAAAAAAATGTAAATGCTCACCAGTGTCAAATTTAAAATGCTTCCATCCCATTAACTTTTTCCCTTCAGGAAGAATTGGAAGTGAAACATAAACATAATTAGTCTTTTTAAATAATTTATTTAATACCCGAAAATCTGGAAAATGTTCCAAAACATCACAGAAAAAAACCAGATCATAAAAATCATGCCTAATTCCAGTATATTTTATTGGAAATTTACCCAAATCAAAAGAATCAACTGTTATTCCTTTGGGAGCAAATTTGGTTAAAAAACTTGCTCCAGCCCCATAATCTAAAGCAATTTTGGGTTTTATTTCTTTAACAAAATCCCAGCGAACTTTATTAAGTATTTTCGCTGTTTTTTCATAAGCTTTTGAAATTGTTTTCCAATATTCTTTATTATATTGAAAATAAATATTTTTCTTCATATTGGGAATCTCTTTTAATGGTTGGGGGACATTGGAAAGGTCTAATCCTCCAACCAATCTTGTATCCTTAAAACCTTTCCATCCCATTGGTTTCGCTGAAACTCCACAAGTAAAGTTTCTCCACCAATGGAAGACTTAAGGATGCTTAAATTAATCTATTGACTTTGAGGATTAGTAATCGCTACTACCAGCATAAGCGTATTGCCACATTCCAAATCCTGCATTTCCACGCCAGTCTACTCCGAAGAAGATTTTCTTTCTCATAAAGTCTTCTTGAGTATTACCAGCGAGAGTACTGAATTTGATATCTTGCCTAAGTTGCAAGATAAGTGGTTTAACTATGCCCGAAGTGTCCATTACAGACCAAAAATTGGTAGGTACGTGAGGGGTAACATATAAATCAAGTGCACCTTGCATTACATTTGTAGCAAGCTTTTGTGCATTTGCAATCTGAGTTGGGAAATAGGTACTGTTAAGAATTTCTCGAGCCAAGAACTGATTAGTAGGGTGAACTACTAACAAGTTTGGTCGGATATCCATAATATTACCTTTGTCATCCACAAATTGCTGCATTGCTGTCATAGCTGCCTGAATGGCTACACTACTGAAAGTTGTTCCTGTAGCAATATTGGATTGAATCCCTGAACTACCTGAAGTATGAGCTGCTGAAAAGAAAGGTACACCATCATAACTTGTAATACCTTTTCCTGCAAACAATCCAGTTCCAGTGGTTAGATTACCTTGACCCAAAAGGGTGTAAACTAATCTTCCCCAGAACCTTCTTGCTTTATCAGCTAAATCTCTTACTCTGATACCAATTTGACCATATTGTTCATCATCAAGTGCATTACGACCTACTGCGATAGTGCTTTCCCAGTCGTAATTCCTAATTGCGAATTCAAGTTCATTTAAACCTTCTGTGATTCTTTCATCTTTCCACTCTCTTAAATCAGGAACACCTCCGAGCCATGGATATGTCTCATTAGCTTTAGTTGATTTAATTTGAGTAGCAACTTTTTTCCATTCTGGTTCGTACATCTTCAACTGTTTCATGAACTCCTTTTTCATTCCCGCAAGTAATAGATTAGGTATATCTGTTCTGACTAACATAATTATGAGCTTTCTGAACTAGAAGATGAACTTTTTGAACTTGAGCTGGATGAACTAGAACTGAATGAGCTTGAACTTGAACTTGAAGAACTCCAAGATTCTTCAACCCATCCCATTTGACAAGGACAACAAACGGCTACCTTGACTTTGGTTGCACTAATATATCCAACACAATTACCTACTAACATTCCATTGGTTGTAGATTGACGAAGAGCAACAGTATTGTCATCAAGTGCATATACTTGTCTGCCAACCCAAGCTTGGGAAGCACCAGTACATGGTAGTTGAAAAACACCATTTAGAAATACTCTTACGCCTCTATCTCCATTACTCTCTCCAGCGACTGCAACTGAGTTTTCAACGGCAATTCCTGCCATATTGACTGCTGCAGAATCTGTAGCAGGCACTAACCAACCATTAGCGTTTTGGGTAACAACAATTGCTCCCTTGTAAACGGTACTAGCAGCTAGAATGGAATAGTAGATTATATCTCCATCTTGACGATTATCCTCATAAGCCGTTGTTAATACGGCCATATGATTTTATTCGGTTTATTCAATTTTTAATGAATTAAAATAGAGTTGATTCTTCCTTTTTTCCTTTTCCTTCTTTATTTTTTTTGAAATCCTTGTAGGTATCTTTTTGGATATCTTCACTAAATCCCATATTATCCATTTGTTCTTTCACTTCTTCAGGGATTTTTTCTTCATCCTTTTTATTACCCTCAATGGTTCCAAACTCTTCTAAAGAGAAAATAGGACTTCTAGATTCCAAATACTTCTTCAAAGCTTTACGGATATCTACTTTTCTTCCATCAGCTAATTCGATAGGAGTATCTGATTGTAAAAGTGGAAGTAGAAGATCTTTTTCAGCAGGAGTCACTTGACCTTGCTTCAAAAGTTCTTCAAATATTTTCTCAGCTTCAGCTAACTCAACTCTCTCTTTTTTAGCTTTAGCCTCTTCAGTTTCTTCCTCAGTTTCAGTTTCCTCAGTTTCAGTTTCTTCGGTTGAAGCTTCCTCAGTTTCTTCTTCCTCTCCATCCTCGGTTTCTTTACCGACTTCTGGAGACTCAGATTTCTTTGAATCTTCTTCTGTTGAAGTCTCTTCTTCTGTAGGAGTCTCTTCAGTAGATTCTCTTTCTGGAGTTTCCTCCTTTGGAGTTTCTTCTGAAGTTACTTCTTCTGAAGTTTCTTCTGAAGTTTCATTATCTTCATTTAAACTTACTTTTTCTTCTAATTTTTGTATTTTTTCTGCCATTTGACTAAGCGTTAAGTGTACATCTATATTCATAATAGGAATTACTATACTGTCCTTGAAATCATCTGAGAGAGGAACAAAACTTTCCAATCCCTTGATATAAGGTTCATTTACTAATGCTGCATGGAATAAAGTTGGACCAACGGATTTACTTGTATCTTTTCTAAAGTAATTTTCTGCAAAACTGGCAGAAATTCCCTTAATAAGTCCTTTCTTAATTTTTTCAGCAATAGTTTCATCCTTAACATCAATTGTTGCCATTAATTTATCACCATCCTTTGATAATTTCAAATCAGCTACCTGACCAACATTTTTAGAAGGATCATCAGTTGTAGGATGTCCTAGAGGAACAAAAACATTATCAATAACTTTAGATTTAAAGTTTTTGACAATAGTCTTTAACATTTCCTTTGTTACATCTAATACACCTGTCCTACTTGCATTATGTTGCCATTTTCCTACTCTCAATAATTCTTTCTTAAATTCAGAAAACTCTTTTTTGTCTTCTAAATCAATAGCACCAGAATTCATGACACTATAGACAATTTTTTCCTCAGTTAATTCTGTTTCTTCTTTCTTTTCCTCTTCAGGGGTTTCCTCAGAAGTTTCTTCAGGAGTTTCTTCTGTAGGAGCTTCTTCTTCTACAGGAGTTTCTTCTTCAGTAGCTTCTTCGGTAGCCTCTTCAGTGGTTTCTTCTTCAGTAGTTTCCTCTGATTCTCCACCCTCACTTAAGTCTATTTCTTTTATTTCTTTGTTTTTCATGTTTTTATCAGCTTCAGCCATTTTGATAGCTTTTGAAACATACCATCGAATAGCTTTGGCCTCTGGATTAGCACCTTGTGGTACCAAAGATACCTCTATAAGGTGCAATTCTTTAATTAACATAATCCTCAAATCAGGAAGTAGTTCGACCTTTTCTGCCTTTAATATCTGCCCTTTTATCGACAAACAATTCAGTTCTCCTGATTTGACTTTTTTTATTATTGATTTTTTTGTTACTTCGGTTTTTACCCAAATTTTACCTTTTTTAAAATGGCAATCAATCAATTTGCCAATCGTTTCCTCCGTATGATTTATACAAAACTTTCCTTCTTTCTTAAAATCACTTATACATTTTCTTAATGCCTCATCTGAAATTATATCATTCTGTAAATCAAAATCATTTGCAGCTGCAAATCCTTCAAAAATGAACTTTCCTTCTTTTTCTTTCTTTTCTGATAACTGTAGAGGAAATTCAAACTTTATTTTTGCATACTCTATCATTTTTTTATTTTAATTAGATTATCACAAAAGGTCAAGTGTTTAACTTCTCCTTGTGCTTAGCATCACTTTCTACCTTGTCTTTTTTGATTCGATCAATTAATTCTTTTTGTCTTTTTAATTTTTTCAAACTCTTTAATAAAGATTTTCCAGTATCTAATCCATCATCCACTTTAACCATTTTAGCAAAATCAACTAACTCTTTAATATGAGCTCCTGAATATCCATTTGTATTATCCAATATAGATTTCATTAAACTATCCTCTATTTTTTCTTCAGTCCATTTAGAAATCATAGCTTTCCGCATATCTCTAGTTGGTAAAGAGAATTCTAATACATCATGAAATCTTCCAGGTCTATCTAACAAAGCATCAGGAAATTCTTCGGGATTATTAGAAGTAAGAATTGTTATCATTCCATCATTACCTTTTAATCCATCCATCTCTGTTTTCAATAAATCCATAGAATAAGATTTTAACCATGTATCTATGTCTTCCATAAATAATATTGCTGGTGTCAATTTTCTAGCCAAACTAAATGCCATTTTTAAAGCAGTAAGTGGACCAATTTTGTCAAAATCTCTACTCGATACCCAAATAAATGTAGCATCTTTTAAAGTATTCATTAAAACTTTCCCAGTTTTAGTCTTTCCAGTTCCAGGCTTTCCAACAAACATCATTCCTCTACTCAACGCATTCTCACCCTTAGCATTTAATTGATTTACAGATTTCTTGATACTATCCATTACTTCACTATCCAATATCAAGTCATCAAACACATCACTTGTTTTTTTAAGAAAATCACCACTTAATCCAAATATCTCTCCTCTTAAGAAATTATTTTTATTAGTCCATTCATGAACTTTATTTAATAACTCCTTATTCCAATCTTTGTCTTCAATTGTACTTAATAATTGAATTTGAAGACTATACATGCTTGGTTGAATTTTCATTATAACCTTATTATACCCATCAACTTTATAAAAACTTGTTCCATTAACTAGGAAATCATTAGATTTTTGAGAATTAAGCTTTATAGTCTCATATTCCAAAGGTACTTCCTTTCCACTATAAGTAAAGTTTCTACAATCAGCTAATTCAAATTCAGACAAAATCTTCTTAAATCCAGACAAGTAAGTTCCCATCATTGGACTTGGAATTTCGTAACTATTTTGATAGATTTTCTTTACATCGCAATTTAAAAATCTACTAAACATTTCGTACTCAAAACTAGCCGCTACACTTTCAACCGACTCAACATCAAAGTTTGAAGAAAGACTTAAATTCCATCTAACTCCTTTTTCTTTTATATCATCAGTACCTTCTCCAAATGAATATTGAGTTACCTCTTCGAATGATTTTGAAGCTACATGGAATGATCCACCCTTGGCCTGACAATGGCTTCTTGCTGAAGAAGCATTCCAAGCATCTTTCTTATACCTCATTGATTGTAATTCAGATTTTCCATCCTTAATACCATAAATATGTGCTATACATTTTCCACTACTCTTAACCGCACAATTTTTTCTAGCAAATCTATCATATCCACTAGGTGAAGATAATCTACAAGAATGCTCACTTGGATATGGTTTTGATAATTCATCAGATTTCTCAACCTTAGTTAAGCCTTTTTGTCTGTCAAAAGAAACCACATATCCCTTTTTAGCCAATTTCTCTTCAATTTCTTTAGCTCTATGATCCAAACTATCTACAATTTTATGTTTTAACTTTCTTCCCAATATCTCTCTTCTAAAAAGAATATGATATTTGATACATTCATCAGAAGGAGCACTCAAGGTATTCCAAAGTCCATGAATTAAGTCATGTCCTCTCATTAAATCTGCATTTTTGAACTCAGATGGATCTCCGATATCAACATTCTTAAAAACTACACTATCCAACCAAGAATAAACACCATCTGGCTTAATAATCTTTTTAGGAGGATCAAATTTAGAAATTATCTCAACAGAGTAATAATAGAAGGTTTCTTCATATGGCCACCACAATTTACGCTCTTTTTCTGATATTTTATGGAATTTTGCCAAATTTTTGAACTCTTTTGTGTTAATTTCCTTAGCTGGTTTTATTCTAATTATGGCCAAAGCAACCTCGTCCTCAATAAGATATATAGGAATATCAATATATTTTGCAAATTTCTCACAAGTTACTATGGCTTTTTTTTCTTTTTCCCAAATCATAGTCCCATAAGGCTTCAAAAGTATCTTTCCAGGTAAAAAAATTCTCTTCCCTGGCTCTAAAAGATCAGGAATATCTGATGGAACTACCATTTTTTTTGTTTGATTAATCATCTTTCTTTACTTTAATTTCAAGAGGCCAACTACATTTTTTACAATGTGAGTATTCTTCTTTATTTTTTGTCCCACACTTAGGACATTTTTTTCTGTTCTCGTTTGCAGATGACATCTGTGAATTTTTCACCTAATGCGAAACATTTATCTTCAAAATTAGGTTGAATTTTTAAATTTAATAATTGCTCCCTAAGTTTTTTTGGAGTTTTAGGAGCATCAATCTCCATTTGGTCGGCTTTTGATTTCTTACCTTGCTCAAAAGCAAGAAGTGCTTTTTTATTTTCATCTTCTTTTTCATCTTCTTTTTCATCATTTTTCTTTCCAGTTCCATCGTTTACCCATTTCAATTTTAAAGTTTTCGATGCTTCTGTAATAACTTCTTGAATAAATCCATCAGGAAGATCATATCCAGTTTTCATAATTTGACTAAATACATCTCTTAGGAATGCGACAGATGCATCTGCAAGTTTTTCAAATTTTATCTTAGGATAAACACCAGTTCCATAATTCCAATCTATGAGAGGAGCTACTGCATAAGTATTAAGAGTGGCTTCCATTTGTTTCATTATAGATGCGATAGCTAAATCCACATATTGAGAAGCAGGAGTTCCTTTTCCATAAGGATAAGCATATTTAACCTGATCTAAAACTTGAACTAATGCAGATTTTGACATTTGATTATTATGATGATTTATAAGTGGCATTGGATCAAATCCTCCCTCTCCACCTCTTTCAATCTCTAATTCAAGACCAGGTGGTAGTGTTACTCTAGTATTAACACCAATAGTATCTATTACTCCTTCTGCAGTTTCTCTTTCTTCTGCAGTGGTAGTTTGATTAATTTTTAAAATCTTTAAACCTGTAGTATCTATTTCAGCTTTTTTGTGAGAAATATAATATAGTTTGTGTTTTTTGTCATAATGATAATAAGCAGTTTTTAAAATAGATTCTCCATAAAGCCAATGTTTTTCCTTTTGAAATGTAAACAACATACATTTCTCTGGAGGAATGGCAACATCTTTTGTTTCTGATCCCAAGGTTGCACTCTGATAAACTCCCTTGAAACCACCATGTTCATCAGCTTTTAACTGAACAGTTTGAGCATCTCTTGGAGCCAACTTTCTCCAACTAACCTTTCCCTTATACTTTCCTTTTTCAATAATCTGAGCAACCTTTTCATAGACTCGAAAACCTTCAAAAATACCTCTAGTCATATCGGCAACAATAAAAGGAAGCGGTGTAGTCATACCGCCCAAATTTGGAGGAGAAAAAAATGCAGTTTCGATAAAATCTCTTTCACCTTTATCACCTTCTGCAGGCTCTACATAAAGTGGAGTCGAAACTATTGGCAGAGTTAAAAGTCTAACTATTGCTTGAACTTCACCATCATTTCTTTGCATTTCAATATAATCTTCTGGTTTTAATTCATCAGGATTTTCTTCTGTTTCATAAGTACCGATAACTCCCTCCCTACCGATTCCTAACTCTTTTGTAAACTCAGCAATGCTCAATACCTTTTTAGTATCAACTTTTTTCTCTACTTCTTCCTTTTTTGGTTTTCTTTTTAAAAAACTAAAGAATGGCACAGTTTTAAAATGCACCCAGGTTCAACCTCCAGAGCATAAAATGCTATATCGGCTTTAAGCAGAGACATAACATGTTTAAGCCTTGCGGACATAAACTATTACCGAGTCTACGGTGGACATAACATATTCTGGTTCAGTCTCTGCTTTGAGCTAGTGTTTATACACTACACTAAATAGGTGAACCTCCATCATGTTATGTTCCTGCTTAAAACCAATATCTAATCCATGGACACTTCGTCAAGTTTTAGCACAAAAATTTGTTTATAATATCTTAATTAGTTCGTCCATTAAATCAATAAAGTTTCCAACTGTTTTTAATTGAACTAACTTCTTGTCTTTGAGAATCTTGATTATCTCAAATGCTTGTTTGGCTTTATCTTTAGCTCGTTCCTGTAAATATACAGGATAACTTTCTCTAATTACTATTGGATAATAATAATCTTGATAATAATGCCAACAAGTACAATTGTCAGTATAAGTAGCATGATTTCCTAAATCCGCTATATCGCCCGTGTCAGGAAGAGTTTGTAGAAAATTAATTGTTCCAGCACTATCCATATTTGAATCAGAAATATTTAAATTATCATCTACTGAACAATTAAGTGTGTTCATCACTTGTTCTTTATCCATATTTTTTTCAACTAACGGGTGTATTACCAACCGAGAGTTGTAGTTAATATTTTGTACTAAATGTTAAAGAACTTGACTTCGTGCTCATGGATTGTCAATTGTTGAAATAAAAAAGGAACTAACTTAAATATTAAGCAGTTCCAACAAGCCCTTTAATGGTCGCAATGCTATTTGCGGGATCACCATTACCGATAAGCATAATTTTGATATACTTGTCCATTATCGGTACTATCAATCTATATGTGCCTGAGGCAGAATATCTATGGCTTAACATCGAATCTGTGCTAACTCCAGCAGTAACAGAAGAACCAACTTCCTGATACCAAAGTGCTGCTGCTACAAGTGTTGTTGTTGCATTATCAGTGAAATATATCTTCAAGTCCATACTACTTGATGATCCCAAACTGAGATAAATATACAACACCAAATAGTTACAATCTTCTGCATCAATAGCTTCATTGTCTTCATCATCATCACTAGTAGACAAAATAGCAGTCCCATTAGTAAAATCATTAGGTAAGACAGCATTCCAAAGCTCGTATTCCCTATGTATATAAAAATGTGATATAGATGGCATATTATTTAATTATTACTTATTAAAAACTTAGTGTCAAGTGTAAAATAGGGAAGCTGACTGCTTTAGCCGCTTTATATTTTATATGTGTGTGACTTATTGCAAGCCAGCTCCCTTTCTCCCAAGGGAGAATTATCATGTGTCTATAATAATTTTCCCCCATTAAATGAACTATTATTGGAATATAACATTACTGAAACATAAGGTCAAGTGTTTGTAAATCTGCGAGTTTCAGAAAAAAAATTATAAAAATTTTGCCCTATACTATATATAGAAAAGACATAGAGATAACAAGGGGTTGTGAACCTAGGTTCATATATATAGTGTGTTTATATTATAACAGTATATAGGTAGATGTCAAGAGTTAAGTTTAAAGCGAGTTTTGGGATTTTTATGTAGGTTGGGAGATACAGGGAGTATCCTTTAATCTATATTTATTTTTTTTTATCCCTTTTTATAACTAGTTGAATTGCTAGGGGGTGGCTTGGGCTTGAGCTTGGGCTTGAGCTTGTTTTAACTTGATCAATAGTTTTCCACAAGTCAATTTTGTTTGACTACTTGACAGGGGGGGGTGATTTTGGTATTATTAACTATGGAGGGTATAACTATTTTATACCATTAAAAAAGTTTGCTGGAACTTTTAAAAATAAATATGACTAAAAAAGATTATGTTAAAATCGCTTCTATTATTAAGGAGGCGTGGAATAAAACAACCGATAAACAGGCAGTAAGGCATATAATAACTGGACTAGAAAAAATATTTTCTGATGATAATGAAAGATTTGATATTGAAAGATTTGAAAAAGCCATTGACGATAAACCGATTATAAACTTTAATTTTTTAAAAGAAAATGATTAAGAAAATAAACTGGTCAATGATCCAAAAAGAAAAAAGAGCCAAAGAGATAAGAGATAAAATAAAGTTGGTTGCTTGTTGGTCCAGTCTGGTATGCTTGGCTATTATCTTGCTTCCTATAATATGGTTGTGCTTGGTTCTCTTGTTAAGTATTTGAGATTTTTTAAGGGGTATTATACCAGCTTTATAATATCTCTTATAAAGATTTTAAAGTAAGTTAAAAAATATAATAACCCTAGCCGAATAAATAAGGTAAGGGGAAATAATATGGAAAAAATAGAAGGGGCAGAGTATAGCATAACATCAATAGATAATTATAATGCCTATGAGCTAGAGGGTAATAATAATTATTTAAATGATGTAAATGTTAGTAATCTAAAAAAAGGTGATAAGGTGGTTATAGCTTGGGAGGGAGGAGAAAAAGAAATTAAAATTGGTTAATACCTTTTATCCTATCCCTAAAAAGTTTTTGGGGATAGTAAAAAGAGATTAAAAAATTAACTAAAGTTTTTGCTGGAACTTTAAAAAATAAATATGGAAACAATAAAAGTAGTCAATTACAAGGGTTTTGATATAAAAATATATCAAGATGATAATTTTGAAAGTCCTGAAAATTGGGATAATGAAAATGTTTTTCTAGTCAATTACCATAGGGACTTTTGTGTAAAAAATGACAAGATCATAACTGAAGATGATGTTAAAAACTGGTATACTGGTAAAAAGATAGAACAACAAAAAGATTATCATATCTTTATGTTATCAATGTTAAGCCATAGTGGAGTATGGTTATCTCTTGAAAATAATTTTGCTTGTGATGGTGGTGGTTGGGATACAAGCCATATTGGAATTGTATTGGTTAGTAAAAAAGAAGCAAGGACTAAAAAGAAAGCAAGAGAATTAGCCGAAGGACTTTTAGAAAACTGGAACGATTGTCTATCTGGAAATGTTTATGGATTTATGATAGATGAGTTTAATGAAAGTATTTGGGGATTTTATGGGGATATTGATAAGAGTGGAATTATTGATGAAGCAAGAGGAATTATTGATTATGAAGTAAAAGAAAGGACTAAAAAGCATTTGAAAAGATTAAAAGCATATATTGGAAATAAAGTGAGCTTGAATAAGAGAAAGCCATTAAGATCAACAATATTAGCTTAATTGTGCTTTTTGTAAGTTAGCATTATGTCCAGCAACATAGTGCTAACTACAAAGAATATAATTAAAAAGGTCAGATCATAAAAATTAAAAAAGCATAAAAAAATGAAACAAGGAATTAAAAAAAGATTAAAATATCTTAAAGAGCAGATTAAAAATGAAAATATAAGTTATGGTGAAATAGCAGAATTACAAGGACTAGCAGAACATATTGATAAAAATGATGTTGAATTGAGAGAGTGGACAAGTGTTAAAGAGTTTTAGTCGGTTGTTAGATAGCATAAAAAAGTTTTATGCTATCCATACAAAAGATTAACATAGAGTTTGCTGGAACTTTAAAAAATAAATATGAAAATAAAAGAATTAAAAAAAGCTATTTTAGATAATTACCAAAATAGCAAAAGCAGAAAATTAGACAATTATTATTCTGATGAGATTAGAAAAGGTTTAGATGAATTATTGAATTATGCTGATGATACAGAAATTGATGTAAAAGAGATAGAAAACAATTTATCAGAAATTGAAATATCAGAATTAGCAGATAGTATGGTTGATCCATATACGGCAGATTTATTGAAATGGTATTCTGATAATTTACACAGATGTTATTATGCTGATGATTTTATGTCAGAAATGGGTGGTAAAAACTTTATTGAGATTTTGGTGGGTGGTCAATATATGTATTATTCTGAATTGTTGAATTATGTTTTTGAATTAATAAAAGATGAGTTAGAAAAGGAATAATTATATTCTTTTAGATAGCATTATATCCAGCAATATAGTGCTATCTGAAAAGGATAGAATTAGATCGTTTAAGAATAGAATAAATAAGCAAAAACTATTAAATAAATTGCTTAATTTGTAATAAGTGTCTATAAATACTTGGTCGTTTAAAAAAGAGTATTTGTAGATAGCAAGTTATAAATTAAGGTTGACAATCTATTTTCTATCCCCTTATAAAATGTTTGATTAAGGATTAAAAGGTCGGATTATTAAAAATTAAAAGTTAAAAGTTATGATAACAAAAACAGAAGTCCATAGAGGATTTATTGGAAACAAAAAGGGTTGGGCTTTTTCCGTATATTTTAATAATGCGAATTATCCCAATTTAATATCGGCTCTTTTTAAAACTAAAAGAGAAACAAAATCAGAGCTTGAAAGATATCTTGGAACAGGAGAGTATAAAACTTATGGTAGTGCGGAATAATTTTTAGGGTATATATTTTGTATATACCCTAAAAAGCATAAAATTAATTAACCTGTTTATTAAAAAATGAAAATGATAATTAAAATAGACCTAGAAAATGATTATTGGATCATTAGATTTATTGATAATAATGGTGTAATCATTTTAGCAAAAACAAAGAATTATGAGGTTGCTAAAAGAAAGGCAGAAAAGTTTAGGAGGTATTTAAGGGAGGGTAAATTATTAAAAGCAGAAAAGAGTATTGAAAAGTATTAATTTTCAAACAAGGTAGCTTTTATAAAAACAGGGTAAAAGCTATCTATTTGAGAATTAAAAAATAATTGCTTGAAATAGGCAAGTTAATTAAAAATGAAAAATAAAAAACTTTATCGGGCTTTAAGCAAAGATAATTTTCATTTTGATATTATCGCAAAAAATAAAGAGCAAGTAAAAAAAGCAATAACCTTTAAGGGATTTGATTTAAAAAACTGGATAATTGAACGAATTAGATAATTTTTCAACAAGGGTTATTATTGTCCTATTAAATAATAACTCTTAATTGGTAAATTATTAGTATTTTTAACAATTTAGCAAAAAAACATAGTGTCTAATTGCTCTTGTAAGCGATTTATATGGTTTAGATGTAGTTTAGTATAGGATTTGACAGGGGGGTTTATGTCTATCCATTGGGAACTTTTATGTTTTAAACCTAATTTTAAGGGTGTGGAAAACTATCTGTTGACTAGGGGGGTATGATATGCTATTATAACCTTGTAAGGGGATAACTATTATGACAAAAGAAAAACTAGAAAAAGAGATAGAAAAAACAGAGAATATAGTATTAAAAAGGTGGTTTCTTGATAGTAATAGATCAAGAATAGATATATTAACAGGCAATTATTTAGATAGTTATGAGTTTGATAAGTATAATTCTTTAAAAATTGAGTTGGCGAGTTTGAAAGGATAGGGGTAGGGGATTTGAAACTCTTAATATATCCATATAAAAAAATACAATTCTAGCTTTAAAGATATTCTAATTTTACAATTTACTTTACCTAACCTTAACCCTATCATTAACCTATTGTTTATCCTTTTATCTTTACTATTTATTATATATTTAGATAAGGGCAAAAAATTATGACAAAAACATATTGTAAAAAATGTAAAAAAGAGGTTGATGTTTTAGAATTATTTACTGGTGATATATGTGTAAAATGTTATGAAAAAGAATATAATAAATTATCAGAAAAAGATAGAAAGCCAGTATTTGATAATAGTTTATTAAAGGTTTAATAAGAAAGGCAAAAATTATGACAAAGTTAATTAAAACAAATGGGGAAATTATAGAAGTATCCCCTAAAAATAAAAAAGCATTTTCCTATAATGAATTAAAAGATTATGTGGGTGGTATGATAGAAATAGTCCCACTACCAAGCGGAAAAGAGTTTGTGATCAATGAAGAGGGAAAATTGATAGGATTAGAGAAAAATGAGGAAGCAACAAAGATTTGGAAAGAGGAATATCCTATTAACAAATATCCTGATAACAATGACGAGCTTATTGTTGGTAATGCTCTATTGGTAGAAAAATTATCAGAATTAGGTTAAATTATGCTAGGTAAAAAGATTAAAAAGAAAGTATGGAGTAGAAAGGGGAAATGTCCGTATTGTAAAGTTGGTTCTGGTAGCAAACATAGTAAAAAGTGTAAATTAGATTATAGAACTTTTGATAAGTATAAAGTAAAAGGAAATGATGTGATATTTTCTAAACCCACTATAATAAAGCATATAATAAATATAATAATTAAAGCAAAAAAATTATGTTAGTCAAACTATCTAATCAAGGAACACCCAATAAAAACATTGTCTTTATTGGCAACCTAACATTATATTTTAGCTATAAAACCATTATTGCGTTTAGTAGTCCAAAAACAGGATTTGTATGTAGGGAAAATAGTTGGTCAACAACAACAGGAAAGTTCTTAAATGAAATATGTCCTGATCATAAGAAAAGAATAAAAAGTGAAGAGTTTGAGAAACAATTAGAAAAGCTATTAAAAAGAATTAAGGTTGTATAATCCTATGAGAATATATCTAAATAAAAATAATGCTAATATCTATTTTAAAGAAGGTAATCTTATAAAAGCAGTTCCAATTTCCTATGACGAAGTAATAGATTTTGAAAAAGACGCTTGTGATGTTATTCCTGATGATTTAGATGAGTGGAACGAAAAAGAATATCTAAAAATAGAGAAAGCATTAAAATTATGAAACACAATAAATATACAGCTTGGATAGAAAAAGAGGGGAAAGCAAAAAAAAGATTATGTTCTTATACACTTTATGCCTTTACAATAACACAAGCAAGAATACTAGCAAAGGCAGACGCTATAAAAATGGGTTTTAATTACAAATTAGTAAAGATCATAAAAGACGATTAAAGAATAATATGGCTCAACATATCCCTATTAAAGAATTAAAGCAAAAGGTATTTAAAAAGATAGAAGAAACTATTAAGAAAGATTTTGAAAGACCATATACATACCTTAAAACTTCTTTTAGATATAATTTTGATATAGGACTATCAGATTTTTACAAAGCCAATAATGACGAGGAAGTTTATTTATGTGAAAGGTATATTGGTAAAGGATTTATTTATGGATCAAAAAGAGGGGGGTTTGAAATACATTTTGATAAGGTCAAAAAGAAAATCAATAATATTTATTTAGTAGCATAAAATTATGGCAAAAATAAAAACATTTAAAGTATCGGTAAATTGGGATACAGATAATCAAAAAGTAGATTTACCAAAAGTGGTAAAAATACCTGAACATATTAGAAAAGAGGATAGAATAGCAGATTATCTATCAGACGAATATGGTTGGTGTGTTAATAGTTATGTTGAATTAGAATAGGTTTAATCCATTAAAATTGAGATAATCTAATAACGCACATTGCTTATGGGTTTCAAAATTAAGGTGGCTAAATTATCTCAATTTTAAGGGATTAAACTTGGTATAAGTGGTATAAAAAAAATAATTAAATTAGAAACTTCACAAAGGTTATCCTATAAGAAGTTGTCAAATCTATTATAATAATTATCATACTTCCTTGCTTATCAAGTTTGATCCCTGATATACCCAATTTATTATAGTGATTTACTGGAAATTAAATATAAACTATCACTTAATTTCCTAAAAAGTTAAGTGAACCTGTGTTCAAAAATGAATTGAACCTATGTGATAAGAATTAAGTTTAATTTAATACAGACCAACTTAAAAAAATAGAAACTAAACAAAAATATAAAAATACAACTTAACTTACCTTTCCATTATAACAAAATCAAGAGCAAAGGTCAAATCAATTAACCTAAAAATTATGACTAAAAAAACAAAAAATCAAGGCACTTTATTAAATCGCTTTAATTTCCTAATCCATACCTTTTGCGATAAAACCCCAACAAGACCTGAAATCAATGGTGTATTTATAAGTCCAAAAGAAACCTGTGCCACAGATACCCATAAAATAATTAAGGTGGATACTCCAAAAGACCTTGACTCTAATGATTATCCAGTTATCCCCAACAGACCAAAGCCATTAAGCGATTTTAAGAGCTTTATTCTACCAAAGGAAAAAACAAAAGATGTTTTAAATATATTTAATAGTCAAAAAAGTTCTGATACTTTACCAATTTTAGATAATGCTGTGATAGTTAGAAATGGTAAAGAAATGGTTGAGATAGGCAAAACCGATCTTGAAAGTTTTAATTCGGTAATGAGTAGAAAAATTGAGGGGGATTTTCCAAACTATAAAGAGTTGTTTGTTGAAAGAGGTAAGTTTATAGAAATCCTAGTGAACCCAAAGCTCTTAAAAGAGATAGCAGATTTTTATATTAGTTTTGTTGATACTTTTGTTGAAGAAATAAAAATTAAAGTTCCAGTAAAGACAGACGAACCAATTAGATTTTATGGAAAGAGAAAAAGTGGGCAAGAAGCAAAGGCAATGCTTATGCCTATCAAAGATAATAAATAATAAATTGGTTCTTGAAAGCTGGGTCTTAATGATAAGAAATAGAAGTATTGGGTAGCACCCTTTCTCTTATCTTGGAAAATAGAGCTTTAAAAGTGTGGATAGAAAATTGCCTCACCCCACGCACCCAGCTTTCAGGATACTAATTACAAGGGTTCTAAAACTTAATAGAAGTGCTGATAAGAAAATCTGATATTTCATTAACTAATTAGATAAGAACATAAAGAAATTGAACCTGTGTTCAAAATCTCTTGTTCAGAAACTACTATATTGTCTTAATTAGTTCGTCTGTAATGATTTTAATTTCTAATCTGATACTTCTAAATAGTTTTAATAATTGCTTGTAAGAAGTTTTTGATGACAGCTTGAAACAGACGAGCTGACTTATAGAAAATAGTTCTTGCCTTTACATTTCTTTTATAGAAATTAACTGATAGCAATTTTAGGGAGGGACTTTGGTAGTTTCTAACTCCCTTGCTATCATTAAAATTATGAAATCATTTATTTTTGCTTTAATAACAACATTATTTATCGTTTTAATTATCACTACATTTATTACTATTAATCTTTTCTTTGAGTATTTAAAGATCAATGAAGTAATTAAAAATGAAAACTGGGACTTAACAAGAGAAAATACACGATTAGAACAATTAGTAAATGCCTGTGCCAAAGAATTAAAAGAGTGTAAGGGTGATTTAGATAAGATAATAGATAGATAATAATATGAAAAAACCAAAACTAATTATACATCAACCCAAAATAAAAGGTTGTGATGATAGCTTCTTTTACGAGGGTTTAATCGCTGAAAAAGGAAAGTATAAAATGTATGCTGTTGGGGAAATTAGAATAGACAAGAATAATGAGCTTGTATATGATAACAAAGAAAGAAATAATGGCTTTGGTTTCAGGGTGGAAAGCGATAAAGATTTAATGAAAGTAAATGAAGATAATGGTTTTATTTGGCAGATGAATAATTGGTTTGATGTTGACGAAGTAGCGTTTTATTCTTACAAAGAAGCATTAAATTATTTAAAATCTTTATAAAATTATGTGGAAAAAAATCTATGTGATCTATCCTAAAAAGTTCACTACCCAAAAACAAATAATGGATTATTTAGAAAAAAATGGTGATGTAGAAAGTTTTACAACTTTGAAAAAAGCAAAAGCATATCAGAAAAAATGGGGTGGTTGGATAAATGTAGAGGACGCTGATGAGGAATTGTGTAAAGAAATTGATAAATATACAAAATAAATTATGTTAAAACAACATCAAATACTACAAAAATTTGTCTTGGGGGTTAAAGAGGAGTTGGCTAATTCATTGATAGTAATAGGAAAAGCTGGAACAGGCAAAACAGAAACGATCTTGAACAGCTTAAAAGAGCTTAAAATGAAAGAGGACGAACATTACAGATTTATCAATAATTATTCAAGTCCTTTGGAACTCTACAATATAGTAAGAAGTGTCAATAATTTAAAGAAACCAAAAATCCTTGTAATAGACGATTGTGAAGAAATACTTGATAGTCAAAGATCAGTAGGTATATTAAGAAGTGCCTTATGGTCAACCCCTGACGGAAAAAGAAGAGTTTGTTGGCACTCAACAAGCTCAAAAGTTGAAAGTCAAAGTTTTGAGTTCACTGGTAGAATTATATTTCTTGTAAATAAATTGAACTTGAAAAATAGTTTAATTAAAGCTCTTGTTAGTAGGGGATTATATTACAATATAGAGTTAAGCAATAAAGAAATACTAGAATTAATAAGAGAAAGAGCCAAGAAGCCCTATAAAAAGCTAACTATTAGACAAAGGGGAAAAATAGTTGCTTACATAGGGGAAATTAGTGGATATTCAGAAAAACTTACCTTACGAACCCTGATACAAGCATATAATCTCTTTATTTTAAGCCCAAATCACTGGCAAGAATTATTAGATAAAACATTAAAATAATAAAAATATGTATATAAATCTTTTAGATTTAGCAATAGGATTAGTTCCAATTATTTTAATCTTAACCTTTTTAATGATATTTTTTGGCACAATAAAAAACTAACTAAATACATAAAAAAATAAAACTATGAAAAAATTTCAATGCCCATATTGTAATTGCGATCTAACAAAAGAGGGAATTATATTAGAAGAAATAGGATCAGTTGTTCGTCTTATTAAATATAATTCAAAGGGCTTATACGAAAGTAATGACAAAATAAATGGTCAAACAGATGAATACATTGCCTCTTGTGGAAATTGTGCTAAAGCCCTTGATATAGAATTAGGTGATATTTGGGATACCTTGCCTGAAATAATAGATAAAAGCGAACGAATAATAAATTAACACTAATAAATTATGGATAAAGAAACATACAAAGCATTAAAAAGAATAATTGATTTTACGAGAGGAAAAAGAAAAGAGTTAAAGAATAACGATATTAAGAAAGTAGAAGGTTGGATAGATGAAGTTAAAAAAGAATATATTGATCCAAGTGAAATAATTTGTGAAGGTTGTGGAAAAAATATATTAGAAGGAGAAAGTGTAATAAATGGAGAGAATAGACATAGCGTCTGTTCCTAACTTCTTGGGAGTTATAAATTAAGCCCGTTTATTTAAAATGCCTATTTATAGATTTTCTACTAATAGAATAAATTACTATGATGTAGAAGCCCCAAATCAAGAGAAAGCATTAGAAAAGTTAGAAAAAGATCCTTTAGAATATTCTGCTGATATCTATGCTGAAGATCCAGAATTTGAGTTTGAAGATATTGTTGGATAACTTACAAACTGGCTACTTAACTATAATACGGGCATAGTTGAGTATCCTCTTGGGAATTATAAATTAACCCGCACTTTAAAATGGAAAAAGAATATAGTTATGTTGTTAAAATAGAATTTAGCGGACAAACAACCGCAACATCTAAACAACAAGCAAAAGACATAATTAAAGATGATTATAAGCAAGAGTATGGATTAGACCTAGATAATAAAGAAATTACTATTGAGTAGTTTCCAAACTAGGTAGCCATTACAAAAAGTGGGGTAATGGCTATCCTTTTGGGAGTTAGTCGTCCTAGCTTACATTATATATAAAATATAAAAATATGGAAAAGAAGATTTATGTTATAAATTGTAATGAAGATTTTGACTTTAGAGAAGCTGAAAAAAGGGGAGATTTTGAGGGAATAATAACTAAAGCCGAAGAAATTGGAAGTGTCTATTCTTTAAAAGGATTTCAAAATGCTTGTAATAATGAAGAACTATCACTTGAAAATAGCTTTATTTATATTAAATAGTCCTAGTCAAAATAAGAGTATGTTGGATCTTATAAATTAAATAGTATAGTATTATGAAAAAGAAGTTTTTAGTAAGTGTTAGCGATTATTCTCATTATCTCGCCAAAGAAATAGAAGCAGAAAACCAAGACGAAGCGAGTAAGATATATATGGAAATGGTAGCTAGCGGAGATGTAGAGGTAGTTAATAGTGATTATAGTGAGGTAAAAATAAAAAAATTAGGAGAAATAATAATATGAAAAAATTTAGAATTGGAGTATTTGAAGAACATAGTGGCTATATGGAAATAGAAGCCAAAACTAAAAAAGAAGCCGAAGAAAAAGCATTGGGGGAAGTAGTGGAAAAGGGAATAGACGCAATAGAGGACTTTGATATTACACATAGGGAAGTTTATTTAGTTTAATTAGCCCAAGAATAATTATTAAATAAAGGTTGATCAATAAATTTTAATTACAAAAAATTATGAAATATCAAGCAACTATTAAACTTTATAATATTCCTAATGAAGTGAAAGAAGAAGATTTGCCTGAATACTTTGAAAATTACATCAAAGAGTTTGGAATTATTAAAGAACAAATTAAAGAAATTAAAATGGAAACTTATACTGAAAAAGAACAAGAAGCAATGGATAAAGCCAAGAAAATTTTAACCAAAGCTGAATTATATATTGAAGCAAATGAAGATATGCCTGATAGTGATGAGCTTGAAAGATGGTGTATTCACCCTAAAGAAGAATAATTAACTTATTAAAATTATGAAAAAATTAACTAAAAAAGATTATAAAGAAATCGCTGACAATTTAGACCTATCTCGTCTTTGGGAAGATATTGAAGACGCTATTGATCGCTATTGTGATGACAACAAAATAAAATCCCCAAAAGAACCAATGGTAGCAATGGAAGAAGTATATCAAATACTTACCAATCAAAAGGAAAAATCAAAAAGCAAAAATATCAAAAAACTAAAAAAGTATATTAAATATGTAGAAGAATATGCCGATGATCACGAAATAAAAGGCAATTATCCTGTATGCTATAATGAGTGGCTTAATAATGAGTATGAAGAAAATAAATAAATAGAAAAGTATTTAGAGCCAATAGAAGAAGAAAGAGTTTGGAACAACAAAACAGAAGTATACGAACTTGAAGACACTAATCTTGATAGAGTTGAATTTACGCAGTTGTGTGGGATTTGTAGGACAAAATTAGAATACAAGGGATAAGTGAACCTGTGTTCACAAAAAACGAAAGGTCGGAAACTAATTAAGAAACAAAACTATGGAAATACTAATCTTTATATTATTTACTGCCTTTTGGACTTTCCTTTGCTATCGGATCGCAAATAAAAATGGTAGAGATAAAAACCTTGCTATATTCTTGGGAATATTCTTTGGACTATTCGCTTTAATCGGATATTTAATAGCAGGAGAAACAGAAACTAAAAAAATAGAGAGAATTAAAAAAACAACAAAAAGTAAGGAGTAATTAAATCTGTGTTCAAAATAGGTTCGGCACACCACCAGCACGATAAGAAAGGCAATAATGGTAGGTCTTCACCTATGGCATAAAAGTCCTGATATTTGGAAAGGGTATCAGGATTTTTTGTGTTCAAGAAACTGTGGATAACTCAAAATGTTAGTCGTAAAGTTTTCCACACTTTGACAAATCTCAAAAGTGTTGTGTAATGCCAACAAACCCACCTAATCCATTTTCATAGTCAGGCAATTCACAGGTGGTTAGTCATAAATTGAAAAAGTTGGAAAATCCGATATGTTATAATAAGGATAGTGGGGTAGTCCCTATCAACCCCCTAACCGAGAACTCGGTGGGAAGTTCTTTAAAAATAAATAT